>JGI24702J35022_10000496_pt1 | contig 23803 bp, 20 predicted proteins | sample TergutTh196P4_FD_35022 | JGI IMG/M metagenome (IMG submission 35022)
TGACCGGCGTGATCTCCGGCACCCCGACCGCGGCCACCGCAGCCGGCAGTGCCGTCATCACCGTCACAGACAGCGAGGACAGCACAAGCAGCATCACAATCAGCTACGGCGCGGTAAGCGCCTCCGTCGGCACCGACACGACGCAGCCACCAGGCAAGCAACAGACCGACCCGACTACAGCGAAAACCGGTGACATCGACGCCTTGCTTTTAGTGTCAATTGCCAGTTTGGCGATGTTAGCCGGATCAGGCATGCTGTATGTAAGCAGACGCAAGCGCTGGCAACAGTAGCTTTAAACGGGCTGTTTTTAAGCCCCTAGCTTTTACTTGAATAAAGGTCCCCACTCGTGCCTAGCAGCGCATGGGGGCCTTTGTCTACTTAGCGAAACCCATCCAAGTAAGCAGATAAAGCCAAACGATTGAATACAATTCCAGCAACATAAGGTATGCTGTCTTGAATCGCTCTTGCAGGTGCTAGTCTGAGGTGTCAATGTAGCTGCAAGACAGCTTTTTCTAACATAGGCTCCCAGTACACTTCACTGAGGCCTTAAAGGTACCTAAAAGAACTATAGACCGATAGGAGGAAGTATGAACCGAAAGACAGTATCGACTTTTATGGCAATTGTCATGTTGACAAGCCTGCTCTCGTTGGCAGCTTGCAGGCGCGAGGCTGGGACAATCGGTACAGGGGACACGATTTTGATCGGTGGGGCTTTATCGGTAACCGGCATCCAAGCCCCGCTTGACGCCCCCGCCATTGAAGGAATCCAAGTGGCTGTGGAGGAGATCAATGCCAATGGCGGCATCAATGGCAAAAAGCTGGAGTTTCGCAATATTGACTCGAAATCAGACCCTGCAACAGCTAGCGAGGTCGCAAAACAGCTGATCAACCAGGGTGCTGTGACCATCATCACGTCGTCAGACTACGATTTTGGCGGGCCAGCGGCGCGTGCGGCCCAAGAGGCAGGCTTGGTGGGGATAAGCCCAAGTGCCTCTTCCCCGATGTTCGGCTCGAAAATGCTTGGCGACAAACAGTTCACCTTGTCCATGTGGAACACCACGATGGGCGCTGTGATCGCTGAAAAGGCCTTCTATGAGGACGGCTTGAAATCGTGCTATGTGATAACCGACGACTTCATCGAGTACACCAAGGACCTGTCGGAGTACTTTATCGCTAGCTTCGAGAAGCTTGGTGGGACCGTGGCCCTGCAAGACATCTTCAGCCAGTCGAAGGTAGACACAGCAGCACTGATCGCCCACTACAAGTCCCTGCCTGAGCTAGTCGACTTCATCTACATCAGCTCGTACATGCCAGACCTCGGCACCATTATCAAGGAGTTCCGCACTGCCGGCATAGACCTGCCCATCTACGGCGGAGACGCCTACGACGACCCAGACATGTTCAAGCTGCTCGGTGCTGAAATGGGCAACGACATCATTTGGAGCACCCACAGCTTTGCCTCCGAAGAGGCGGTCCCGGGCTTCACCGAGTACAATGCGGCGTACAGGGCAATGTTCGGCAAAGACGTCGATGCCCCGTGGTCGATGTCTGGGTACGACGTGGTCATGGTCCTGTCTGAGGCCATGCGCGAGACAGCAAGCACTGACGGCGACTTAATGGCCAGATATATGGAGACACACACGTTTGAGTGCCTGACAGGCACTTTGAGCTGGTCAGGTGCCGACGTAGAGTATGGGCATGAGCCGGACAAGGCAGCTGCTATTGTCGAGCTGGTAGGCGGAGAGCCAGTCTTCATCCGTTGGGCGAAACCAGATTACCTGCCCAGCCCCCAGTATTAGGATATACAAGCCAAGGCCCTGTGCTTGTTTACAGGCAACATCCAACGAGCTAAGCGGTAGGCGTGCCTTTTAAAAAAAGGCACGCTTGCCTGTATAAGAAAAGAGAGGCATGTGAACGCAAGGTCCACATTGACGGTCAATGCACTAAGTAAGTCGTTTGCCGGGCTTACCGCGGTTGACAATGTCAGCCTACAGTTGGTTTCTGGTGAGATCTTAGGCTTGATCGGGCCAAACGGCTCAGGGAAGACCACGCTTATCAATATTGTCACTGGCTTATTGGACAAGGACAGTGGAAGTGTCGATATCGACGGCAATGACATAAGCTCCCTGCCAGCCCACAGGATTGCTCGAGCCGGCCTAGTGCGCACCTACCAGACGATCCGCTTGTTCAAGAACCTGACATGTCTAGAAAACATCATGGTCGGGGCAATCGGGGTCGGGACAACAGAGCGTCAGGCTAAGGTTTTAGCCCTTCAAATAATAGACGAGCTTGGGCTGGGCAAAAGGACAAACGACCTTTCTATGCATCTAACGTTCCGTGAGCAAAGGCTGCTAGAGATTGCACGCGCCCTGGCCGCGAGACCAAAGTTCATCCTGCTCGACGAGCCGGCTGCCGGTTTGAACGAGGATGAGTCCGACGAGCTCTTGGTCTTGCTTAGGTCCCTTCCTCAAGCCAACAATCTAGGCATGTTGGTAGTCGACCATGACATGCGCCTGATGATGCAGCTTTGTGACCGGCTGCATGTCTTAAACTACGGCCAAACGATAGCTGCCGGCAGTCCAGACGATGTCCGCCGAGACCCTGAGGTAATCAAGGCCTATCTTGGGAGTGAGTCAAAATGAATGCGGAGATAAGCAAAAAGAACAATCCTCGCGAGACAGGGACAAACGGAAGAATTCTAAGCATGTCCAACGTGTTTGTCTCCTACGCCGAGGTACAGGCTCTACATGGAATATCCTTAGAGGTCTATCAAGGGGAGCTGGTAAGTATTTGCGGGGTCAACGGCTCAGGCAAGTCGACCAGCCTCAAGACCATTGCTGGCCTGATCAAGCCCCAGTCCGGCAAGATCTACTTTCGGGACCTAGATATCACAGGCAAAAAAGCCGAACGAATCCATAGGCTAGGCTTGGCTTTGGTGCCAGAGGGGCGTGAGATATTCCCCTCCCTGACAGTGGCCGAGAACTTGCGCATCGGGGCTTTTGGCCGTTACAACCCAAAGCATTATGCCGATGACCTTGAAGACATGTTCGGTCTGTTCCCGATCCTCAAAGACCGGTACACCCAAGCTGGCGGCCTGCTCTCCGGCGGTGAACAACAGATGCTGGCAATCGCCCGGGCATTAGTCTCACGCCCAGACCTGTTGATGATGGACGAGCCTTCTTTAGGGCTGTCGCCTACTATGGTCGACCAGATCTTCGAGCTGATCGTGGCTTTAAAGGCCCGGGGCATTACTATCCTCTTAGTCGAGCAGAACGCCGAGAGGGCTCTAAAGATTGCCGATCGGGCCTACTTGCTGTCAACAGGCTATATACGGTTTGCCGGCCGGCCTGAAGACATGTCGAGCGAAGTCGACATTACTTCTGTCTACCTGGGAGAAGGGAGAGGAGGCGTCAACAGATGAACAGCCAAGTCTTAATCGAGTTTGCCATAAATACCTTTAGTATGGGCAGCCTCTATGCTTTGATAGCCCTTGGCCTGGTATTCGTATTTGGAATCTGCCAACTAGTGAACTTTGCCTACGGGGAGTTTTTCGCCGTCAGTGCCTATGCCCTTTACTTTCTAGGGACGTTTACCAGCTTAGCCTGGCCTTTGGTCTACCTCTTGGGCATCCTTACCGGCATCCTGGCTGCAATCCTCTGCGAGGTCATCGCCTTTCGCCCCTTCCGGGAAAGGTCTTTGGATGCTTTGCTGGTCACCTCGTTTGCCCTGAGTGTAATACTTCAAAGAACATATCAAATAGCTATCAGCCCCCGTGCCAGGGCAGTGCCGATACCGGACTTCATGAACCAAACGGTAGTCGTACTCGGGGTCAGCACCCCTTTCCGTAACCTGATCATCATTGCCACCACCATTGTTTTACTAGTGTCTTTGACGCTGCTGATGAAAAAGACCACCTTAGGTATAGCGATGCGCGGAGCCTCCGAGAGCTTTACAACTGCAAGGCTGATGGGCGTACCGGCTGACCTGGTGATCTTAGTAGCCTTCATTATCAGCGGCTTGCTGGCTGGGGCAGTAGCGATACTTATGTCTGCCCGTACGGGGTCTGTCGACCCCTTGTTCGGGTCTGGCCCCCTGCTGATCGGTTTTATCACCGTGGTCATCGGCGGCATGTACTCCTTGCCTGGGTCGGTTGTCGGCGGCTTTGTCTATGCGGTGATCGCCAACGTCTTGTCCTTGACTCTGCCGACGAACCTGCTTTCGTTTCGGGACGCCATCATGTTCGTCATCGTCATCGTCTTTTTAGTCCTCAGGCCAGAAGGGCTGGTTCGAGGCTCATATACAGAGGAGCGTGTCGGATGAGTGCAAAAGTGCTTAAGCTGCCGGCTGTCCTTTCCTCTAAAGCGACTACCCCCTTCATGCTTGTCGTCATCCTGATCGGCTTGGACTTCTTTGCCTGGTGGCTGAACATTCCTTTTGTGGAAGACATTTTCACAGTCGCCACCATCACTTTGGTAATGGTCTTGGGCTTTCAGCTGTTTATGGGGAACTCGGGCATCTTGAACTGGAGCTATGCCGGCTACATCGGCATCGGTGCCTTTGCGTCGGCCATACTGTCGATGAGCCCTGAGCAGAAGGCCAAGGACATACCGGTCATGTACCCGCTCTTGGTAAACCTACATTTGCCATTCCCCCTGGCTTTGCTGGGCGGGGCCTTGACTGCTGCCTTGGTAGCAGCCATCGTTGCTTGGCCCTTGATGCGCCTGACCGACTCGGTCGGGGCGATCACCCAGTTCGCCCTGCTCATCGTGATCAATGTCATCCTCTCCCAATGGCAAGAGGTCACCAACGGCCCGAGGACCTTTACGCTCGGGAGGTCTAGGACTACGAGCATCTGGATTGCGCTGGCTGTAGCAGTGGCTGTGATCGTCGCCGTATACTGGTTCAAAGAGTCCTCCTTGGGATATAAGCTCCGGGCCAGCCGCGACGACCGTTATGCAGCCCGCTCGTCAGGGATAAACATTATCGCAGTACGGTATTTTGCCTATGTAATCAGCGCCTTCATTGGCGCTATCGGAGGCGGGCTGTACTCGCACTACATCCTCTCCATCACTGCCGCAGCCTTCTATATGAGCCAGGTCTTCGTGATGTTGACGATGGTCGTCATAGGCGGGTCAATGTCGGTCTCGGGAGCATTCCTGGGCACCGTCGTGATTACCCTCAGCCAACAGCTCCTGCGACAAGTCGAGGCCTATCTATCCAGTATTCAAATCGACGCATCGGGCACCACAGAGATCGCTCTGGGCGTCTTGATGATAATCTTCTTGATGATCGTACCGAACGGCATCACTGGCGGAAGCGAGCTCGGCACCAACATAAGCAGGCTCTTTGCCAAAAAAAGCAAAGACGACGACAGCCTAAGTTCAGATTTAGGTGGATAAAACCAAGCCACGATTCCCGTATAGGAGGTAATTATGATTGAACTGCGTGACGAAGAGGTCTTTTATGCTTTTGCGCCTGACATGGAACCGGCCTTGACAGTCGCCCAAGGCACCGAGTTCACCCTAATCACCAAAGATTGCTTTGCCAACCAATTAAAGACGAACGACGATATGCTGGACGACCTTGATTGGGACCAGATAAACCCTGCTACTGGCCCTGTCTATATCGAGGGGGTAAAGCCAGGCGACTTGGTGCGCATCGACATCAGAAGCATCGAGCTGACAAGCAAGTCGGTGATGACCACGATCCCTGGATCCGGTGCGATCAGCGATATCGTCGAGGCTTCTACCTATGTGCTGGATAACCATGACTCGGTGCTTAGCCTGCCGACAGCCAAGGGCTTGTTGAAACTACCGCTGCAGCCAATGATCGGGGTGATCGGCTTGGCGCCGAACAGCCAGGCAGTCCCCACCGGGACCCCTGGGGAGCACGGGGGCAATATGGACTGCAAGCTGATCGGCCAAGGAACCAGCCTCTACCTGCGGGCAGCCCAAGAAGGAGGGCTCTTCGGCTGTGGGGACGTGCATGCCTTGATGGGCGATGGCGAGGTATTGGTGTGTGGTGCAGAGACTGCGGCAAGGCTTACTTTCGCGATCAGCGTCGTTGCCGGCATCGATTTGCCTGTGCCCTTTTTGGCCACCCCAGACAGTTATGTCACGATTGCCTCGGCCCTGACTACAGACGAGGCATATCAAGAGGCTGTGGATATGATGTCCCGTTTTCTAACCCAGACAGCCGGCCTGCCGATAAATGACAGCGGCAGGCTGATGAGCCTGGTCGGCAACCTGGCGTTTTGCCAAGTAGTGGACCCAATGGTTACCATTCGATTCGAGTTTCCCAAGAATATCCTGCGTGAGCTGGGGTTTGTCGATATGTAAAAGCTGCTTGGGAGCCGTCACATGTGCCATTCTATCAAGCAGGGGTCTGGCTCGTCCTCAACGGCAATGTCTGCCAATGCGGCTTGCAGGCGTGCGCATTCCTCAGCTGCCAGGTCCTCGTAGGTCTGGGCGTCAGCCTCATAACCGACTTTGGCATAAGCGGCTGCAGCTGCCCCATAATAAGCGATGCCAAGGGTATGCCCAAGCTCGTATACGCTGGAAGAGGCCTGGGCGCAGGCCCTGGCAGCAGCCTGTGCTGCTGGATTGTCGTTAGCGTCGCGGGCAGCAGCATGGCAGGCAAACACCAGCGGCCTGATCTGCCTTGCCCCAAACTCGTCGGAAATGTAGAGCCTGGCATTTGACAAGGCTTCCCGAGGCCGCGAGTCATCAGGGTAGGCTGCTTCAAAAATCGGCAGCATGTTGTTCTCGACATAGTTGATACACCACTTCAGAATGGTCTCTCGCGACTGGCTGGATATCAGTTCCTTCAACGAGTCAAGGTAGGGGGCATCGGGAGATCCCAGTATCTTACGTAGTTTGGGCGCATCTGCCATTTTTTCTCCATTTCTAAAATCGTCAGCCATTATTTGACCAACGAGACGGTTTTCAAGCCAAGCAAACCAGACTCGTCCAAATCATGGCTGACAACTACTAAACTCCGACTATCAAGCATAGACAATACCAGTTCCTGGGCCATTGCCGAGCTAGCTGCATCCAGGCCGGCAAATGGCTCGTCTAATAGTATCACTTGGCTAGGCGCAAGCAAAGCACGACATAGCTCGACCCGCCTCCGCATGCCTCCAGACAACTGCTTGACCGGGGAGGCAAGCGACTCTTCGGGAAGCAGGCGCAAGAGTGTGAGGCGGATCGTGTCGACGTCATGGTGCTTGCCGACGATCACTTGAAGGTTCTCTAAAGCGTCTTTGTCTTCGAACAAGCGCGGCTCTTGGAAAACCATGGCTAGCCGGTTGTTGTTTACAATGGAGCCCGAGTCGAAGGCCTCTAGGCCGAGCAGCAGGCGTAGCAGGGTAGTCTTGCCAGTACCTGAAGGGTCGTTCATCAAATAACGTTTGCCAGCCAGTAATTCGAGGCTCAAGTCCACAAGCACGGGCTTCTCCCCATATGACTTATTGAGGTGCCTGATCGAAATATCCGTCGGGGCAGGCGTTTTTTGGACTCGAGGTGATTTTTTGGCTAGGCTTAGCTGCCAGGCCAATTGGTCGGAGCGGTTTAGGGCCCTGAAGAAGACAAACTCGGCGAGGATGCTGACCGACACGACTGTGGCCGTCCAAGCGAAGACGTCTGCCGAGTCAAGCAGGATCTTGGCCCGGTAGATACGTTCGCCGATACTGTTTAGGGGCAGCCCGATCAACTCGGCTGCCACCCCAGACTTCCAGCTCATGCCGATCGCTGTTTTGCAGGCCACTTGCAAAAAGGGCAGGAGGGACGGCCAATAGTAGAGGGCCAGCTTTTTGAGGCCGTAGACGTCAAAGACATCCAGCATCTCGCCGAGCTTTACGTCCCGATGCTCCAGCCCGTCGAGGACTGCGAAATAGACGGAAGGGAAGGCGACTAAGAAGACAGCAGCCAAAGAGACCCAAGGCGACCCGAACCAGATCAGCAGCATCACGATAAAACAGACTATCGGGACGCTTTTTATAAAGCTTAGGGCAGGCTGGAGGAACTCGCCAAGGTACGGCCAGCGCCAAGCGACGGCACCAAGGGCCAGGCCGGAAGCGAAGGCTAGCAGGAAGCCGGCGCTGATGCGCAGGGCAGAAAAGCCGATTGCCGACCAGAAGGCCAAAGCCAGCAGGTTGCGCTGTAGTGCCAACAGTGTCTGGATGGGGGAGGCTAAGAGGATGTCGTTATCGATATATAAGGCAAGGGCCTGCCATAACAGCATCCAGATGCTTGCAGCCAGTGCCCGTCTTATCCATTTAGGTGCTTTGATCTGTCGCCTAGCTACTTATCTGTCATTTCGTCTGATAGTAAAAGCCGTCCCCGGGCAAGGCTCCACCAATTGATTCAGGATTAGCATCATATAAGACCTCGAGATACTTGCTCAGCGAGACCTGCAACACCTCGTCGGTCAGGCACACCAGGTAACAACGCGGTATGGCCTGGGCAGCTATCTCGGCGTCGTCGATGATGCCGTAGGCGACGATCATTTCTGCTGCAGCAGAGGCGTTGTTGTTGACAAACTCGACAGAAGCCTCGTGGTAGCCAATGAACTCGGCAACGATATCGGGGTGCTCTTCAAGGAAGGCGTTCCGGACAAGCGTGACGCCGGTTACCAGCTGTCCGCCAGACTGGCTTTTACGCCACTCGTCAGTCAGGCTTATCCGGGCTTGGAGGGACGGGTCTTTACTGGTCACTACGGACACATAAGGCTCGGGCAACAAGGCCACTGCTGTCGGGTCGGCACTGATGATGGCAGCCAGCTCCGTTGCCTCTGACTTGTACTCCAGCTTGACTTGGCCGCTTAAGCCGTTGGTTTTAAGCAGGTAGTCCATGATGTATTCCGGGGTGCTGCCTTTGCCAGTCATCAAAAGGCTGCGACCGGCCAAGTCAGAAAGCCCGTTGATCGAGTCGTCGGCACTGACGATGTACAAGACGCCCAAGGTGTTGATGTTTAACACAGTGACGCCGGCGTCGGTCCGGTTGTACAGGATGGAGGCAACGTTAGCCGGGACCAAGGCGATGTCTACAGTCCCCGATATCAGCTGCGGCAATATCTCGTCAGCCGTCCCATAGATTGCAAACTGATAGTTGGCAATGGGAGAAGTGACTATGTTATTCTCCACATCATTGACAAAGCTGATCAAGCCGATGGACGTCGGCCCTTTTAAGGACGCCACCCGGACATCGACAGAGCCATTGTCTTGGGCCTGGCCACGGTCGTTTTGGCTACAGGCAGCCAGGTTGGCGGCCATGCTGAGTGAAAAAGCAAGTACCAAAGCCAAAACGGTACGGCTTTGGTACTTAATATACGGTATATGGTTTTTAATCCCCTGCATCTTAAACCTACACTTCATTCGTAGCTGTTGTAACTAGCTTAGTTAAAAGCCAGTCTACTCTGTTTCACACTCGCAGTCCTCGTCAGCGCATACTTCGTTCGGCATGCACCAGGCATTATGGTCGGTATGCAGCAAATGATGGGACTTCTCGGACAAGGGCGCACCGAGGAACTCGTTGTAGAGCAGCCCGATAGACGGGTTCTCATGTGAGAAACGGTACTCGCTTTGCTTGTCCAAGCCATATAGCACCTGGCTGCGCAGGTATGGGGCAGCCAGGTTGTCGGTAATCGGCTGGCCGCCGCCATTGATACAGCCGCCTGGGCAGCTCATGATCTCGACAAAGTCATACTCGACCTCGCCGGCCAGTATGGCCTCTACCAGCTTGCGGGTATTGGCCAGCCCGCTGGCTACTGCCACATGCACCTCGCCGGCACCAGGGATCTCGAACGAGGCCTCCTTCCAGCCATCGAGGCCACGGACATGCTTAAAGGCATCGGCATCGGGGTTCTCGCCGGTAACCAGGAAATAGGCGCTACGCAAGGCAGCCTCCATGACACCACCGGTAGCACCAAAGATCACAGCCGCACCGGTCCCGGTGCCTAGGGGGCTGTCCAGTTCGACCTCGTCGAGGCTGGCTGCTACGATATGCTCGCTTTTCAACAGGCGGTTCAGCTCGCGGACGGTTAAGACCAAGTCGACGTCACGTCCGACCTGGGCATCGTTCATGACCGGGATATCGCATTCTTCCTTTTTGGCGAGGCAAGGCATAATCGACACACAACGGATTTTGTTGGGGTCGATATCGGCATGCTCGGCGAAGAAGGTCTTGATAATCGGGCCGAACATCTGCTGGGGGGACTTGGCTGTCGATAGGTTGGGAACCAGCTCGGGATAGTAGGCTTTGACCCAGCGGATCCAAGCCGGGCAACATGACGTGAACATCGGCAGGGCATGTTCGCCGCGATGGGTAAAGCGCTCGATGAACTCGCTGCCCTCTTCCATAATCGTCAGGTCGGCGGAGAAGTTGGTGTCAAAGACATAGTCGAAGCCAACCTGCTTCAAGGCAGCGGCCAGGCGCTGGACTGTAGCCTCTTCATGGCTTAGGCCGAGTTGTTCTCCCCATGCCGAACGGACGGCTGGGGCAATTTGCACGATCGTGGTGATCTCAGGGTCGTCGAGGAACTCGTAGACCCGGTCAGTGTCGTCACGCTCGCGCAAGGCGCCGACAGGGCAGCGGACTATACACTGGCCGCAAAGCGAGCACTTGGACTCTTCGATTGCCTGGCCGTCGCTGACCCCGACAGTCGTGCGGCTGGCGCGGTTCTTCAAGTCCCAGATATGGATGTCTTGGACATTGCGGCAGACCTGTATGCAGCGCATGCATTTTATACACTTGGAGGCATCACGGATCAAAGGAAAGTCGTCATTCCAGTCAAAGGGCTCGACCTTGTCCTCAAAACGTGTATCGATGATGTCTAAGTCGTTTGCGAGCAAGCGTAGCTCGCAGTTTCCTCCACGCACACAAGAGGTACACTGCACCTCGTGTTGGGAGAGTATCAGCTCGACGTTCATTTTGCGGGTCTTGCGGGCTTTGGGGCTGTTGGTCTGGATAACCATGCCCTCGGCCACTTTGTTGTTGCAGGCTGCAGCCAGCTGGTCGCTGCCTTCGATCTCCACACAGCAGACCCGGCATGCCCCGCAGTCGTTGATGCCCCAATAAAAACAAAGGGTGGGTATCTTGATTCCAAGACGCTGGGCAGCGGCTAGGATGGTCATGCTGTCAGGGACAGTGGTCTGTTTGCCGTTAATGCTGATGTTGACTTGGTTTACCATTTGTCCACCCTCCCTCCTTGTAAGGCGCCTAGGCCGAAGTGGTCGCAACGCAGGCAGCGTTTTGCTTCTTGTAGGGCCTCCTCATCGTTTAGGCACTGCTCGGTTTGGGAAAAGTCACCCACCAAGTCTTGGGGGATCGACTCGACCATGTTGGAGCGGGCGCAATAAGCCTTTCCACCAGGAACGGCTACGGGGATGTCGATATCGACACTGATGACATGGTCATATCCGAGGTAGGTGTCGATGTTTCGGGCGGCTGCCTTGCCTGCAGCGACCGCCATGATCGCCGAGGAAGGGCTGGTCACACAGTCGCCACCAGAAAAGACGCCTTTAAAGCCGTCGATGCTTAAGTCCCGATTGGCTACGATCTGGCCACGCTCGACAGGCATTCCGTATTCGGCGAAGTCAGACGAGTCGATAGCCTGCCCCACAGCAAGGATTAAAACATCACAGTCCAAAGTGTAGGGCTCGACGTCTAACGAGACCGGCCGGGGACGGCCGCTTTCGATCTCACCGACCATTTGCGGCTGTACGGTCAAGCCACAGACCTGGCCATTGTCAGTCTGGATGGCCACCGGGGCCAACAGCTCCAAAAGCTCGCATCCGTCTGCCCTGGCCATTTCAATCTCAGCCGGCAGGGCTGTCATGTCCAGCACACGGCGGCGGTAGACGATACTGGAGCTCTTGGCACCAAGACGAAGCGCTGTCCTGGCCACGTCCATGGCGACATTGCCCCCACCGACTATCTTGACGTTCTTCCCAGAAAAATCGACCTGTTCGTCGTCACCGATCATCCTGAGCAGCTCGACTGCCGAATAAACGCCCTTGGCGTCTTCGCCCTCCAGGCCGATGCTGTTCTCGCTATGTGCCCCGATGGCAATGTACATAGCATCGAAATCATCTCTTAGCTGCTGGATGCTGATGTCTTTTCCCACCGAGGTGTTGGTACGGGCCTCGATTCCAGCTGTCAAAAGGAAGTCGATCTCGTCTTGGAGGATCTCGCGAGGCAGGCGGTAGGCAGGAATTCCATAACGGAGCATACCACCGAGGTGTTGACGCTGTTCAAACACGACAGGGGAGTGGCCCATCAGGGCCAAGTAGTAGGCACAGGTCAGGCCGGCCGGCCCCCCGCCGATGACAGCAATGCGCTTGCCTGTGGCTTCTGCTTTCGGGGGCAGCACATTGGCATCTGCTTTCTCACTGGCGAAACGCTTGATGCCACGGATATTGATCGGGTCGTCCATCAGGGTGCGGCGGCAATAAGGCTCACAAGGATGCTCGCAGATCAGCCCACAGGCTATGGTGAGGGGATTGTCTTTACGGATCAGACTGATGGCATCGTTGTAACGCCCAGCGATGACCAAGGCCATGTAGCCTGGGACATCGACATTGGCAGGGCACCCCGAGGTGCAGGGGATGGCTGCAAACTCATCGGACGAGCAGTCGTTATGCCTGATATGGTAGACAAAGTCGTCACGAAAGCCTTTGACCGAGCGGAGGGCCACGGCTGCTGCTTCAAAGCCGATGGCGCAGTCGGCCGAGTTATATACCCCCTCAGCCAGTTCCACGATCAAGTCAAGGTCCTCTTCGAAGCCGTACCCGTCAAGGATGTTGTCTAACAGGTTCTCGATTTGGTGAAGGCCGATTCGACAAGGCGTGCACTTCCCACAGCTCTGTGCGCCAGCGAGTTTCAAGAAGGCACTGGCAAACTCGACCGGACAGCTTGTTTTCGTACTCCCCCTGAGCCGGGCCTCGACCGAAGCATAGATCTCCTCTGTCTTCTCTAGGCCCTGACTTTTGTTGAATACATCAATTACAGTCATTTATCATCTCCAATGTATTATTACTTGCATTTAGATAGGCACATCCGCCAGCAGCGTTTAAGCTCTTTACCTATGAGCCCAAGAGCGGAGCATGCTTCGGTATAATCTAGCACTTTTATAACCTATGAGGCTTCTTGCAACCTGTTTTTTTTAATATTTTGATAACATTTCTGTATCAAGCAAACAAGACTCTTTCATATTTATCGCCAAGCGTCAGCGCTCGTTATCTAAGCGAGGCGCCTAGGGTGTCTCCAAAAACTCGATCTTCTCCACAGTCCGGACCTGTCCGTCCTCGCGGTAGGTCAAGAGCACAGTGTCGCCAGGCTGTACTTGCAGGACTGCCATTAGGTCTGGCAGGGCACAGTCGTAGATGTTCGGGTCGTCTGCCAAGCTCAGGTAGAAGTGCGAGTTGCCATCGATCACAGCAGTGGAAATGCGCGTCACGGTACCGCTGGCGGTGAGGTCCGATCCTGGCTTGAGCTCGGTCGACTCGTCGATGACCCCGTTTTTCAGAAGCAGGTTCTGGTATTCGGCCTGACAGGCCTCGACCGTCTCGCCAACCGCCACGTTTTGGTAGCGCTGGATGTCTAACATGGCAAACATCTTCACCAAGCCGGCATCGTCTTTGAGCGCCATGAAGTATGTCGGCTGCCCGTTAACGTTGACCAAAAGCGGGAAGGTCGACCTGTAGCGCATTTGCTGGACCTGGCCTTCGGCGGAGTGCATCGCCGATACTTCTGTCGCTCCTGAGATTTGGAAGAAGCGCGCCTCGGCTGTCCGCTGGTTGATCAAGACGAAACCGACGATCGAGTTGTCGCTGGTAGCCGAGGTTATGCCGCTGTAGACCCAGATGTCGTCATCCTGGGCAAGGTAGTTGTAGCCTAGCTGTCCGTCGGTGCCGGGGGTGGTCTGGACGACGCTTTCCTGGCCCAGCCAAGAGTTCAGCCAGCCTTTTTGATAGGCCCCGTACCAGTTGTACTGCTCGATCACCAGGTCGGCGGGGTAAGCCCGGTCGACCCATTGGGGGCACTCGTCTATAGGCAGGTCGATGCATTCGCCGGTCGATGCGTTGCACAAGACGATGCGGGTGATGTCTTTTCCGCCGAACAGGCCGATGCGCCTGGTCTGAACAGGGCAGACCCACCAGGGGTTGCCGTCGTCGTCGATCTCAAAGGACTTTTGGTCGAAGATATAAAAGGGGTATTGCAGCTGCACGTAACGATGGATGTTGCGGAACAGCGGCTCGGACTCCGAGTAGAGCATCGGCGCGTCAAGGCGCACGATGCGGGCGTCTTGGGAGGCCGAGTCGACGAAGATGTACGCCGGCAGGCCATTGGTACGGTTGTTGAACCACTTGATAATGTCGGCATAGCCGATCGGGCTGACCCGCACCGGGCGCCCGCGGTAGTTGATCTGCGAATAGATCGGCGAGATGTCGAACTGGCTGACATATTCAGGGATTTCCCCCATCACCCGGTTTCCGAGCAAGGCCGCAGAGTCCCGGTCGATGACAGGGACCTCGGAGTAGTTGATCTCATGGATGTCGTTGGTAAAGTCCCTGGTCTCGATAGTCATGATGCTCGAATACCGCCTGGCATTGCCCGGGAAGAAGGTCGAGGAGAGCAAAAGGCCCACCAAAAAGAAGGCGAACACGGCCAGGGGCAGGTAGGAGAGGCGTTTGTAAAGCAGCGAGCGGCTTTCGGCAGACCGCTGGTTTGGCGACGAGACGGCCTTGGCGCGGATGCGCCCCTTCTCGTCGACCTCTTTAGGCCCGCTCGGCCGGGTGGGGGACTCGGTCCTGACCAAGACCGACCGCACCCTCAAGATAACCAAAAGGGGCACCGCCATCACAACGAGAATGAAATTCCAGGTCCCCTCGCTATGGATGTTGATCGGCGGGTGAAACCACCAATACAAAAAGAGCAGGATAGGTATCGCCATAAACGACAGAATCTTGATAATCCTCCTAAAGAGGTCCCTGAACTCAGGCGAGCCCAAGAACTCTGGGATTTCCATATTGGGAGTGGTTCTCGGATTTCTTGGGTTGTTCATCGTCAAGCTCCTTTGCTGCTCTGTATATGTGACTAATACAATAACTTATACTCAATTACTGCAAACCCACGGGCTCTTCCTCTAAAGCCTCAAACTATTTAGACTATTCTACTAGACATGGAGAATATTAATCACATGCTTTATGCTAATTCTCATCCGGAACACACATTTGACGTATCAGGTCTTTATGGGGAGAAACCCGCAGCCATGGCTGGCCTTTAAGAAAAAAACCTGGTGGGCCGTCGGGGATTCGAACCCCGGACCTTGGGATTAAGAGTCCCCTGCTCTGCCAGCTAAGCTAACGGCCCGATTTGTGACGTACTACCTCGATTCATGCCTTCTAGCAGCATAACACCAAACAAGACAAGGCTGGTGCTAATTGCACGGCAAAAAAATGGGGTGAGTAATCGGATTCGAACCGACGGCCTCCAGGGCCACAACCTGGCGCTCTAACCAGCTGAGCTATACCCACCATGCAAGGTAAATCACGAGCAGCAAGTATAGCAACAACCTCAGGCATCTGCAAATAATCATGAAAACAAAACATAGCTGTCTGGTGATTGTTTATACTTGCTGGTGGAACAATTCTAGTTGAAACGGACCGACACTTGTCTTGAAGGAGGACAGTATGAATGAAACTTTAAAAACCATTGCAGAGCGTCATACCTGCAGGTCGTTTACCGGAACACCCATTAGCCGCGACGAGTTAGAGGCCATCCTGCTGGCAGGGGCACAGGCTCCGACTGCTGCAAACTCCCAGCGTTTTCGGATCATCGTCTCTGATAACAAAGAGTTCATAGACGAGCTGGAAGCCAAGCTCTTGTCGATTTTTCTGGAGACGAACCCTGGAATGATGGACCGTATCAACGAACGCGGTGGAAAAGTCCTGTATAACGCTTCGGCGGTTGTTTTTATAGCTATCGATAACCAAGGCCCATGGAGTGCCGAGCTGGATGCTGGCATCGTCGTCGAGAATATGGCCCTCGCAGCGCAGTCCTTGGATGTAGGCAACTGCATCTTTGCCATGTTCCGCTCGTTGTTCGAGGGCGCAGACAGCGACGAAATGAAAAAACGCCTTCAATTCCCAGAAGGCTTTACATTTGCAGTAGGGCTCTTGCTTGGCTATCCAACTGATTTCGGCCGTCCCCATGAGCCGGCTACTGACAAGATCATCTGGCTATAACCAACAGATCGCATATCGTAAGAGTGTTTGAAAAAAGAGAGTCCAGCAGCATTTACGGCTGTAATTAGTTCAAATATCCACTCACAGGGAGTAATAAATGATCAGCGGCGCATTATGCACCGCTGATCGGCTTTCTCAGGGGTAAAACAAAAAAAAACAACAGGCCAGGGTCTTTCACTCTGGCCTGTTGAGGCTTTCTGGTACCCCCAGCGGGGTTCGAACCCGCGACCTCCACCTTGAAAGGGTGGCGTCCTAAACCGCTAGACTATGGGGGCGAATCGAAGGGTAATCATAACACAGCTGTTTCATTGGCGCTAAGCAAAAACCACAACTTGATTACTGCTTCGATATCACCCAAAACGTTATCAATAAGACTATTCGCCTGCACCAGCGCCTGCTGGAGCTGGGTTCTGAGCCCGAGCAGCTTCCATCCTGGCTTGGTTCTCAGCTGCATACATCCGGGCATCCTCGTCTTTGATCTTGTAAGCGAACCTCATCAGCATAGCGGCAATGAACCTGCATATTGCGGCAATGCCAAAGAGCAAGAACATAAAGTTACGTACAAACGTATCATCGACAAAAGCAGGGATCCCGCCTTCACCAGCTGCTGCTTGAACAGCCAGCGAGTCAAAACCGATAGCGGCAAGGGCATACATCGCCAAACCGCCGATCAGGCCGGCGATCTTCATTGGCAGGTTGTTCATGGACATGATGACCAGGCGGTGGTCCTGATTGGTCTTCCAAAGCCCATACTCGCCGCAATCAAGTGCGTAGTTGATGCCAAAGCCGGCATAAAGGGATCCAGAGAAGGTAGCAATCATGTTAATACCGACAAAAGCTGCCCAGAAACCAGCACCGAAGAAGAAGTTCAGTACTGCTGACAAACAGGCCCCTAGCATTCCGACCCACATCGCCCTGTCCTTGCCGAGCCGCTTCCCGACCTCAGGGCCGATCAAGGAGAAGAAGAAGCTGGCGACAGTCGTTGCCGTCTGGCCGACAGTGTACATGCCGGGGAAGGCGGCACTAGGCGCAACCCCGTGGGTGAAGGGGACAATCAACTGCCAGTAATAGATCACCATCTGCATGTTGATCATCATGCCGATCATGGCCAGCATTTGAGCGCTAAGGTAAACAAGCAGCTGGCTGTTAGTGGTGACTGCCTTGACCATGTCAGCGACCCTTACCTGCGGTGCCCCAGGCCCGCCAGGGGCGTTTTCTTGGGGTAGGTCATAAGGCTTGGTCGTACGCCTGAGTATTGTCGCCCCAACGATGTAAAAGCCGGCGAAACAGGCAGACATAGCAGTGTAGTTAGCTGGTGGCTTAAAGAAGTTCGAGTACCAAGTCACCAGATAAGCCGATGTCATCGACGTACAGACAGTCGCTAGGGTCATGATCCGATAGTTCCAGGTAGTCAGACGGGTACGGTCTACTGCCGAGGCGCCGGCTAGCAACGGGACCAAGCCGAACTGGGCCGCCCCAATGAAGGTCATGGAGACAGCGACACAGAGCAAGCCGATCGTAGCTGTTATAAAGTGCAGCAGCTCGTTGCCTGGTATAAAGTCTGTATACGTGATAATGATGCCGAACGTTATGACAAACATGAAAATAAACAGCCATGGACGGTACTTGCCGCCGCCGCCTATCTTCAACCTCACCTTTTCGATAACGCCGCCGGCAATTGTAGCAATGAACAGGTCGATGAACCCAGAGATCATTCCTACAGTTGAGAGCAGGTTCAAGTTCATACCGATCAAGGCGTAATACATGTTCCGGAAGGCCCAGGTGTTAGAACCGAACAGCGAGAAGAACGAATAGGCTGCGTATCCTAACAACTCTGAGGTCTTCAATTTCTTTTCTTGGCTTATATCCATACTTTCACACTCCCTCGAAAACTAAAAACAACATATTTTCTTTACTGCATCTAAACTATGTTTTTCTCTAATTCCCCTTTCATTCGTCCACGCTACCTCTTAAAACATCTAAAAAAACTACTACCCTTATCCGGTAAGCAATTCCCGGTAAGGGTAGACACTGTGTTGCGAATATAACACATTCCCGTAATCGTTTTGTAATTTTCACAAGACTTCACAGCGATGCCCAAATTTAACGTAAAAAGTAAGTAATCTTACAACAGTGCGCATTTATGTTGATTTTACATTTTGGTAGAATGCATTAGCTAGGCAAACAGCGGGACACAAGCCGAATCAAGAGGGAAAGCATGCGCCGTGAACAACTTGAGATAACAGAGATGCATGAGATAGCCAGGATCTTCAGCGACGGTCTGGTCTGCCATCTCGCCTTTAACTGCAAAGGAAGGGCACCTTACATCGTGGCGATGAACTATGCTTATGAGGGTGCTGCCAGGACGGATGCCTCGTCAAGCATAGCGGCTCCGCAAGCGATTACACTTTGGTTCCACTCTGCAGACAGCGGGCGCAAGCTTGACTTGCTTAAAGAAGACCCCTTAGTGGCATTCCAAATCGAGACCCGGGTCAAGCTGGCTAAAGGCTCAGGGCTGCAAGCCTGCGATTGGGGCATGGAGTATGAAAGCATAGTCGGCGAAGGCCTGCTGGCAATGGTCAGGGACCCTAGGGAAAAGCAACATGGGCTTCTCCAGATAATAAAGCACTATGGGGCAGAAGGCCTGGCCTTTGGAGACGTCATGCTGGCAAAAACGGAGGTCTTGAGACTGTCAGTGCAGGAGTATGCCGCCAAAAGGAGCAGTAGGCTGATGCCGCAGATCGGCTAGGGCTTGAATGTGAGGTATGAGGACGGAGATGGTTGACTCAACTAAAAGCACGAAGGTACAGACTGCCAAGCTGAACCTCTATTATGGCAGCAGGCATGCCCTTGGTGACATCGATATGATGATCCAAGCCTGTTCGATCACGGCGATCATCGGGCCGTCAGGCTGTGGGAAGTCCTCGTTGATCAGGACTTTCAACCGCATGAACGACCTCATTCCAAGTGCTCGCGTCGAAGGCGAGGTGTTCATTGACGAAGACATGATCTATGCCAAGGACATCGATATCGCCGCCTTGCGCAAGCGGGTCGGCATGGTTTTTCAGAAGCCCAATGTCTTTCCGATGAGCATTTATGAGAATATCGTGGTCGGGCCGCAAAACCATGGGATCAAGAACAGGCAGGACCTAGACGACATCGTGCAACGCAGCCTGGAGCAGGTCGCTTTGTGGGACGAAGTGAAGGACATCCTGCATAATCCCGGCTTAGGCCTGCCTCTTGGGGCGCAACAGCAACTGTGTATCGCCCGCGCCTTGTCTGTCGAGCCGGAAGTGATTCTGATGGATGAGTCGTGCAGTGCCCTTGACCCAGTCTCGACAGGCAAGATAGAAGAGCTGATGCTGAATCTAGCAAAAACCTATACTATCATTATAGTAACACATAATATGGAACAAGCCCTCAGGGTCTCGGACATGTCTGCTTTTATGATGATCGACGACGAAGAAGTCGGACGGCTTGTCGAGTACCGCCCCACAACCGAAATGTTCTCCAGGCCTAGCGACAAACGGACCGAGGACTATATCACAGGCCGGTACGGTTAGGCGTCCAGCGAACGTGCACCGTCCAGCGAACGTGTACCGTCCAGCGAACGTGCACCGTCCAGCAAAACAGCCTGGGGCTGGTGCAAGGGGCTTGAGTAAAACCCATGTAAAATCGAAAAAACGATATCAGCTGGAGCTTATATGTAATAAGCCTTACCAGATATAGGCAGTGTAAAATCGACGAATGCGTAACTTAAAACTCCAAAGAGTAATCATTGCATCCGTGGTGGCTTTGTCTTTCTGCCAGGTTACAGCCTGCGACCAAGAGAGCGGGTCGAGGGTGATCATTGCCGGGTCCACCTCCGTGCAGCCCTACATCGAGATACTTGCCGAGGCCTATGCCATCGAGAGGCCAGAAATCGAGATCGATGTCCAAGGGGGAGGGTCGTCAGCCGGCATAACGGCTGCTATGAGCAAGACTGCTGATATCGGCATGTCCTCGCGCGTACTAAAAGACGAAGAGCAGGACCTGTGGTCGATCGAAATAGCCAAAGATGGACTAGCCATCATCATCAACCCGAATAACCCGATCAACGACTTGAGCCTGGAGCAGGTCTGCGAGATCTACACCCAAGGCATCACAAACTGGAGCGAGGTCGGTTGGGGCACGACCAAGCAGAATAATACCAAGATTCACATCATCACCCGCGAGGACGGGTCGGGGACCCGCAGTGCCTTCGAGGAACTAGTCATGGAAGGCAAGCAGATCTCGCCCCGGGCCATTGTGCAGGACTCGAACGGTGCAGTGCGGCAGCTCGTGGCAGACGATCCAAATGCGATCGGCTTCATCTCGCTGGGACTGGTGGAGAATGGGGAGAAGCCCGTGAAAGCGCTCAGCCTTGACGGGGTCTATCCGACACATGAAAACGTCGTTAACGGCCAATACCAGCTGACAAGGCCTTTTTTACTGATCGCCTTTGCCGAGCCGACAGGTGCAGCTGACGAGTTCATCCAATACATCATGTCTGAGCCAGGCCGCGAGATCCTAAGGTCTGAAGGCCTGATTGTGGAGTAAGCATGGGATTTAGCCTTCTAAGTATTTACCCTAAGAACCAATGATCGGGGACTGGTGAGAGCAGTATGCTGAAGCTTCGGGAAAGACTACCTGGTTATATACTTTTCATACTAGCCTTATCGACGACGCTGGCCTTAGTGCTGATAACTGTCTTCATTATCGCCAACGGTGCCCCGATCATTGCCAAAGTCGGCTTCGTCAAGTTCGTCTTTGGCATGACATGGGCACCCTCCCAAGGAGAGTATGGGATTTTTCCCATGCTGCTTGGATCGGTCCTGGTAACCCTAGGTGCTGCTATTATCGGGGTGCCGATCGGCATTTGCTGCAGTATCTTCCTTGCTGAGTTCGCGCCCGAGCTATTAAGCAAGGTCTTCCGGCCGGCTATCCAGCTGCTCGCTGGGATCCCCTCAGTGGTCTATGGTTTTTGGGGCTTGCTGTTCATAGTGCCTTTCATCCGTACTTACCTCGGCGGGCCAGGACTCAGCATCCTGGCAGGGGCACTGATACTGGCCATCATGATCCTGCCGACGATCATCAGCATCTCCGAGGTCTCGATCCAGGCCCTTCCACGCAGCTACAAAGAGGGCGCCTTGGCCTTAGGCCTGACCCATTGGCAGACGATCCGCAGCATATTGCTGCCAGCGGCTAGGTCAGGGATCGTGGCTGCAGTCATCTTAGGCATTGGCCGGGCTATCGGGGAGACGATGGCTGTCATCATGGTCTTGGGCAACGCTGTGGCAGTGCCAGAGTCCATACTTGACCCTGTGCGGACACTGACAACCAACATCGGCATCGAGATGGGCTACGCCTCAGGCGAGCACCAACAGGCCCTCTTTGCCACCGGGATAATACTCTTCATCGTGATTATGCTGCTCAATGCCTCTGCCCAGTACATCACTTCAAAAAAGACAAGCTAAGTTAGGCTGGTAGGTATTCTATGAGGATGAACCCACGCAATTCCGAACGCATCGCCAAGCTGGTCATTTGGTCTGCGGCTGTGCTGGTGCTGGTAGTGCTCTTCGCTGTTGTCGCCTACATCCTGTACAAAGGCCTGCCTATGATCAACTGGCAGTTCCTAAGCGAGAACCCGCGGAACATGGGGCGCGAAGGCGGGGTCTTCTCCACAATAGTCGGAACCATGATGGTGGTCGTAGTGGCCATGCTGATCGCTGTGCCCTTTGGCATCGGCACTGCCTTTTACCTGGCCGAGTATGCGCGCGGCAACTTTTTTGCCAAAGTCATCCGCTTTAGCGCCGAGTCGCTGTCAGGCATCCCGTCGATAGTCTATGGCCTCTTTGGCTTCCTGTTCTTCGTCGTCTATCTGAACCTAGGGTGGTCGGTCCTGTCAGGCGGCCTGACCTTGGCGGTGATGACCTTGCCGACGATCATCCGCACTACCGAAGAGGCAATTATTACCGTGCCAGTGTCATATAGGGAGACAAGCTTTTCCTTGGGAGCGACCAAGTGGCAGACCATCATCAAGGTGATTTTCCCCTCAGCACTGCCCGGCATTGCCAACGGAGTAATCCTAAGCGTCGGCCGTTGCATAGCCGAGACGGCGGCGGTGGTGCTGACCGCTGGCTCGACGCTGCGGTTGCCGTCCTCGATCTTCTCCCCGACCCGTACCATGGCTGTGCATTTCTATATCTTGGCACGGGAGGGTATTAGCATGGAAAAGGCCTATGGTACTGCCGCTTTGCTGATCATCGTGATTTTTGTGATCAATGTCGGCTTGAACATGCTGATCAACAGGTCAGTGCAAAAAGACAGTTGAGCCTTGGTAAATTGAGATTAGTAAAATAACAATAAGTTGCAGACTGGACATACTTTGGCAAAAATCGAAATACGCGAGATGAGTTTCTTCTACGGAGAAAAGCAGGTCATTTTCAACTTGAGCCTGGATGTGATCGAGCATCAGATACTGTCCCTGATCGGCCCTTCCAATAGTGGGATCACGACGACCCTGCGATCGCTGAACCGCTTGTTCGAGATCAACCCTGAAGCCCGCCTTGAAGGCGACATCCTCATCGACGGCAAAAGCATTTTCGATGCTGATACCAGCGTCACCGAGCTACGCCGCAGGATCGGGATGGTCTTTGACGTCCAAAGCCCTCTGCCCATGTCGATCTTTAACAACATTGCCTATGGCCCCAAGCTCAGCGGGGTGAAGAACAAGCAGGAAGTAGCCGAACTTGTTGAAGAGTCCCTGCGTATGGCTGCATTATGGGAAGAGGTCAAAGACCGCTTGAACAGCCCGGCTAGCTCTTTGTCTGGTGGGCAGCAACAACGCTTGTGCATTGCCCGGGCCTTGGCCTTGCATCCAGAGATCATTCTTTTGGACCGGCCCTGTTCTGGCCTTGACCCGATCTCCACAGCGAGGATCGAAGAGTCTTTGTTACAGCTCAAGGATCAGTACACCATCATCATTGCTCCCCATAACATACAGCAAGCCAGCCGCATATCAGACCGTATCGCCTTCTTGCTGATGGGGACGCTTGTCGAAGAGGGGACGAATGCCGAGATCTTTGCCGACCCAAAGGACCAAAGGACCCTGGACTACATAACCGGCCGATTCGGGTAAAGCCCCTTTGGTTAGGCTCCACCAGGCTGCACATTTGGTTGGGCTACACCAGGCAGCACATTTGCCTCACCTCCAAATCTACAAGCTAGTATGATATCAATTTATATCAATTTATGCATAACACGTTTTTAAAGGCTAAGTGTTCAAGAATTGCGATAGGTCGGGATTTTTTCACTGCCTAAAAAAAGCAGTTTTGCAAAAGCCCTGGTCAGAAATTTGCGTACTCGGAGTAACATAATTTTTCAGCCACTAAAATCCCGTGTAAATTCGCAAACTCATCGCACCACTAATCGCACCTATCCGGACTAATCGCACAATGGTGCGTTAAGTTTGGACATGTGGTCGGACAAGGGATCAGACAAGACCCCCGACAAGCCGCCACTGGGGCCTTCCAATGA
>JGI24702J35022_10000497_pt1 | contig 23784 bp, 16 predicted proteins | sample TergutTh196P4_FD_35022 | JGI IMG/M metagenome (IMG submission 35022)
AACAATATGGCAGAATAATTGCGTTTTTTTTGCTCCGACTGACTTATGGGTAGAAGTTACTCTTACAAAGTAGAACTTTGGATTTCAATTTACCAACCACAACCAACCACAACCAACCACAACCAACCATAACCAACCCTAACTAACCATAACAGCACCATAACAGCACTATAACAGCAAGCCGTTACAACACTATAATAGCAAGCCGTAACAGTACGTCAACTTGAAATCCATTGTTCTTTCCCGAGGGCTTTGGGGTAGAAGTAAGGCATATAAATCAACAGGTCTCAAGGGGGCTCGGAGCCAGAGGGTCACCAACAAGCAGGGAGAAGTGCGTGGCATTTTTGCAAAAATGGGTATTCCACTACATGCATGCAAAAATGAGAAGCGGTGTTATGAAGCCGCCAGGCAGCAAGCATTTTTTCTGGAATATGTGCTTTGGCACAATAAGTTATCGTTCTAATTCACTTTTTCTGTTTCGGTGAGATTTTTCAGCTCAAGGTGTTTATGAGATTTGTTAATGTTTCAGTTCGCCTTGTTTTTTGCGTTCCGGTTTGTTTTTCCCCAAGAATGCAACACTAAGCCCAGACCTATTAACGAGAAGCCAAGTAGTATAGAATAAGGGATGAGTAAACTATCAACGCCGGTCTGTGGCAATCCGGCAAATGGCGGGAACTCTTCAAAAATCCACGTATTGTTATCCCATTTCCACCTTCCTAGCACTGTACTATCATCGTCAATTTCAATCCATCCATCTTCATCCGGTATGAGAGAATGGCTGGGTACAATTGGTATCGGCGGTTCTCCGAGATCGATTTCTCTCGGGCCATAGGGCTGCCCTGTCGATGGTATGGCAGTCAGCGGCTCCGTCGTTGGCGGAGTAGTTAGCGTCTCAATAGCTAGTAGTGTAATTGGCGAGGCTTCCCGAAGATCAGTCGCTGATAGGGTGGTAGTTAGCAGCTCAGTCGCCGGCGAGGCAGTTGACGGCTCCGTCGTTGGTGAGGTAGTCGACGGCTTCGTCGTTAGTGTGGCAGTACGCGGCTTAGTTATTGGCAAGGTAGTTGCCGGTTCAGTCACCGGCAGGGTGGTCGGCAGCTCCAACGCCGGTAAGGTGGTCGGCAGCTCATCCGTCGGAAGGGTGGTCGTCACATCAGTCTCCGGCGGGGTGGTCGGCAGCTCCAAAACCGGTAGAGTGGTTGTCGTCTCTGTGGTTGTCGTCTCTGTGGTTGTCGTCACTGTCGTCTCTGTGGTTGTCGTCCCAGTAGTTGTCGTCTCAGTGGTTGTAGTCTCCGTCGTCTCTGTGGTTGTAGTCTCCGTCGGTTCAGCAGTTGTCGTCACAGTCGTCTCTGTGGTTGTCGGTTCAGTCGTCTCTGTGGTTGTAGTCTCTGTTGTCTCAGTGGTTGTCGTCTCCTCGGTAGTTGTCGTCTCAGTGGTTGTAGTCTCAGTGGTTGTAGTCTCCGTCGTCTCAGTAGTTGTCGTCTCCGTCGTCTCAGTGGTTGTAGTCTCCTCGGTAGTTGTCGTCTCAGTGGTTGTAGTCTCCGTCGTCTCTGTGGTTGTCGTCTCCTCAGTAGTTGTCGTCTCAGTGGTTGTCGTCTCAGTTGTCTCAGTGGTTGTAGTCTCAGTTGTCTCAGTAGTTGTCGTCTCTGTGGTTGTAGTCTCTGTGGTTGTCGTCTCTGTTGTCTCTGTGGTTGTCGTCTCTGTTGTCTCAGTGGTTGTAGTCTCCTCGGTAGTTGTCGTCTCAGTGGTTGTAGTCTCCGTCGTCTCTGTGGTTGTCGTCTCCTCAGTAGTTGTCGTCTCTGTAGTTGTCGTCTCAGTTGTCTCAGTGGTTGTCGTCTCCGTCGTCTCAGTGGTTGTCGTCTCAGTTGTCTCAGTGGTTGTCGTCTCCGTCGTCTCAGTGGTTGTAGTCTCCGTCGTCTCAGTAGTTGTCGTCTCTGTAGTTGTCGGCTCTGTAGTTGTCGGCTCTGTAGTTATTGGCTCAGTAGTTGTCGGCTCTGTAGTTATCGTCTCAGTCGTCTCTGTGGTTGTAGGCTCCGTAGTTATTGGCTCCGTAGTTATTGGCTCAGAAGTTGTCGTCTCTGTCGTTGTTGTCTCTGTCGTCTCTGTAGTTGTCGTCTCTGTCGTTGTTGTCTCTGTCGTCTCTGTGGTTGTCGTCTCTGTCGTTGTTGTCTCTGTCGTCTCTGTGGTTGTCGTCTCTGTGGTTGTTGTCTCTGTCGTCTCTGTGGTTGTCGTCTCAGTCATCTCGAGCGGCTCAATCATTTTCAGTGTTTCTCCCGGCTCGCTTTCGATCATCATCTTTGCAACATTTCCATACCCTATCCGGCTGGTAGTATGCTGTTCCCAGCCTTGAACCGTAGGCGCCAGGAACAGGTCGTTGCAAACCAATTGTCCGTTTACATTTCCTGACATATAATTTCCCAATACATTAAAATTGGCACGGGGCGCCAGAACTGAACCGATGAACATATGACCCCTCGCCTCGACATCCGTGACAGATGGGTCAATGTTCCAAATGATGCGGTCACAATATTGCCTGGCAAGGATATATTCGCTTGCCCGCAAACCGTCTCCTATAAACTCCCATCCTAAATAATTGCCGTTAATGAACGTAGAGCCTGAGCCAGATTCATTCCCAAACATAACAGTTTGCGTTCCGGCGGCCGGTAAGACGTTAATGACGTAGTTTCCATAATAATCGTAGGGAATGTCTATGTACATGCCCCTGATAGATACATCTGCGCTTTCAGGCCTAAAATTAAATATGATTGTGTCATAAGCGGAATGATCAACCTCCGGGAAGTTGATTTCAAAAAAACCGGATGTGGCGTCATAGGAAGTGTACGGCGGCAAATCATGTACATAAACCCTGCCGGACGTAGACGCGCCGGAATACTGGCTGTTTAGCTCCTGCAAATCGGCTTCAGCGCTGCTAAAGAACGCATCAATGTCTGCTGCCGGTGATCTAGCGTAGCTATCCAGGCTTCCCTCCACACCCTTCGTATAACTGACGCTTGATTCATCGGACACAAGCATGGAGCCGCCGTGCAGGAATATCTTGCCGGCGGTGGGGTCTCCTCCCTCATTGCCAAGCTTCACATTCCCTCCTGCCATAAGCCGTGGGTGCGCGATTTGGGCAAAGTGTCCTACGATTGAATCGCCGCCATACGCCAATGCGTTGGGCTCGCCGAAATCAAGGCTTACGTTTTCAAAACTCACGGCGCCTCTAACCCAAAAACCGCCTTCGGAATGTAGGAATTGACCAATGCCCGGCAACGCCAATTGGCTCATATTTCCAAAAATAATAGTTCCGACGTCGTTGACGGAACCAAAGGGTTTGGACGGGTTTGGAGATTCCCATTCAGGCACAACTCCCGGAGAGCCAATTTCGCCGTAGCCCGGATTTTCTACTGCGCTAAGCGGAACATAGACCGATGAAACCGTTGTCCTGAAATCTTCGATATATGCCGTCGCATAATAATAGCCGGGCGTGTCTATCCAAGCATAGATAACAGCGTCAGCGCTTTTCAATTCCACAGTCCCGACTAACACTAATCTTTCGTCATATACATATACGCAAACGGGATATGTTACACTTGTACCACTCGTAACTACATATGTGTGGTTGATTTGAATGTTTGCCTCTTCAAGCGAGTCAACTACTGTAATGGTTGGCGTTGCATAAGCAAAAGCGTCTCCGGTGAGTACCACCGTACCAACCACTAGTATCAAAGCCAGACTAATGAATATTCTGTGCTTCTCATTCTTGCATGTAAGCTTATACATGATGCTAACCCCCACCCCGTGTTATTTCGTCAATGCAATTTGTGCTGAAAGCCAAGGTAAAACGTCCTTTTATGCAGCAATCCTTGAGTTTTAAAAGGTCGTCAACTGTTATAAGGCAAACGCTTAATCTCCGGACGTCTTGACAATACCGATCGCCCCCCGAAGCTGCTTTTTTTGCGGCAATGCTCAGATAAATCAGTTCCCTATGGGAGGAAACACGACAAATCGACCCCTGGATTTTTGGCTAAAACCGTAGACGGTTTGAAGATTAAACGCAGTAGATATTGCTAAGAGTTACCCCGTTGGCCTTGCAACGCGCCACTAGTCACAGTCTATAGTATAAACATACCCCAACGTGCACTTCTATTAACATTAATTGTAGAATAAAGCTAAAATAAATAATTGCCTTAACAGTTACTGGTTAAGTAACAGTTAAAACTTGATATTTACCGCCATACGCTATAGAATATCATATGAGAGAACAAGATGTGTAAACTCGCTTCTTACACTCGTGCGATGGAGCAACGAAGCCTTTTTAGGGAAGGAATAAAAAAATGAGTATATGGCATAGCGTAAGCCCGGAGCGAATTAACCCGGAAGACTTTATAGCGGTTATTGAGATCGAAAAGGGGAGCAAAGTTAAATATGAGCTTGACAAAGAGACCGGAATGCTCATCCTCGACCGCATCCTGTATACATCGACCCACTACCCGGCAAGTTACGGTTTCATTCCCAGAACATACGCTGAAGACAACGATCCGCTCGACGTCCTCGTTCTGTGCTCAGAACCGATTGCACCGCTTTCGCTCGTACGCGTTTACCCTGTCGGCGTCATATCAATGCTTGACGGCGGCGCCAACGACGAAAAGATCATCGCCATTCCATTCGAGGATCCAACTTTTAATATTTATAAGGACATCGACGCGTTACCGTCTCATATTTTTTTAGAAATGAGGCATTTCTTTCGGGTATATAAAGAGCTCGAGCAAAAAGAAACAGCCGTCCGGGAGGTTAAAGGCGCTGGCGAGGCCTTAGAAACAGTAGCGCATGCTATAAGGCGGTATAAAGAGTATTATTGTTCTTAAGAAGGATTAACCAAATACGATTTCGAACGAGGAAAAGATAGTATGTATTTAAAAAAACTTCAAAACGGAAGCGATATAAGGGGAATAGCTCTGCCAGGGAAAACAGGGGAACAACCCGACCTTTCGGAAACCGAAAGTAAACGCCTTACTCTCGGATTTATTCATTTCCTTTCCGAAAAGATAGGAAAACCCGCGTGCAGCCTGACAATTTCGATAGGTCGGGATCCAAGGCTGTCAGGCCCGTCTCTGAAACAAGCGGCTGTCGAAGCGATGCGTTTTTGCGGCGTGAAAGTACTCGACTGCGGACTTGCGTCAACTCCTGCGATGTTCATGTCCACAGTTTTTCCGGAATTCTGTTGTGATGGCGCAATTATGATCACGGCAAGCCATCTTCCATACAACCGCAACGGTTTTAAGTATTTTGACAAGAACGGAGGCTTGGATAAGAAGGACATATCCGAGATAATATCATATGCCGAAACGTACGAAGAGCAGACAGACAAAGGGCTGGAACAAGGAATTAGACGAAGGAGCGAAGGCAAATACGTTAGTGAACGAGGAGGCGCACGCGCCGGCGAAGATAAATGTGCAAGCGGAGATAGACGCGAAGGCGAAGACGAAAGCGGGGGCGATGGTGCAAACTCAGTCGATAGTAAGAGCTCTGTCGATGGCGCCGACCTGATGAAGGCTTATTGTGGCTACATAAAAGACATAATTAAAAGAAATGTAAACAGCAAAACAGATTTTGAAAGACCGCTTGTGGGTCTAAAAATTGTCGTTGACGCTGGAAATGGTTCCGGAGGCTTTTTTGCATTAGACATCCTAGCCCCTCTTGGCGCCGACATTAGCGGTAGTCAGTTTTTGGCGCCTGACGGTACATTTCCGAACCACGTTCCAAATCCTGAAGACAAAACTGCGATGGAGCACATATCTGCGGCTGTTATGAAAAATCGCGCCGACTTGGGCCTGATTTTTGATACCGACGTCGACCGTTCAGCGGCAGTTGACAAACATGGTAGAGAGATTAGCAGGAATAGGATCGTCGCCCTGGCAGCCGCGCTTGTTGCACAGGATCACCCGAAAACAACGATCGTAACTGACAGCATAACCAGCGATCAACTCTCGGTATTTCTTACGGACAAGCTTGGGCTCTTACATCACCGTTTTAGGAGGGGTTACAGAAATGTTATTAATGAGGCAATCCGCCTCAACAGAGAGGGAACGGACTGTCAGCTCGCAATTGAGACCTCAGGTCACGCTGCGTATAAAGAAAACTATTTCCTTGACGACGGCGCGTACCTTGCCGCAAAGATCGTTATAAAAGCCGCAAAACTGCACTCAGAAGGAACAATAGAAGGAGCGGCGGCAGGGAAACCGGAGGGAAAACCGAATGGGATTTCAGAGGGAAAACCGAATGGGATTTCAGAGGGAAAACCGAATGGGATTTCAGAGGGAAAGCCGGATGGGAAATCAGAGGGAAAGCCAGATGGGAAATCCCTTGACAGTTTAATATCCGGACTAGTAGAATCCGCCGAGGCGGGAGAAATAAGACTGCCTATAGCGGCGGCGGATTTCAGCGCTTATGCTGACGGAATCCTGGAGGATTTGAGGATATACGCCGAAGGTCATCCGGGCATGACGGTTGTTACGCCCAACTATGAAGGCGTTCGCATATCATTTGATAAGGAACACGGCGACGGATGGTGTATGCTCAGAAAGTCCCTGCACGACCCCGTAATGCCTCTCAACATTGAATCAAACACGAACGGCGGGTATGAAAAGATATTACAACTCTTGAAACCCGTATTGAAATGTTAGGACTATAAATTATACTATTGAATCCTACGGAGGTAATCATGAGCGAATTGAAAGGAACATGTATTTTTGGACAATCAGGCGGGCCAACCTCGGTGATCAACGCAAGCGCGGCGGGCGTTTTTCAGGAAGCGCTTGCCACAGGCTGTATAACGGGCGTATATGGCGCGGTGCACGGCATTAAAGGCATTCTGAACGAAGTACTGTACGACATTGGAAAGGAAAGCGCAAGCGAGCTTAACTACCTTAGGTCGACCCCTTCTTCCGCGCTTGGCTCTGTCAGATATAAGCTCAAGCACTATGAAGATGATGAGAGTGATTACATAAAAATCCTTGATGTATTCAGAAAGCATAATGTCCGGTATTTCTTCTACAACGGCGGAAACGATTCAATGGACACATGCAACAAAGTAAACGGTTATCTGAAATCCGTCGGATATGAATGCAGGGTAATGGGCGTGCCAAAAACCATAGATAACGACCTTTGGGGCACAGACCACTGTCCGGGTTTCGGAAGCGCCGCTAAATTTGTAGCAACGTCGATGATGGAAGTCTATCTGGACGCCCGCGTCTATGGCGACGGAATGGTAACTGTTTTTGAAGTCATGGGGCGCAACGCGGGATGGCTAACAGCGGCTGCAGCCCTTGCAACGCATAAAGGCGCCGGCCCCGATCTGATCTATATACCGGAAAACAGTTTTGATCTTAATAAGTTTATGTCAGACGTTGAAGGAGTATATTCGGCGACCGGTCAGGCTATGATAGCGGTATCAGAGGGGATAAGAGGTTCGGACGGCACATATTTCGCCGAGATAATCAGCCAGGATCTTTCGAAGGATTCCTTTGGACACCTTTCGCTCGGCGGAATAGCAAACTTTCTTGCCGGGTATATCAGGCCCCGGCTTAATGTAAAAGTCCGTGCGATCGATTACAATCTGTTACAGCGCTGCGCGTCTCATTGCGCATCGGAAACTGACGTTGAGGAAGCTTATTTAGCTGGGAAAATGGCCGTTAAATACGCTGTCGAAGGTCATTCCGGCTATATGGTGGCATTTGAAAGAGACTCAACAGCGCCTGAATACAAGTGCGCAACAAAGCTCGTAGATCTGACTGAGACAGCAAATAAGGAAAAAACCATCCCGCGGGAATGGATAAACGATAATGAAAACGGTGTGCGTTCACAGTTTATCGACTATGCTCTTCCTCTGATAGCCGGAGAACCTCACTTCCCTACAGAAGACGGGTTGCCAAGATTTACCAGATTAAATAAAATCCGCCTGTGACGCTTGTGATTCGTCCCATTCAGAAGACGGGTTGCCAAGATTTACCAGATTAAATAAAATCCGCCTGTGACGCTTGTGATTCGTCCCATTCAGAAGACGGGTTGCTAAGATTTACCAGATTAAATAAAATCCGCCTGTGACGCTTGTGATTCGTCCCATGCGGAGTCGTTATATGTGATTTGTGATACACTTTCGCCAGAAGAACAGATAATCAATCACTCGCCCTCAGCGTCGTCTTTGTCACCAAATCCGCTCTCATATTCCAGGAACGTGTGAAGGGTTCCGCGAATCCTTCCGTCCCTGCCCTTTATTTGGTATGTTTCAAATGAGTATTCCTCGCTGACAATTTCATTCAGCAGAGTCATATATGTGGTCAATATCTCGTCCAGACTGAAACTGTGGACCACATTCTTATTGAGCAAATCAATAAGCTCCGGGATTTTTGTCACATTTTTAAGATTGGCGTGTTGTTCGTAAAACGCCTTCATAAAAGCAATCTGGTTCTTGGTCCTGTCGGCATACACAGTGGGGACTCCCTGATCGTTAAAGCTTCCCTGCCTGAACCTCACAAAACCTTCCGCCTGTTTTCCGTTTAAACGCTGCGTACCTTTCTGAAGGTCAATGTTCAATCCCTGGACCGGATCATAATATCTCATCCTGGTGGGCACATACACAGTAACATATCCGAACATATCTACCAACTGTACAAAGCCGCGGGTATTTATCCTCACGTAATCGTCTATTTCAATATCGAATTTTTCGTATATAACCTGGCACAGGAAGTCAAAGCTTGGCGCTTTAAACTTATTTCTGTTGTATATAACCCCTTCGATGAACTTGTCCGCTACCTCTCCGACTTTTACGATATTGTTAAGCTTGTAATAACCCGGCTCCCTTTCGAACTTGGCCTTTTTCACCGCTTCCAGAACTTCATCGGTGTACTGTATGAATGTGTCTCTGGGGAACATGATCAGCCTTATCTCTTTGCCCTTTGTGTCAATGCTCACGACGCCCATGGTGTCATCTAACTGATTCCTGTCTCTCCCCATTATCAGTACGTTAGTTGACCCTTCAGCTACGAGGTTATCCCTGAATAGCTTCTGGTCAGTAACAGGCGTCTCAGGAACCCATTTGGGTTCAATAATTTCTACGACTTCCCTCTGCCGAGGTATGTTCCCGGGCATACGACGCACCGGCGTTGCCGTTGGCTGTGGCTGCAGCGGCGGCTGCTCCGGTTCATCAACAATAATCACGGGCTCATCAACCCGCTCAACTGTCACAGGCTCGGCCTCGGCAACCTCCTCTGTCGCCTCTACCGGCCAATTCCTGTACTGTTCGTTATACACGGCATATGCCGGAATAATAATAACTGAAAGAATCGCAAAGACAGCAATAATATATTTTAGTTTCAGCTTTTTTACCATCCCCGCCCCCATTAAGGGTTTTTCTGCTAAAGACTGTTATTTCCCAAAGGATTCCTTCATTTTATCGAAAAAACCTTTTCTCTGATCGTAAATCTCATCCCCACTGGCTTCGGCAAAATCCCTTAATATCTTCTTTTGCTTATCACTGAGCCGCTTAGGCACTTCTATAACAGTCCTGACGTACTGATCCCCCCTGCCATTTCCATCCAAACGGGGGATCCCCTTATTTTTAAGCCTGAACACGGTTCCGGTCTGAGTGCCCTCCGGAATTGGGTAGCGCACCTTACCGTCAATTGTCGGGACTTCAAGTTCACTGCCTAAAGTCGCCTGTACAAAAGTCACCGGAATGTCACAGACAACGTTATATCCCTCGCGGACAAAAATAGGATGCGGTTTCACCCGGACTACTATGAATAGATCGCCGTTGGGTCCGCCCTTCGTTCCAGCCTCTCCCTCTCCGCGTTGCGAGATCGCCTGGCCGTTGTCAATGCCCGCCGGAATTTTTGTCCTGATTTTAACCGACTTTTTTATTTTACCACTTCCTGAGCATTGAACACAAGGATTCGTGATAATTTTACCTTCGCCTTTACACTCGTTGCACATATTCACACTGGAAAACTGTCCAAACGCCGTATTCTGCCTGACATTTACTTGCCCCGTGCCGCCGCATTTTGAACAAGTAACCGGACGGGAGCCCTCTTTGGCGCCGCTCCCGTCGCATTTTGGGCATTTTTCCGTCCTGCTTACATTGATTTCCTTTTCCACGCCAAAAGCCGCCTCTTCAAATGTCACATCAACTGTGTATTTTATATCCGCGCCTTTTCTCGGGGCGTTCCTGCGGCTGGAGGATCTGCCTCCAAAGCCGCCGAAACCGCCAAAGACGGAGTCGATAATGTCTCCGAAGTCAAAGTCAAAGCCGCCGAATCCTCCGCCAAAACCGCCGCCGCCGGCAAAACTGTTCGGATCGACGCCCGCATGGCCAAACTGGTCATACCGCGAGCGCTTTTCAGCGTCGCTAAGGACATTATACGCTTCGTTAACTTCTTTGAATTTTGTTTCCGCGCTCTTATCACCCGGGTTTTTATCAGGGTGGTATTTTTTCGCAAGCCTTCTGAACGCTTTCTTTATATCGTCGTCCGACGCCTTTTTCTCAACTCCAAGGATCTCGTAGTAATCCCTTTTTCCCGCCATTTAGTAACCTCTACTATTGAAGGACCCATTATTTTCTATCTTCTGTTTACTTATCCTCTTTTTTTTCATCCTCGTCAACAACTTCATACTCAGCATCATAAACAGTGTCCTGCACTTCCCCTTTTTGATCCGGCGGCGGCTGCGCCCCGTCAAAGCCTCCGTCGGCTCCCGGAGGCGCGCCGGCTTGGGGGTTCTGCTGATAAATCTTGGCTGACAAATCATAAAACTCCTTATTCAAGTTTTCCGTCGCATCTTTAATAGCCTGATTGTCAGTCCCCTTGAGCGCTTCTTTGACGGCGTCAATCTTGGTTTGGACTTTTGATTTGTCCGCATCGTCAAGCTTGTCTCCCAAATCCTTGAGTATCTTTTCGCTCTGATAAACCACCGAATCGGCGTTATTTCTTGTGTCCGCCTGATCCCTGGTGCGCCTGTCCTCCTCCGCATACTTTTCCGCTTCTTTGACAGCCCTGTCAATATCAGCTTCACTCAAGTTAGAACTCGCCGTTATAGTTATCTTTTGTTCATTACCCGTTCCCAGATCTTTGGCTGACACATGGACGATACCGTTTGCGTCAATGTCGAACGTGACCTCAATTTGAGGCACGCCTCTGGGCGCAGGCGGAATACCCGTTAACATAAAGTTGCCGAGCGTTTTGTTATACGCAGCCATTTCCCGCTCGCCCTGTAAAACATGGACGTCGACTCCGGTTTGCCCGTCGGCTGCGGTCGAGAATATCTGGCTCTTCTTCGTCGGTATTGTTGTATTCCTGTCAATGAGCCTCGTAAACACCCCTCCCATGGTCTCAATGCCCAGGGAAAGAGGAGTAACGTCTAAAAGGAGCAAATCCTTAACGTCACCGGTCAGGACACCCGCCTGCACTGCTGCGCCAACCGCCACGCACTCGTCCGGGTTTATGCCCTTGAACGGCTCTTTTCCGATGTATTTCTTGACTGCATCTTGCACGGCGGGTATCCTGGTAGAACCACCCACCAACAACACTTTGTCTATCTTGTCAGGCGTAAGCCCTGCGTCACTCATGGCTTGTCTTGCCGGTCCCATAGTCTTCTCGACCAGATCCGCCGTGAGTTCGTCAAATTTCGACTTGGTAAGCGTTATGTCCAAATGCTTTGGCCCAGTCGCGTCAGCTGTTATAAAAGGCAGATTTACACTTGACGTCGTCACGCCTGAAAGTTCTATTTTTGCTTTTTCAGCGGCTTCCTTCAGTCTTTGGAGCGCCATTTTATCCTGCCGTAAATCAATACCATTGTCCCTCTTAAATGCATCGGCCAGATAATCGACGACCCGGTCGTCAAAGTCGTCGCCGCCAAGCCTGTTGTTGCCGTTCGTTGCGAGGACTTCAAACACGCCGTCGCCAATTTCCAGGATAGACACGTCAAACGTTCCGCCGCCAAGGTCATATACCATGATCTTCTGATCGCTCTCTTTGTCAAGGCCATATGCAAGCGCAGCGGCAGTCGGTTCATTGACTATCCTCAACACCTCCATACCCGCGATTTTTCCCGCGTCTTTTGTCGCCTGCCGTTGGGCGTCGCTGAAGTACGCCGGGACTGTAATTACCGCTTGGGTTACAGTCTCCCCCAGGTATGCTTCGGCGTCCGTCTTCATTTTTTGGAGAACCATTGCGGATATTTCCTGCGGCGTGAATTTCTTTCCATCTATATTAATCCTTCTATCGGTACCCATATCCCTTTTTATGGACATTACGGTCCTTTCCGGATTTGTGATAGCCTGTCTTTTCGCAACCTGTCCCACAAGGCGTTCCCCTGTTTTCGAAAACGCGACAACTGACGGCGTAGTCCTGCTTCCTTCCGCATTTTGCAGGACAGTTGGCTCGCCGCCTTCCATAACGGCTACGCATGAGTTTGTTGTACCTAAATCAATCCCTATTACCTTTGCCATAATATCTCCTCCCTATTCTATTTTTCGATACCATATCGCGGCAAGCCGCAAGTATTCAGTATTCAATATTCAGTTTCAGTATTCAGAATCTTGTTTCTTTTGCAAGTTTTTCGAATTGAATAGCATATTGCTCTACCCTACTTAATTTACCTATATAATGTCTTACTAGCCTATTCAATTCGCGACTTTGACGCTACTATTTACAGCTAACCTATTCAATTCGCGACTTTGACGCTGCTATTTACGACTAATCTTTTCAATTCGCGACTTTGACCATACTATATCTTACTACTTTGTTCTTGTAAAGATATCCGCCTTGGAACACCTCAGCTACAACATTCTTTTCAAACCGGTCGTCTTCTATATGCATTACCGCGTCGTGGTATTCCGGATCAAACTGAGCCCCTACGCCGGGTATCTTCTCCACGCTCAGCTTATTCAATATTTCTCTTACCTGCTTTCCAATAAGCTCAATCCCCTCCCTTATATGGTTTGCATCAGTCTCCTGCTCTTCTAAAGAAGCGGTTACGGCAACATCTGCAGCACCAGTCGCCGCTGTTTGCGACGCCACCACATCTGCAGTCACTCCTTTTGTCACAACCACCGTTTTATGTTCATCCAATATGTGTGTTCCCACAGCAGCAGTCATAGCGGCCGCAGCCGTAGAATCTGTCGCATCTGTCGCATCTGTCGCAGCCGCAGCCGCCGCAACCGCCACAGCCGCCTTTGCACCTTTTGCCGCTGTTGCCGCCATAGCCGCATTTGCCGCTGTTGCCACAGTATCTGCTTTAGCCGCTGTTGTCGTTCTAGCCGCTGTTACAGCTGTATCCGTTTTAGCCGCTGTAGCGATAGTAGCCGCAACTGCCCTTTCAATGCTGTCCACAACAGGAAGGAACGCCGCAATAACATCTGACGCGGCAGTATCATACATCCCCTCTTTTTCCTTGACAGTTCGCTTTTTATAATTGTCAAACTCCGCCATAACACGTTGAAGCCTGTCAAAGTACTCGCTACACGTCTTTTCCTGATCTTCCAGCTCCTTTTTCAAGGCTTCAATTTCCGTATCCCTCTGTCGAACATCGTCCGTAAGAGTACCCATAACGTCGCCTTCACACCCCTCCGGATCAGACCCGCCTTCTATAACCTCTTTGCTGGTTCGGGTCTCCACTCCCGCAGATTCCTTTCCCGCTTTTTTGGCTTTTTTCCTATGATCATTGTCGCCGCCTATGCCACCGTTTCCGTGCAGCTCACTTTGCCGTTCACTTTGGCTGTTATTTATTCGATCGCTATGGCCGCCTTCTGACCGTTCAGTATGGTCACCATTTGCTCTTTCGCTATGGCTACCTCCTGACCGTTTAGTATGGCTACCATTTGCCCTTTCGCTTTGGCCACCTTTTCCGGGCCGTTCAGTATAGCTACCGCTTGCCCTTTCGCTTTGGCCGCCAGCGCCGGCGCCGCCGTCATCTCCTCTGGTCTGATCCATCATTCTCCCGTCTGACATTCTCCCGTCCATCATTCTCCCATCCGACATTCTCCCGTCTGACATTCTCCCGTCCGACATTCTCCCGTCCGACATTCTCCCGTCCGAGCGCAGCCCGCTCACTCCGCCCCCTGCTTGAACTCCCATGCAGTCCACAGTCTGATCACTGTCTCTCTTCTTCTCTTCCATTTTGTCATTGAAATTTCCTATCATCCTACTCTTTCACACGCCCCAATCATTATTTACTTAATGGTAGCCGGGGATGGTCTACCGTTCTTTCTTTTCATCGTATTCCCCGACAAGTTTGCTTATTTCGTGTGATACAACTTTGTTGATGTACTCCAGGGTGGAAACAACCCTTTGATAATCCATTCTCTTGGGCCCAATCACCCCAATCGTTCCAACTACGACATTTCCGGCATTAAAAGCAGTGCTGACAATCGAGCAATTCCTAAACTCTTCGATCGGGTTTTCGTCTCCGATCAACACTTTGACATCTCCCTTTCGAGATAGTTCATGAACGATATTGGCAATGTTCTTCTTTTCTTCCAGCATTTCCAAAAACCTCTTCACCTTTTCAACATTCCTGAATTCGGGGAAATTGAGAATTTTTGTAGCTCCGTCAAATACGATCTCAGAATTCGCCAGCTGCCCCAGGCAATCATAGAGAGCCTCAACAATGGCTTCCAATACTGCCTCGTGCACCCCTGTCTCATCTTTAATATCGTTCAGAACTTTCAGATCGTTTAGAACATTCAAATCGCTCTTGCTCAACTCGGATATGCTCTTTCCAAACAGTTTCCCGTGAAAAATATCCGAAAGCCTTGCGACGTCTTCTGCATCTATCTCAAATGGCAAATACGCAAGGCTGTTTTTCACTGCTCCGGAACTTGAAGCCAGTATAACGTATAATTTCCTGTTCTCAATCTGTACAATCTTTATTGTCTTTACCGTGCTATCGTCAAAACTCGAAGTCGTGGAAATCGTCGTGTATTTAGTAAATCTGGACATAACCGCCGAAGCCCTTTTTAATAACTGATTGATCTCGCCGATCTTAGATGTGAGCTCGTCTGTGACCTCCCTTATCTCATCAATGGTCAGCTCCCGTACCTCCATGATATCGTCCACATAAAGCCTGTAGCCCTTATCGGACGGAACCCTGCCCGATGAAGCGTGCGGTTGGGCCAGGTATCCCATCTCCTCCAGATCCGACATCTCATTTCTGATTGTCGCCGAACTCAACCCCAATTCGTGCTTCCTGGCAATGTAGCGCGAGCCCACAGGCTCAGCTGTATCAAAAAACTCGTCAATAATCGCTTGAAGTATTTTTTTCTTTCTCAAATCTAACAGCATACTATCACCTATCACTTGATTGTTAGCACTCTTAATCGTCGAGTGCTAACAATACAAAAATAACACTATTTTCCAACTTTGTCAAGCATGGAATCAAAAACAAATTGCTAATAAATTGCTAACAATTTGCTAGCAATTTGCAAAGAATTTGCAAAGAATTTGTTTGGAACAAAATAACAAAATAACAAAATAACAAAAAATAACAAAAAATAACAAAAAATATCTATACCCGCTAGCAACATCAAAATGGACATTTGATGTAATTAATGATACAATTACAAAATAGGAGTATTTTTCAGTAATAATATCTAAACTAATTTGTTCGGAGCGGCTTATGAATATAGATATTCATATAATCTATGATGAATTGAATAAGTTCTCCCCGCAGATTACAACAACATATGAAAATTTAATATTAATCATAGTCAGACAATCAAATGATGGGGCGGGTATTTACTGATATCTATTTCATAGAATATTACGAGGGCGTGTATGTATAACATAATTTACGATTTGTTGCAATCAAAGGATTTACTTGAGGCAAACAGTAATTTGAAAAGGATTGATGACGCCCTCAATAGCAACGATGTAGATCGTTCAGCTTTCTGCAAAAAGATGTCGCATTCTATACTTGAATGGGCAGTTGTAAGGGGATCTGATTTATTATTCTTACTGGAAAAGCCCAAATACTCTATTATTCAATCGCAATTCTCCATCCCCTCATATCTTGTTACTAACGGTTTAGCCCTTGGTAAGGTCCGGGATTTGAGAAAGAATATCAAAAAACTAATAGCGGCTATAGACGATACGATCACTAAACCCAGTGGAAATTTCCTATCAGTAAAAAAGGAGGAGGACATACTATCTGTACTTACAAAAAAATTCCCATTTTGGGAAGTCTTATCAAGCAGTAAGCCGCTTTTAATATTAAACATGAATAATTCCCATCGGCTGTTTAATTCTGTATGTGGTACAGATGATGAGGCTAAAACATTTGTAATTTATATGTTCAACATGAAAGATAATACAGTTGTTCCCGAGTATGTTTTTTTACATGAATTGGGACACGTCCTGCAAATTGCGTTGACAGGTTCGGAAAAACTGGTTCCGGAAGAATTTATTCAGTTTAATGAAGCATTGAATAAAACAAACGCGCTTAAACAGGGAAGCTATGAAGCCCAAGAAGTGTTTGCCGATACGTTTGCCATCTCGGTAATGCATGGCACCGACTTGTGGCGTCTGGAGCCCTTCAATTTTTCAGACAGCCTTAATGAAACCTTCGTAATGTTTTATACTAAGCTTTTCGAAAAATACCAGTATAGTCGTAAAGAATAAAGAGCGCTATTTATTCAACTTTGTCATGGATATTGTGGACGCGCACCCTAAAAACGAACCCTTGAGTACATGTCCCAAGCCTCGGAAAGTGCAAAATTCTGCATCTCCCTGAAATCGAGCATATCTTCCCGGTTGTCGTAATTAACAGTCGTGCTGGTATCTTTTACGTCCGGTGTGTACCCCCACCTAAACATGTTTTCTTTATAAAAGTACATACGGTGAGCGTCATTGCTGCTTTCAAAATAAGCGAACACCAAATCTCCTTCTTCGAAAAGATACACTCTGCTATAATCTATACCATTCGTTTTTTTTGCAACTTCTATCAGCTTTATTTGCCCTTTGTCAGAGTAAGCAATAATACCCTGTGCAACTGTGTGTTTTCGGTATGTTCCATTTTCGGCTTTCGCTCTGTCAGCTTGCCATATATCCCGTATCCTGAGTCTTTCATTTTCTACCTGATTGTCAGGAATACCAGAACTGTAAACATAATCCGCCTCATCGTCATCGTCATCGTCATGGTCATGGTCATCATCAGCATAATAAATCCAAAACTCGTGTGCTTTGTCATAAGGATTAAACAAATCAAACGAAATCGAGTATGCTCCCTGATAATAAAACCGTATAAAGTAAACGTTCTCGCCATAGTTGTCAATCCAACCCTCATACGCCGGAGTCCCGAATAATCCAATTAATTCTTCTCGATTCTTATCTAAAGTGGCGCCGTTAAGCATAAGCGCGGCAGGCGAACCCCAAATGGCTTCAATGTCTTCTCCATACTGACTTTTATTAAATGTTACGCCATTGTAACCGTCGTAATTGTAACCATATGTCCCGCCTTCCCATACAACTCCCTCAAAATCAGGGGCGCCAAACCCGATGCGCAAATCTGCCAGCCTTGCGCCTAACCAATTCAATATCGGTTGACTGTCATACAGCACCTCCCTCTGATAATAATCGACGTCATCACCTGCATCTTCTCCATCAGCATACCCAATTGTAATTCCCCAAGCTGCATCTTCCGGTGTTCCTAATTCCAGCTTAACGAAATACTCCGCCGGGCTGTAATTCATTTCATAACCGTTCCCATAATTCCCTTCATATGGTGTGTTACCGAGGATACTGATCAATCCGTTCCGGTTTTTATCCAAGGTAACTCCATCTATTTCAAATGCACTCAGATTGAAAGAGTAGATATTATATACCTGTCCGTCATTATTATAGCTGAATTCTGTATTATGACCATTTTCTCTATACATAATACGATCCTCATTGAAAATCATTGGAGAACCGAGCGCCCCTATAACCTCATCTACAGAACTATCCAATATCCAGCTTACCGGAACGCCCTTGTAGAGCAACATACCCGGGTATTCAGCCTGAGAAGCCCCATAGTTTTTGTTGTACCAATCATCCAACGGAATGTCTTCTTCTCCGGGATAAGCCCAGAACAGTTCACCTGTTGCAAGATCTACACGTACAAAGCCGAATTCACGAAACTGGTCGCGAAACTGACTCATTTTGAACAAGTAACCATCATCGGCGTCATTCTCTCCATAATTAATATAGGTATCGTAAGCAAACGCGTGATTGTCTATCCATGTTTGAAGAATCCCGCGCGCTTCATCTGCGGTCAACTCGGAAGAATCTACGGCGCTCCATCCACTGGGGTAATTAATAGAAAAACCCTCCTCACCGTTTGTGTAAGTTTGATCAAGCGTAGCGTTCTCTGAATATGAATAAGTGGTTGCATGGGTTGTTGCCTCTTGGACGGTTATTGCAGGATCGGTTGTTGCCTCTTGGACGGTCATAGCTGGGGCGGTTGTTGCCCCTTGGGCAGTCATAGCTGGAGTGGTTGTTGCACTATATTGGTATGGTTTTGTTGATACAAGCCCAGTTGCAACAAAATTATGATCAAAAACCCCATTTTCCCCTAAAGCGGCTCCTGCAAAACTAAACCCGAACGAGAGGACAAAACTAAATGCCAGGAATAATATTGCTACATTCGCAGATGGTTTTATTCTTCTTAGCGTAACCGTATCAATAGTATTCATGCGCAATCCGGCAATAGTGCTATATAAACTTTTCCTATAGTGATTATTGAAGTTTTTCCCGCATATTATACAAACAATAAGCGAGTACAACATTATCACCCCGCTGACAACCAATGCCGGAGTCTCCATCACAGAATTTGAAAAAGTAAATGCGTAACCACCAAAAATAGAGGACACTAAGCTAAGTATGAAATATGGAAGGATTAGTTTTGTAAAATAGGAATACTGCTTACGATACAATAAAACAATCGGGGCAAATAAAAAAGCCGCCATGTTAAAATTGCTTTTTTCTCCCCTGCTTATCTTTTCAAATTGATTCAGATAATAATCAGAATTTCTGCCTATCAGGTCTTTGAGCAATTCTTTCTGATTCAAATAGAACTCAGACGTTTCTTCCGAGAATAAACCTTCGATTGAAGCTTCGCCGCCATACGTCTCATCAATTGGCGCTTCGCCGCTATACGTTACATCTGTGGCGGCGGCTTTATTGGCGCCATTATATAAATTCTCGTCAAGAGGCATAATCGCCTCAACGGGTGTGTGTGGCTCCGGTTCCGGTATTGCAACTGATTTCGGAACGAAGTCTTCTTCTTGAGCATTTGATGGTTGTTCTTTAACTATCAGATTGACGCCGCACTTATTGCAGAAAGCTGCGCCCTCTTTTGATTGGCTACCACATTTATGGCAGAACATAATGCATCCTCCTAACTCCACTAATATGTGACTGAGACATATGTTAGTTAATACTAGCGGCTTCCGTTGATATGTATCATTACCCAATTTCCCTATTCCGCATTTATGACAATAAAGCGGTGTTCATTTACTTCTGTTTCCCAATTTGTGGTAAAGCACTATGCCAAACAAGCGCCTTATGGCTGCATAAGGAGCAAAATGCTTAACCAAGACTTGACCGAGACTTGACCGAGACTTAACCGAGACTTAACCGAGAACAAGTACAGCGCATCAATAATGACGCGCTGGCATTTGCAAGGTCACAGATTCGCCATATCTATATTCTATGCTATCTCCCGTGAATAATTCCTAAACCAAGTGCAAAAGATCATTTCCCATATATATTAGATGAACCGCAGCTTGGGCAATTCGCTTGATCCTTTAGCGGAGCTTTACGTAGTATTCTGAACTCTTTTATTCCACATGTTCAATACCCAAGAGTGTAGTGGCAATAGTTTCATAGTACCACCTACTTAAAATCTTGAAACATATGAATTTATCTATTAAATATATATTCTTCTCTTGATTGACAAAAGGAGCCCTGCTGTATATATTGTGCGTAGGCGTTGCCACAGCGGCAGGCGGTTAGCCCTCATTTGGGGGGTATCTTGCCCCCCAACAAATGAACGGGGGGCTGCTTATAGTTACATACACAGGGCTATTTGCTTTTTGTATGGTTATCATCGGTATTATCGGCCTTTTTAAAGGCCGTAATAAAAGAAAATAACCGCCGTCTCTAGCCAGCAGCGGTTATTTTTACGAAATAACTCAGGCTAACCGTTTACCGGCGACGCCTATCTTTTCTTTAATATATCACAACGAGACGAATGCGGTCAACGGTTTTTTTGCGGCGGGATCATTTCTTGATCATTTCCGGTTTTTAACCCTCTATCCATATTATGTAAAAACGCTGTAGCCCTTGGGACTACAGCGTTTTCTTGTACCTGCCAGAAGGGATTCGAACCCCCGACCTACGGATTAGAAGTCCGTTGCTCTATCCGGCTGAGCTACTGGCAGACGGTTTATTGGATACGATCACATTTTTGAAAGGACCGCAACTATATTATCATATCGACGATACTGGTTCAAGGAATTTTTTATACTGTACCACTCCAGAATTTTTTATATTGTTTCATACTAGAATTTTCTATATTGTTTCATACTAGAATTTTTTATATTGTACCACGCCAGAATTTTCTATATTGTTTCATGCCAGTTCTGATCCTCTTGTGATATTGTATCATGCCAGAAGAATATTTGTACTGTGTTACGCCAGGTGAATTGATGCGCTTTTGGCACGCCTTTTGGCGCGGTTTTACATACATTTTACATACCGCATACATATTACTGATATTTTACAATTCCTGGTCTTGATAGAGTCAAAGAGAATAAAAGCGTATAAGGAGAATCAATATGAATATCAATATGAATATCAAAATGAAAAGCAAAATGAAAAGCAAAATGAAAAGCAAAATGAAAAGCAAAATGAAAAGCAAAATGAAAAGCAAAATGAAAAAACTAATTGCTATCGCGTCTGTCGTTCTGGTCGTTCTGATCTTTACTCTTGCGTTAAGCGCCTGCGGCGGAAGTGGTAATCCGGGATTCGATAAGTCGAAAAACGTCTCGGTTACAGCTCGTGAGGACGGCAGCGGAACAAAGAGCGCGTTTATGGAGATTATCGGTCTCAAGGGCAAAGCAGATCCGGCGAACGTCATCATCCAGAACTCAACCGCCGGAATATTAACAGAGACGAGAAGCAATCCGACGGCAATCGCATACGAAAGCCTCGGTTACGTCACTGACGACGTAAAAATGTTAAGTGTAGACGGTGTGGAAGCATCAATTTCGAACATCAAGAGCGGCGCGTATAAAATCTCCCGCCCCCTGTCTGTGGTGTACAAGGAATCCTCCATGGACAAAGACGTTAATAAAGCATTTCATACTTTCCTGCAGTCGAGCAATGCGCAGAAAATTATTTCAGATGAAGGCTATGTCTCGACTGTCGATAACGCGCCAGACTATACGATAAACGGTTCGCTGTCGGGCGTAATAAGCATTAGCGGCTCGACCTCCCTGAAACCGCTGATGGATGAATTGGCGAAAGAATTTACGGATTTGCAGCCTAACATTACGTTAAATGTGGGCGGCGGCGGCAGCGGTCAGGGATACGGGGACGCGGAGGACAACGTGACCGACTTCGGAATGATAAGTGAAGAGTTCGCTCAGGAAAAAGCGCCCGGCTGCGTGTCATATATAGTTTGCAAAGACGGCATAGCCGTGATCGTCCATAAAGACAATCCGCTAGATAACGTCACGATAGAGCAACTCAAAAACATCTATGATGTTGATGCTGGTTCAAATTCAATAACTAAATGGGACGCACTGATAAAATAATAGCCAGGTTGTACAGCTTCAATAACTAAATGGGACGCACTGATGAAATAATAGCCAGGTTGTACAGTTTCAATTAATAATGGGACGCCTTTACAAAGTGATGATTAATATGATTAAAATGTACCGTTTTATTAAAGCCAGGGATACAGTTATGCACTGCATTTTCCTGTTTTGCGCGGTATTCTCGGTGCTGGCGCTTGGTTGCATCTGTGTTTTCCTGTTGGCAAACGGGGCGCCGTTTATTGGAAAAGTCGGGATAGACAATTTCTTTGGAACAACGTGGCATTTGAGCAGCGGCTCATATGGCGTTTTATCAATGATTGTAGCGTCGCTTTATATAACGGCGTTGTCTACGGTTATCGGAGTTACCGTCGGACTGTTTACATCGATCAGCCTGTACAAATTCTGCCCAAAAAAAGCCGTGTCCCCAATTCGACAGTTGATAAACCTTCTTGCGGGAATTCCGTCCGTCATATTTGGCCTATTCGGCTTGATAATCATTGTGCCGTTTTTGCGGGATTATGTCTCCCCTAACGGCGTCGGATACGGCATACTTGCTTCGAGCCTTGTTCTTTCAGTGATGATACTGCCAACCATCGTCAGCTTCAGCTTGGACGCGCTGAATGCCGTACCCAATAACTATTACGAGGGCGCGTTGGCGCTTGGGGCAACGAAAGAGCAAAGCGTGTTCAAGGTCATGCTCCCTGCCGCAAAAAGCGGGATATTTGCCGCAGTGGTGTTAGCAATAGGACGCTCAATAGGTGAAACAATGGCGGTCATAATGGCCATTGGCGGCTCGCCTGTAATGCCGGTCAGCCTTTTCCAATCTGTACGGACGCTCACGGCAAATATCGCAATGGGCGCACTTGAGTTGTCAGGCGAAGACAAAACTTCGCTGGTTGCTTCCGGTATGACGTTGTTTTTCTTCGTACTGCTCATGAACATCAGTTTTTCATTATTAAAGGGAGGGTGGGGGCGTGAGAACAAAAGCGCACAAAAGACAGATCAGTAAATACGCTCTCTACAAACTCGTTTCGCAGTGCGCGCTTTTTATAACTCTTGTCTCCCTCGTCTCCGTTATCGTTTTCGTCTTAATACGCGGGGCGCCATATGTCAACACACGTCTCCTTTTTGGCGAATACGACGGCAAGAGCCCCACAATAGGGCCGGCGCTTGTCGGATCCATTTATCTAATATTCATATCTATAGCTATCGCGGCGCCCATCCGGGATAGGCAGCGCAATATTCCTGACCGAGTATACGAAGACAAAGAGCCGCCTGATCCATATTATACGCATCGCTATAGAAACACTGGCGGGTATCCCATCGATCGTATACGGCATTTTTGGCTACTTGGTATTCGTCGTCGCTCTTGGTTTTAAATACTCGCTCATAGGCGGCGGAATTACTCTCGCGATTATGATACTTCCGGTCATTGTCCGCTCAACGGAGGAAAGTCTGTTAGCCGTACCGGGTTCACTCCGGGAAGGCAGCTTTGCCCTTGGCTCTTCAAAAACGCGAACAATCTTTTCAGTTGTCCTACCCTGTGCCGCGAGCGGCATAGTTACCTCGCTGATACTTGCAATTGGGCGCGTAATGTCCGAAAGCGCAGTCTTGATACTGACCATAGGCATGGTTGTAGATAAGATGCCGGTAGGGTTTGCGTCCCCCGGTACAAGTCTTGCATTAGACGTATATTACTTCGGTTCTCACGGTTATCCCGAACAAGCGGCTGCGACAGGCGTTGTGTTACTTGTCCTGGTTATGTCGATAAATATTCTGGCAACGGCTCTTGGTAAGGTATTTGGTAAGGGAGATCTGGCGAATGGGTAACAGGAAAGACTTGGCGAATCGATAACAAGGGAGATCCTGCAAATGGATAACAAGAACCAAGAGCGATCTGGCGAATGGGTAACAGGAGAGACTTGGCGAATCGATAA
>JGI24702J35022_10000498_pt1 | contig 23776 bp, 22 predicted proteins | sample TergutTh196P4_FD_35022 | JGI IMG/M metagenome (IMG submission 35022)
GCGGTTGCGTGAGAGGGGTTTGGTTGGTGTGGTGTCTGTTAGGGAGGTTTTGTTTGTGTTGTCTAAGGTGCGTGTGGTTGTTGAGGTTTGTGGGCGGGAGTGTTTGTGTGTTTTGCCTAAGAGGACTGAGGAGGTTTTGGAGGTTTTTTCTGATTTGCTTAAAATTCCATAGGGGTAACTTTGGAAAGTTACGGTTTGAAATAGTTTTTTCAAAAATAGGGTGGTTTTTGAAGTGTTTTGTTAGTTTGTGGTTTTTGTGGCAGAAAATTTTTCGGGAACTACGGATAACTATGTTTCCCATTAAAAACGTCAAAAAACAATAAGTGCTAATGTCTTATCATTCATATTCACTGTTAACATTTATAGCTATACACTATTTTAACATGTTTTCCAACCAATCTCAAACACTAAGTTTTATAATAATTAACTTTTGTAGATATTTGACCGATAAGTGCCAATTGACTACGTTTGCAAAAAATGTAAAAAGGTTTACTCAAAAACAGAATATACTCAAAGTGGACTCTGCACGACATGCGGTACTTTTCTATTGGTGACTTTCCATAAGGACATAACCGAGGAAGTGTCATTTACTCAAAAAGGATCACCAATATATGAACAGGGTCATAAAGAAAAAATGGCTCTGTTTCGGGCGGCTGAAAGTCTGCGGAAAAGAGTTGGACAAATAAAAGAATACGAAGTGGTATCTGAAAAAGAGAGTGAATCACAAAAACCGTATGTGTTTGAAAATTGGTTATGGCGTTTTGAATATGAAGAGGCTTTACAGTTTGAAAAACATTTACTCAAACAGTACAAAGGCAAACTTCTCGAAGAAGCATTACCGGGTAAAGTAATTTCAAATGAGTACGGTCAATGTTACGAAATATCAACATCATGCTGTGCCAAATTCAAAAAAGTGACTTATGTGGAAAGTAAACATGTTTTGATATCGGATCTTAAAGTAATTTCTGGTATAGGACCAGTGAATGAGCAAATACTAAAAAAACAGGGATACACAACTGTAGAAGACTTAACTCGTCATTCACGATGGAAAAAACAAGCCTACGCCTACATGAAATTGATTGATACAAAAGAAACATGCCAAGTCCAAAAATGGCTATGGCACCGTCTTCCAAAATCTCACCCATTATTACACTATTTAGCAGGGTTCTGCGAAGACAACAATTTTGTAATTGTTGACATTGAAACATTAGGATTATCTGAGAGACCAATAATTTTATTGGGCATAGCTAAACCAGTCGAAGACCATATTTGTACAACTCAATTTCTTCTAAGAGATATCCACGACGAACCCAGTGCCATATATGCATTACTTTCTCAACTGAATCCAAACCTATCCCTCATCACTTACGGTGGAAAAAATTTTGACATCCCATACATAAAGCAAAGATTAGCTTATTATGGTATAGATGAGTACATAGATAACATAAACTTTGACATCTTACATTTTACACGTCGTGCATTAAAATCCAAACTTGCCGATTGTAGACTGGATACAGTAGAAAAATATTTGGGTATAAAAAGAAATGTCAACATACCTGGCGCGTTGGTTCCTCACTTCTATGACACGTATCTAAGAACAAAAAATGTTGGTCCTCTGGTACCCATAGTTGAACATAATAGACAAGATTTACTAACTCTTGGAACCTTATTTTCCAAGCTTTATGAGGAATGGACAATTTGATAGAGGAATTCATTAAACAGATTAAACAGTCAGCTTCTTTTAAAAAACAGATTGTACATATAGAAGAAATTCCGGCACATAGTGCTTTATTTGGTGAACTTGAAGCTCCTCTACCAGAAAATCTGCAAAAAGTTTTGATAAATCGAAATATTCAGTTTTATTCGCATCAAGCTCAAGCAATTAATGAAGCTAGAGTTGGAAAAAATATAGTTATAACTACTCCGACAGCTTCGGGTAAAACTTTAGCATTTAACATACCAGTTTTAGAAGCTTTGACAAGAGATAAAAAAGCAACAGCTCTCTACATTTATCCAACAAAAGCACTAACAAATGATCAATTAAAAGTTTTAAAAGAATTAGAAAAAGAGAGTGGTATAAATGTAGATCCTAATATTTACGATGGAGATACGCCACAATATCAAAGAGCAAGTATAAGAGAAAACTCTAGAATAATTCTCACAAACCCCTATGGTTTACATCAGTATCTTCCACGGCATGATTTGTGGCGTGTTTTTCTTCAAAACCTCAAATTTATCATAATAGATGAAGCACACATTTATCGTGGAGTTTTTGGTTCAAATGTCGCAATGGTGATTAGACGGTTACTAAGGATTTGTAAACACTATAATGCAAACCCTCAAATTATAATTTCTTCAGCAACAATTGCAAATCCAAAAGAACATGCGCAAAGACTTACTGGAAAAATTTTTGAAGTAATATCAAATGACGGCTCTCCAAGAGGAAAAAAATTGTTTATTTTTTGGAACCCGCCTTTTATAGATTCATCTAATGCTATTCGTCGGTCAACGCATCAAGAAACTAAAGATCTTTTGACACTTAATGTACTGCAAAATTTGCAAACGCTTTGTTTCACAACCTCAAGACGAATGGCTGAATTAATTACAAGATGGACCAAAGATGCGCTTATAAAATCTAAGCAAGATAATAATGTCGTTACTGCGTATCGTGCAGGATATTTGCCTCAAGAACGGCGTGATATAGAAAATAGGCTGAAAAATAAACAGTTAATTGGTGTAGTTTCAACTAATGCGTTGGAGCTTGGGATAGATATAGGTTCTCTTGATTCTGTTATAATTTCAGGGTATCCTGGAACGGTTGTTTCAACTTGGCAACAGGCGGGGCGTGCTGGTAGAAGCAATTTTGATTCACTTGTAACGTTAGTTGCTTTTCAAAATCCTCTTGATCAATATTTTATGAAGCATCCTGAGGATTTCTTTGGAAGACCACATGAACAAGCGGTCATAGATTTGCACAACCGGTATATTTCTTTAGGTCATATTATGTGTGCGGCTAGTGAATTGCCAATAAATGATGAGGCGGATAAACATTTTTTTCCCGATTTACTCACAATAAGCATTCAAGCACTAGAACAAGAACGGCTTGTTAGAAAAACATCTCGTGGGNGGGTTTATTCAGGGACGGCAAGAACTGTTGATGTGGTGAGTCTGAAAAGTATTTCAGATAAAACAGTTAATGTTTTGTGTAATGGAAAATTGCTTGAAATGTTATCTTTAAACAAGACTTATGAAGAAGCGCATGTAGGAGCTGTTTTACTGCATCAAGGTGAAACATACATTTGTGAAAGTTTAAATCTTGATCAATTAGTAGCCAAAGTAAAGAAGGAAGATGTTGACTATTATACGGAAGCTCTGAAAAATGTTGAAGTAGCTATCATTAAAACATATGAAAAAAGTGAAATGGGTGTAATAGTAGGGTTGGGTGAGTTATCGATCACTGAAGTATATCATACGTATATTACAAAAACAGGTGATACAGTTGTTACCCGGACACCACTTGATTTGCCGCCGTTGAGTTTTTCAACTGTTGGTTTATGGTTTATTATTCCAGATAAAGTTAAAGATGTTATAGTGGATCAAGGTCTTGATTTTGATGGTGGTATTCATGCTGTTGAACATGCTATGATAGCTATGTCCCCTATTTTTGCAATGTGTGATCGTTGGGATATTGGGGGATTATCAACATCATTGCATTTAGATACAAATGCTTCAACGATTTTTATTTATGATGGTTTCGAAGGAGGTATTGGTATCTCAGAGACATTGTATGTAAAAATAAAATTATTATGGGAAAAAGCGTTGGAGCTTGTAGGTAATTGTGAATGTAAAGAAGGGTGTCCTTCATGTATATATTCGCCAAAATGTGGCAACGAAAATGAACCTTTAGATAAAAAAGCAGCAATTAGTATATTGAAAATGTTGCTAGAAATTTATGATAACAAAAAATAACATGGAGTGTTGAGGTAAAATTGGCGGTCTTTTTTTTATAGTTTTTTCATGGATTTGATGGTGGTGGTTGATTAAAATATGTGAGGAGGACTGTTTGAAATCTAACCCAAAATTTTTGATATTACAAATAATTCTAAAAAATTTATATTCTAGAAATTTTTTTGATTATATTGTTTAAATCTTTTTAAACACAAAATTTTTATTTTTAAACTAGTTTTCGACTAGTTTTCAGACCGTATAAGGGTATGTTTGGGTGTTTGTTAGGCTGTTTTTATTTGTGTTTGTTGTTGCACAATATTGATGGTTGAAAGCAGACTGTAAGACTTATAGCCTGTGATTGAACGTTACCTATGCTTTCATGAGACTAATGTTCATGTTTACCATGGGTGTTTCTTAAGTTTAAGTTTGTAAGCACAAAAATTGGTAAACAAATGAATTGGTGGAGTAAGCAGCAATGTCACTACTGCAACTTCCCAGCTTATCAAATATAATGGAATAGAAAACACTATAGCACCAATAACAAAATCTATTTGATCAATAATTGGAAACAAACCACCCGGAGCAATATTTAACCTTCTTTTAAAAAAAGCCGCGGCCAAATCACCTAAAAGAGCCCCAAACGGCGTAAACACTGCAAAAAGAATTGGAAAACTAAAAAAGTAACACTCAACTAAACCAATACTTAAACCAACAATCCAACCGAAAAAAAACCCCCTGAAAGTTTTATTATTACCAAACAAGCGTTTACCGTCAATAAAATTTTTGCCAAAATCAATTTTTGTCCCTCCACCAGCAAGCACAGGAGTAGCATTTGCACAATAAGCAGGAAAAATAAATTTCAAAGCTTGAATGACCAATAGTGCTATATCCATAGTTTCAACCAGATTATTCTATTCATAGAATACTGTTATACTCATACCTTTTTCGCCTATTTGTACATAACAGGTAGCCTGTGACGTTTTCGCATGGTTTTTCTCTATAGTCATTTTAACAAGTTTTGTATCAGTTGGTTTAAGAGAAATTATGTTGTCAGCCCAAAAAGTTAAAACGCGACTTGCAACTGGTTTAACACTGTCAAACTGGTCGCTGAACATACTTCGAACTTGACTGTTTATTATTATAGGAATTTTATGGATTTTTGCTGTCTGTGCTAAAATAGCCATCTGCCTATTTAATTCACGATTTACACTAAAGGCTTTGGTTTTATTTGGTGCACCTGCAAATTGTGCGCCATAAAGCGAGTTTATAGTGTCAATAACAATTAATCCAAAATTGTGAGTTATATAATCACTTATTCTATCTATTACAGCATTTTGCTCTTTAAAATCTATGGGTTTAAGGAGCAAAATTCTGTCAGCAACGTCATCAAATTTGTCACCTGCAATTTGTGCAAGGCGTTTAGGAGAAAAAGTATTGTCGCAATCAACATACAAAGTTTTTAGGCCTTGTAGTGCGCAATTAAAAGCGCATTGAGTTGTAAGAGTGCTTTTTCCAGTTTCAGGTTCGCCATAAACTAAAGTGATTGTTCCATAATTAATACCGCCATCTAAGTTATCGTCAATAAAGCTTATGCCTGTTGAGATTTTTTTTATGTTAATCACTGCAATACACATCAAGATTATTAGTCGTGGTTTAATAATGTATTTTGTGTTAATAATTGGTTGTGTCTTTTAATCGGATAGTTTTTCTATGTTATCGCTATTTTAATTGTGGTTCTGTTTGAATTTAAATATTCTTTCTTTCATCTCACTATAGAAACGCTTGTTGTAGTATCGTGTTGTTAACAAATTTATGTATTTGATCGTTACCCTCAAAAAATAGTGCTTAAACATATCTGGTATTAAAAATATTTTGTTGTTTAACAAAAAGTATGTGTTTAGTTTTTAGTGTAAAAAAAGTTTTTTTGTTCGTGTTAAGTTGAAGTTTAAATTTTTTGTGCTATTTTTTGTTTAACAAACATGATGTCATATACATGTTTATGTATGTGTGTATGTATGTTTACGCATGATAGATACATGTTTTTTGGGTGTGAGTGAATTATTTGGGTTGTTGTGTGTTGTGTGTTTTTGTGGTGGTTGTTTGTGGAATGTTGGGTTGGTATGTGTTTTAATTTTGGGTGTTTGGTTTTGTTTTTTTGTGTTTGTTTGTATTTCATCACACATAAGCGTGTTATATTCAAGGTGTGAAAATATGTGGTTTTAGATGTTGTGTAGTGGTATAATATGTTATCAGGTAGTAAAATTTTTTTCATGTTGTTATATAGATTTCAAATTAAATACATGTTTATTTTACTGCTTTAAACATGTAATGCACTCTTTGTATTACTGTAATATTTGTAATAACTGCCAAAACTATTATGCCAATATTCAAAGCTTGCAAATTAAACACTGCTAAAATCGTAAAAACACCTAAAATTAACATACGCTCAGCACGTTCAGCAAATCCAACAGACTCCATTTTTATACCCATCCCTTCTGCTCGCGCACGTGTATAACTTACAAGCACTGAACCTGCCAATGCTGTTAACCCCCACACAGGACTACATAAACCACCGATAATTATCCCTGCATAAATTGCTACATCTGCATATCTGTCAAGTACAGAATCAAAAAACGCTCCAAAAACAGTTGCTTGATTAAACGTTCTAGCTATTATACCATCCATTGTATCACAGAAACCTGACGATAACATAAATACCACAGCTAAAACCAGAAATAAAGCCGGCCACCTTGCCGTTACACATGTTCCTGCCATTACATATGCTCCAGCTGCCGCTAAAGATAAAATGAACCCTACAATACTAATTTTATTTGGTGTGAACCCTAATTTATGTGCAATGTTTGCCTCAGTGCCCAGCATTTCTTGAATTCTTTTTTTAAGCTTAGTTAACAATTCTATGACCTTCAGGTCTTGTTTGATGTTTATTGCCAATTATTGACCGACTGTAATAAAGCCTTTTCTAAAAACTATTTTTAGCCAATATTTTATTTCATATTTTTATTTTTCTAATTCTATTTTCAGCGAATTTATAAGCATGTAACTAATTAAATAAAGACACAGTCTGTCATGTACAATAACATGAGGTAGAGCGTTATCTAAAATAACAAAAAGATAAAACAATATGCTGAAAACGTGATGTTATTTTTGTAAGAAATAAACTTCGGATGAGTTTTGTTCTAGTTATCGTCAAATCTATTTTCAGGCAACCTCAAGGGAAGCACTCTAAAAACACGCGGTCAAGAAATAACAATCGTTGTTGGCGTAGCAGAAATTGTAAGGGGTCGCTTTATCAAAAGCTTCAAAGTCAGCAAGATTATCATTGGCACCGTTGAGATATTTCCACGTGACGGCGAAAATAAACTCAGATGGTTTCAACGATGAAAATTGCATTAACAAAAAACGTGTAAGATACAAAAAATATTAAAACAAAAAATTATAAATCAATCTTTTCTTATTTTTCAAACATTTACTCTTACAATATTTAGTTCATATGTTTAAACATGTATTTAGTTCGTGTGCTTATACACGCATAAACATGTGTATGCATTACGATTTGTTAAGCAAAAACAACACAAAATCACACGTGTTTATTTTTTTAGCGAAAAAATTTTTTCCTGCTCGTTTTAAGTCGTAATTTAAATTTTTATATTATTTTTTTGTTCAACAAACATGGTGGCATATACGTGTTTATATGTGTATGTTCACGTGAGCTAAACACATGCCAAAAATTTAATTTTAACGGAAAATGTGACGTTTAAAAGTGTATTTTCGCAGAACTAAACGCGTATTATTTAAGAAAAAACTCTAATAATTTCACAAAAACATGTCTAAAAACTACTTTACTTACTCTTATTCATGATATTGTTAGTTGTTATGTGACAAAACCCGTGACATCCACATAGATCTTATAGTTGATGATGTGTTGGATTTATGACTCTGAGACTTAAAATGTATCGATGAGTGAATCGTAAAGTTAAAATGCTAAAAAGCCTGTATGAGAATTGTTTACGTGAAATGTCATGTTAGATATCAAGCTTATTCGTGAAAATCCTGATCTTGTTCGAGTAAATTTAGAAAAGCGTGGTAACCCAGAAAACCTGTTGATGCTTGACGAACTTATTACGCTTGATAAACAATGGCGACTGAACCTTACTAATCTTAACGATTTACGTCATGCCCGTAAAACAATTACTATCGAAATCGCTACGCTTAAAAAAACTGGCCAAGATGCTAAAGCTCAATTTGAAAAGGCTAAAGAAATTGATATAAAAATAACCTGCATTGAAAAACAGGTTACACAAGAAGAAGCGAAAGAACGACATTTACTTTTATCTCTACCCAACATGCTTGAACCAACGGTACCTTTAGGTAAAGACGATCATGAAAACGTACAGGTAAAAACTTGGGGGAAAATTCCTACATTTAGTTTTCAAGTAAAAAATCATATTGATTTAGCTAATGATTTAGGTATAATAGACGTGGAACGTGCTGGTAAAGTTAGTGGTGCACGTTTCTTTTTTTTGAAGAATCAATTAGTATTGTTGGATTTAGCTTTGATGAATTTTGCGATGCATGAACTAAGTAAGAAGGGTTATGTTGCTATTGAACCGCCTTTTATGATGAAAAAAGATGCTTATGAGGGCGTAACATCTCTTGCAGATTTTGCTGATGTTCTGTACAAAATTGAGAGTGAAGATCTCTATATGATAGCAACTAGTGAGCATCCTATGGCTGCTATGTACATGAATGAAGTTATAAAAGAGACGGATTTACCGCTCAAGTTTGCGGGTTTAAGTGCTTGTTTTCGTAAAGAAGCTGGTGTTCATGGTAAAGATTCACGTGGCATTTTTCGTACACATCAATTTAACAAAATTGAACAATTTGTTTTTTGTAAACCTGAGGATTCTGTTAGACTTCATGAAGAATTGTTGGTAAATGCTGAAGATTTACTGCAAAAACTTGAATTGCCTTATCGTGTTGTTAATGTCTGTACTGGAGATATTGGTACTGTTGCAGCTAAAAAATATGATATTGAGGCTTGGATGCCTGCGCAGAATGATTATCGTGAGGTTGTCAGCTGTAGTAATTGTACTGATTATCAAGCAAGACGTTTAGGTATTCGTTACCGTGAAAAAGAAGGTGCACCGCCAAAAGGTTTCTTGCATACACTTAATTCTACTGCTATTGCTACTGGAAGGACACTTGTTGCTCTGCTTGAAAACAACCAAAATGAAGATGGTTCAATAAATGTGCCTAAAGTGCTCAGAAAATATGTGGGTGATTTTGAAAAAATAGATAAAAATCAATAAAACCTTTTATATTGCTTTGAGAATGATGTGAGAGTTCGGAGGATTACTTTGTCTTCAAAGTCTTCAAAAGCAAAACATATACGCGATAAATGGCGAAGCAAATCATGGTACAACGTAGTGGCACCATCGTTCTTTGGTAATATTGATTTAGGTGCTGTGCCTGCAGAAACAGCTGATCAACTAATTGGTAGAGTTGTTGAAGCTACATTGTATGACATTACAGGTGATTTCTCGCATCACTATTTGAAAATGTTTTTCCAAATAAGTGTAATGGATGGTAAAACAGCTAGAACCTTATTCAAAGGTCATGAATATTCTCGTGATTATTTACGTAGTTTAGTTAGAAGAAGGACAACCAAGGTGGATGGTCTATTTAATTTAATAACAAGAGACGGTTTTAAACTACGAATTGCGGTTTCAGCCTTGACACTTTCTCGCATAAAAACTTCACAGGAAAAGATTATTCGCAATATCATGATAAAAATAATTAAGGCAAAAGCAGCTACGCTTACAATGGATCAGTTTGTTCAAGAAATGGTTTTGGGAAAGATTGCTTCTGATATCTATAATGAATCAAAACAAGTTGCGCCGCTTAGGCATGTTGGTATACGCAAATCAAAACTTATTGGTGCACCAGCTAATGCTTCCGAGATTGCGTTAGCTGATGGTGGTGTAGCGGTTGTCGAAGAAGTTGAACTAGAGACAGATGAACTAGTTGAAGCGATTGACATTGAAACTGGCGAAACTGCTATTGAAGCTGAGCAAATTATAGACGACGAAGCGATATCTGACGAAGAATAATATGTATTCTTCTCTATTTCATTTTAATTATTTTTAATTTTTAAAAATAGTTTTAAAAGGTACATGATAGCATTATCTAGTTTAGAGGGTAGTTTATGATTAATCGTGCAGGTGTTCATGTAAAAGACTTAATAAATGTTGATAATGTGATTGAAAGTATTAAACACCACAAAGATTTCAGTAAAACTGGTGTTATTGGTTTGTTTATTGGTGTAGTGAGAGGTGAAACTCTTGAGGGTGGGGTAAAGGTGGAGAAACTCGTTTTAGAAGCTTACGAAGAAAAGGCTGATGAAGTTTTAGAACAAATTTGTAATGATTTAACCCAGAAACCGGGTATTGTTGATGTTCAGATTCATCATTTAACTGGAGAGTTTAGTGTTGGTGATGATTTGGTTTATGTTGCTGTTGCGGGGTCTCATCGTGAGCAAGTGTTTCCTGTATTACAGGAGGCTGTTGAGCGTTATAAAAGTGAAGTGCCTATTTTTAAAAAAGAGTGTGTACTTGATGAAACTGGTAAATCTGAATATTGGGTTTCAGAAAAACATTGTTGAATTTGGATGTGTTAGAATATGATTACTGCTTTGGCAGGTGGAGTGGGGGCGGCTCGATTTTTAACAGGTTTAATTCATTTAGTTAGGCAAGAAGATTTGTCGGTTATTGTAAATACTGGTGATGATGTCGATTTTTTTGGTTTGCATGTTTCTCCTGATATTGATATTGTAACTTATACGCTTGCTGGTATTGTAAATGATGAGATGGGTTGGGGGATTAAAAGTGATACGTTTAATTGTTTAAATATGCTTAAATTGTTTGGAGAACCAGATTGGTTTAATCTTGGTGATCGAGATTTTGCTACAAGTATTTTGCGTACAAATATGTTAAATAACGGTGTTTCTTTGTCAAAAATATCTGATAAAGTGAGTCGTGATTTGGGGCTTAAGTTGAAAATTTTGCCGATGACTGATGACAAGTTTACTACTTTTGTAGAGGTGTCTGATGGTTTTATTCATTTTGAAGAGTATATGGTTAAACGTGTTGCTAAAGATCCTGTTGTTGGTGTCAAATTTGTTGGTGTGGATACGGCTATGCCTGCAGAGGGTGTGATTGATGCAATAATGAATTCTGAGCGTGTGATTATTTGTCCTAGTAATCCAGTTGTGAGTATTGGAACAATTTTATCTGTTCAAGGGGTGAGGGATGCTCTGCGGAAAACACGTGCTAGAAAGGTTGCTGTTAGTCCAATTGTTGCAGGTGTTCCGGTTAAGGGTCCTGCTGATAAGCTTCTTTATGGTTTAGGGGTTGAGGTTTCAGCTTTTGGTGTTGCAAAGTTGTATGCTGATTTTTTGGATGGTTTTGTAATTGATTGTGTAGATGTAGCTGAGAAGGGTCGAATTGAAGAATTGGGTGTTAAGGTGGTTGTTGGTAACACGTTAATGAAAGATTTAACGTCTAAAATTTTGTTAGCAAAGATGGTGCTTGATTTGTAGTTTATTGGTTGTTTACTAAGATATTGGTTTATATTTAATCTGTACGTATTGTTTATGTTGTATTTAGGATGTGTTGATGTGGAAAAAAGAAGTTATGATTGGTTTGAGTATAGGCGAAGGACTAGAGGTTTAGAGCTTGCGCATGAGCAAATTACTAAAGCTTTTGATACAGTGAATTGGTTGCATAAAGCTGCAAAAAGTTTTTCAGAAAGAAATGTGAGTGATGCTAAAAAATTTATTAAGAATTTGTATTTAGCTGAAGAGGAAGTGGATAAATTGCGAACTGAGACTTTTTTTGAGTTGTCTAAAGGTGCTGCTTTGGTTTCAGATTATCGTGAAGATTTGTTGCATGTTGTAAAACGTCTTGATACTTTGGCTGATTACGCTAAAGATGCGGCGAGGTGTCTTGAAATACTTATGGAAGCTGAGATTCCTTCTGAATTTTATCAAAAGACTGTTTATATGACGGGTAAACTTGTTGATACTGCGCAAATGCTTCGGTTAAGTATAGAAAAGCTTTCTTCAAATCCTGTTGAGTCTTCGAATGCTGCAAAACAAGTGGGTGAGTTTGAAAATGATGTTGATGTTGAATATTTGCGGATTAAAAGTTTGTTTGTAAAGTATGGTGTAAATATGAATAGTGGTGTTATGGTTATTTTTGATGATTTAATTGAATTTATTGAGCAGGCAGCAGATATGTGTGCCGATACAGCTGATTATATTTTAGTGCTTTCAAGCAGAGAATAACTCTTTTTTTCCATGTTTTTTTGGTATTTGTTTGTTTTGTTGATGTTTTTGTATACGGATTGTTTTGTATCTTTGTTTTTTGGTTGTTTTGTTTTTTAATTGTGTGATTAACCTAAAGGGTTTTAAGGATTTATGTCTTTTTTTATTGTGTGGTTTATTTGTCAACACCTGTAGCGATACTTTATACTAAAGAGGCTGAGAAAACAGTAAAATGCTATCTATGTGCCAGACATTGCATAATTAAAAACAACTCAACAGGTTTTTGTAGCGTTCGCAAAAACCAAAACGGTATATTATACACTTTAAATTACGGTAAAACAGTTTCTTTTGGTGTTGATCCCATAGGCAAAAAACCTTTAGCACATTTTAACCCTGGTGCATTAGTAGCATCAATTGCTGCTACAGGCTGCAATTTTCGTTGCCAATTTTGTGATAACTGGACAATAAGTCAAAGCAAAAACGTGACAGAAACCACTATGTCACCTGAAGAAATCGTTAAATTAACAAAAGAAGCAAATTGTCATGGAATAAGTTACACTTATACTGAACCCACAGTTTTCATGGAATATGCATATGACACTGCAAAACTTTCCCATGAAGCAGGACTATTTAACACATTTGTAACTAACGGCTATATGACACCTGAAGCAGTAAAACTGATTTCACCTTATCTTGACGCTGTAACAGTAAATTTCAAAGCAGCAGGTAACCTTGAATTCTACAAAAACGTTTCAAATGTATCTGACGTAAAACCAATTTTTGAAGCTTTAAAAACATTTAAACTTACAAACACACACATTGAAATCACTAACCTTATCATTCCAAAAATAGGCAATTCAATGGAACAAATAGCAAACTTGGCGAAATGGATTAATGATTACTTGGGACCAAACACCCCATTACATCTACTACGTTTTCATCCTGACTACAAAATGTCCACACTACCCGCAACATCTATAGAAAACATGGAACAAGCTTACCTTGTATCTAAAGGTGAAGGGTTACGATTTGTTTATTTTGGTAACATGTCTGGACATGTAGCAGAAAATACATATTGCCCTGCATGTAACGAACTTGTGATTCGCCGTGACAGTTTTGAAATCATACAATGGAACTTAACAAATGATATGTACTGCAAATTTTGTGGAAACCAACTGCCAATAAAAGGCAAATATTATCCTACACCATAATTTACAACAATACCAATTTTAAAAAAACATTTATTTACAACTAAAAAACAAACAAATCTATAAGCACTTGATTAATGTAAATATTTGTATGTGTCACTCATATCTTGAGTTTAACTCAAATAAACAACCTTGTTTTTATAAAAACTCTTAAATTATACAAATACCAACTGCTTTTAAGGTCTCTTCCATGTCGCCAAACATAAACAAGCCTGAAATTATTGGGTATGATGATAAAGAAAAGGTTTTTCTTGTAAAATCAGCAGCAAATCAAACAGTCCAAGTAAGTGACACTTTTGCTGAAATGTTTTCTCTTTGGGTGGGAAGGGTTTTAATAACTGCACAAAACGAAAAATGGGCTCAAATTGCTGGAAATGTAACTACAGGTTTTGCTACAAGTGTAATTGCTGCTTCAGCAGAAGCATCTATTGAATGCGCAGTTCCAGCAGACCAAACACCTGATAAACGACCTGGCGTGTTAATTCATATTTACAATCGTGATCGTTTCGAATTAAAAGGTCAACTTTTAGGTCGTATAGGTCAATGTGTCATGACTTGTCCTTCAACTGCGGCTTTTAACGGTTTACGCGGTAAACGTACTTTAAACATTGGTAGTAGTCTTAGCTTTTTCGGTGATGGGTTTCAAAAGAAAACTGTGATTGGTGGTCGTAATTGTTGGAAAATTCCCGTGATGGAAGGAAATTTTATAGTGGAAGACGGTTTTGGTGCTATGGAAGCCGTAGCCGGTGGTAACTTTATGATCTTTGCTAAAACCCAGCCTGAAGCTTTAGCAGCTTCCGAAGCAGCTGTTGATGCAATACGTGAACATGTTCCAGACGTAATTATGCCTTTTCCTGGCGGTGTATGTCGTTCAGGAAGCAAAGCTGGCTCTATGAAATACAAGCTAAAAGCTTCAACAAATCAATCTTACTGTCCAACTTTACGAACAATCGTTCCAGATACTGTAGTTCCAGAAGGTGTAAACAGTGTCTTTGAAATTGTTCTTAACGGTTTAACATTAGAGGCAGTAAACAAAGCAATGCAAATTGGTGTTATAGCTTCAATTAACTGTCCTGGTGTTATCAAAATTTCCGCTGGCAATTATGGCGGTAAACTGGGGCCATTCAAATCTTTCCTAAAAGACGCTATTGGGGCTCCTGTGTCTGAGCCTGAAACTGTTTCCACTGAAAAAACAAAAGCATAATTCATCCTTTTTTTATAACAATTTTTTGTTGTCAATACTTATGTCTTTTTCAGTTCTGCAATAATCATTAAGTAGTACGATGTTACGTAGGAACTTTTATTTGCTTTTGTACCCTTTAACTTGAAGGTTTAATCTTAACTTGCGTGAATTATTGTGAGTGTTGCAAAAAAGGACAGCTTAGAACTATATCGTACAAGAAAAGCAATTAACACGTTAGCTACTAAAGAAGGTAGCCATACAGAGCTTATTACAATTTATGTGCCACCTGGTAAACAAATCAGTGATGCCCTTAACCTGTTACGAGAAGAATATGGCACAGCTACTAATATTAAATCAAATGTTACACGCAAAAACGTTTTAGACGCTATTGTTAAAGCACAGCAAAAACTTAAATTATTCAAAGATCCCGGCGAAAAAGGTCTGGTTATTTTCTGTGGAGCCCTTCCCCAAGAAGATAGTGGTCCTGGAACTGAACGGATGGAATCTTGGGTTATTATTCCTCCTGAACCAATTCGTATTTTCCTCTATCGGTGTGATTCGCGTTTTCATACTGAACACTTGCAAGAAATGTTGCGTGAAAAAGAAACCTATGGTATAATGTTAATTGATGCATCAAACGCTACTATAGCTACACTAACTGGTAAACACTTAAACATTATTCGTGAAATGACTTCAGGGGTTGCTGGTAAAACTCGTGCTGGTGGGCAATCGGCTAGACGTTATGAGCGTTTGCGTGAAATGCAGTTAAACGAATATTTTGCTCGCGCTGGTGGACATGCTAACGAGATTTTATTACCCATAGAAAATCTTAAGGGGATAATTATAGGTGGTCCTGGCCCGACGAAATATGATTTCCAAAAAGGTGATTACCTTAATTATCAACTTAAAAATAAAATTTTGGATGTTGTTGATACTGCGTATGTTGAAGAGCAAGGTGTTAAGGAAGTTGTAGAGAAAGCCCCAGAAATCATGAAAAAAGTTCGGTATATTGAAGAAAAACAGATTATGCAAAAATTTCTTTACGAAATTGGGCATGATACTGGATTAATTACTTATGGTGAAGCTGAAGTGCGTAAAGCATTACAGGCAAGTCAAGTTAGAACACTTTTAATTTCAGAAGTTCTCGACATGCAACGTGTAACCATAAAATGTGGTGCATGTAACTATCAAGAGCAAGAAACTGTAAAAACTCTAAATATTCAAGCATTTGAGCAATCTCTCGCTGGTAAACCTTGTCCTAAATGTGTTGCGCCGTCATTAATTATAATTGAGAAAATTGACGTAATTGATGATTTAGCACAGCTTGCTGAATATTCAAACACAGATGTTGAAATAGTTTCAACAGAAACTGAAGAAGGGCAAATGTTGAAAAGTGCTTTCGGCGGTTTAGCCGCAATGTTGCGCTTTAGAATGTCATAAAATTTTCTATTTTTTCTTTAAAATTTGTTCAAGTTTTTCTTTTTTAATTTTAATTGCTAATTGTTTCTGTCTAGATGTAGTTCCTGAAACTAATTTAACTTTTACATGAAAAATTCTTGTTAATTCTTTGAGAATTTCTTTGTTAACTTTTCCATTTTCTGGTTTTTCTGTGGCGTAAACAATGATTTCGTCATCTTCAATTTTTATAGCAAATTTAGAACTGTTAGGTTTAACAAAAATAGTAATTAATGTGTAGTCAACTGTTTCTTTAATACACATGTTAGTACACACTTAATCACTTTCATCAGAAACTGTTTTTTTAGTTTTGTTTTGAAGTGCCCAATTAAATTTGTTGCGTAATGTTGTTGGATAAAATTTGATTATATCAAATTCTACTTTTTTTGCCCACTTCACATATGCTTGTGGATCAATATACGACTTCAAAGAAGTGCCCAAGTTGTATTCTCGAGTAAGTTTTGTTAATTCAAGATCTAACTTTGTTTTTTCAACACGTGCTTCAATGGACTCTGTTTTTTTTCCTTCTGTTTTTTTTGTTTTAAGCTGTAATTGTAAATTTTCAAGATTTTCTTCTTTTTTCTTTAAACGATCATCAAATGTAGGTGGAATTTTACGTTTATGATTTGCAACTTCTGCAACTTTTAAATTAGCCATTTTAGCAGCATAATTCTTTTTGTAGACTGGATCTGTTTTAGTCACACCACTTTTTTCTAATTCTTCTTTTAGAGTTTTTGTACATTTCCAAGTACGGAAAACTTTGGCTGTAAGTTTAGGTACTGCTTCAGATAAAAACTTTGACACTTTACCACTAACAATGCCTTCAAAAAGATACTGTTTAGTTTTATCTTTTTTGAATTCTTCTATATTTTCTATTACTCGAGGTGGTGCTTGAATAGTTTTTACCCATCGCACACTATCTTTACCTAAAAAGTCAAAAGTAATTTTGTCACTTTCAATTGTTATATGTTCATCTCGAAGTGTAATAGCACCAACAGTATCTGCTTCATCTGGATCTTTTTCATCGCCAACCCTCATGTTGACAGCAAAAATCAACCAAGCAACAGTTGCCACTTTACGTCGTTCTACATCTTTTGCTTTAAGATTTTTATTGATGTGATTTTCTACTTGCCCTATTTTTTTTCCAAGAGTTTCAGCTTTTTGAAATTTTTCTCTCTCACGGTTTTGTTTGAGAAAGGCCGTGTCACTAAACCAAACATATTTAACTTTACCTGTAAGTTTATCTATCCATTTTGCTACATACATCCTTGTAGGTTCCCACGTGATTTTCCACCCTTCTGGTATAGGCGCGTCTGGTGAAAGATTTAATGTAATATCTTCTTGACTTGGGCCTTCTTTCCACCTGCCCCGTTGAGGATGATCTCCCCTACCTGCAAAAAGACATGATGGCTCAGATGTCCAATTAGCTACTTCTAACTTTTTACCATCAACTTCAGCGTAACCAAATTTTTCCTTCATTTCTAACCGTTTTATTTTACGATCTTCCGCTTGGTTTTTCTTTTCTTCACTAGTTATAGCTTCTTTTTTTGTTTTCTCGTCAAGAATGAACCTTTTTATTTCGCTAAAATCAATTTCAAGTTGATCTTTATCATTAGTTTGATTTGTTGACGATTTATCAATGCTTTCGAGATATTTGGATGTAAACTTGTCTAAATAATTTGCGTTAACATTTTCTTTTTTTATTTGATCTAAAAACTCTCTCATAAAATTTTTAATGAACACTTGGTCTGGCGGCGATATTGTAGTTGATAAAATTCTACGTACCCACGCTACTGCCATTGGCTCAGACTTTTTTGTAAGTGTGATTGTTTGACCTTGAATTTTAATGTTGAACCCTCTAAGATCGTAAGGAGGAACGTAAATCCCGTTATGCATTAGACTTTTCATAACGTACTTCATAGTTTATACCCCAAATTTTGGCAAGTAAACATTTTAGTGAACCTTGCCAATATTTTGTTCTTCTTAGTTTTTTATTTTTCGCTGACAAATTTGTTTTATATCCATTTATTTGTGATCAATAAACGTGTTATAATCTAACTTGATGTGTTGAAACCAAAACAGGTAAACTTTAAAATTCGTTGTTATTTAATTGCGTTTATTTAATGTTTGTATCCCATATTTTTGTATTTTATAGATTTTTGTTTGTAAGATGCCAAAGTTTATGGAAACAGGGTTTTTTGTTTTTTTACGGCTCTTGTTTGTTGAAGTTTTTTGTATACCATTTCTACGTTTTTCCGTTCTACATAGCCTTTATGTGGTCGAAAACCGCCGCCGAAGCTACCTGGAATGTGCATTAATTCATGAATTAAGACGCGTTCTTTATCTTCAGGGGTCATTTTATCAAAAATTTCAGAAATAACCTCAATAGTATAGGTCGGTGGTTGATTTAGTACGCCTTGCCAGATTTTTCCTAACCCGTGGATGCGTGCAATGGTGCGTTTGGCTTTGGATCCTTTGCTTCGAACACAGAACACGTGTTGGGTGGTAATGTGGTAAAACTCGCATTCCATTGTTAGTTGGTCAATTTGTTTTTTAATTTCTGGCGCAGCAAAATATTTAATCGGCATTTTTTTGTTTTCCTGTTCTTACATGTAAAGGTGAGTCATAGTTTAAAAATTGTCGCTTTTTATATGGCTAATTTTTCTCTTTTTTATTATTGTTTGGTGATTGAGTGTTCTTGTGTTTGTTGGATTGTTGTGTTTTACACTTTAATAACTGTATGATACGTTTTTGGGCCAAAAGTTAGTTTTTCTTCATAGTTAAATTACACAAATCAGACCAATAAAACAAGTATTATATAGTATTTATACAACAAAAACATTGTGCTGTCCAATCTATTTACATAATCTAATACAAAAACATGTAAACAACATTTTTAATGTATTATGTGTAAAATGACATTAGATGTTAGTGCTGTTTATTACTTTGATGATTTTATTGGTGGAATTGTGTGTTTTTTGTGTTTTATATATCTGTTTCACTTGTTTAATAGTATATATACACGTTTTGAGAATGTAAAAATAGTAAATATTAAAGCCTACTTTATTTAATAAAATAATTTTTATCAATAAATTTTATTATTAACCAAAATATTTTAGATTTTATGTATAAAAATATTAGTGAAAAATTGTTGCCAAAATTTTGTGCTAATATATATAGTTTAACGTTTTATTTTGGTCTTCGTGTATTTGTTTCATTGCTTCATATTGGGCTTCAACTAGAATTTTTAGTGCATCAATATTCTTTTTAACATCTTCTAATTCACCATTTTTTTGTGTTAAACCTGATTTAGTCATTTGCTCATTCATGTTGCTAATTGATACCTCTAACACTTTTACTTTGAACGCGAAAATTTGAAGTGTGTAAAGTAAACCTAGCTGAGAAGACAATCTATCAATTCGGTCAAGTTCCAAGTTTCTGGCTATGAAAATTTTGATTTTTTGTTCTTGCGTGGTTGTTGCCGCTTGTAAAACTTGAGCATAAGTTGTTGCTTGTTGATTTGTTTTTGATTTTGTTTCTTCAAGTAATTTTTGCAATCTTTTAGTGGTTCTGTCTAACATTTCTATGACTTCGTCCAATCTGATTCCCCTTAAATAATGCTTGTTATTTTGCCCAACAAGCATGAGCTCTTATTTAAGTAGTTGAATAACAAAACATCAAAAACTTGAACCGATTTGTCAAAACTTTTTTAGACTGACGTATTTGTAGTACCAAATGTACCACTATTTTTATTATTTTTAGGTTTTTACTACAGATGTTTTTCCAACTCTGCGTATTAACAAATTAGCCACTGCAAAAATAACAAAAGCCAGTAAAAGACGTGCAATAAATGGAAAAGGCAATGAGGTATATAGGTCTATTACTGTGCCTAAAATTATAACAACTAAAATGAGTACTATTGCTACTACACCGATTATTTTTTTCTGCTTCTCAGTCTCTGAACTATACACTACTTTAGGCATTTCTATCTACTCTTAATTCAATGGTGTTACTTGTTAAAAAGAATTTCACTTTAACAAAAAACTTTCAAGGTCTAAAGTGTAATAGTTTAAATTTTCGGGCATGTCATAAAACCGATTAGCTGATAGTTCCTCGCAAAAAACCAAAAACAACAATGCAACACACAAACTTCATAAAAGAAAGATATGTGTTTAGCTCGCGTGAACCCGCATACATAAACATGTATCTGCTCTCATGTTTGTTGAACAAAAATAACACAAAAATTTAAACTCCAACTTAACACTACAACAAACATTACTTTCAATTACATCCACTACAACATATTGTTCACGAAAAACACGACAAAATATTTTTCCTTAATTTATAGTTCTCACAAGTTTTTGTTTTGTTTGTATAAGTGTTGTATTCAAGCACTGCTCGTTGTAGTGTTAGGTTGACAGCATTGACAAAACAGGCACTATTTTTTTATATGACCTGTTGGATTCGCTTTAATGTAACTTTGAACAGATTTTTTTCCCTATTATCAATAAATTCAATATGTGGATATTTGCTTAGGGCGCGTATAATGCCTGAACCGATGCCACGATATGGTATAAGGTAATTTGCGAATGAGGCTAAGGTAGGATTTCTCATGTTAGAGTTTCCAGATTTTATGTTTTCGATAGTTAAATTGTTTGGTAAATGTCCTGGGTTGATGATTTCCACGCGATCTCGAAAAACAAATACACATATTGAGTCTGACACAAAATAATCACGATGTATAAGCGCGTTTGCAACAAGTTCTTCAATTGATTCACGTGGAATCTCTGGGGTTCCCACACTATTGATTCCTTGAGAGCCTTGTATATGGTGTAAATTTGCAATTATGAAAGAAACAGTTTGTTGAAAAACATCTGCCAGTTTTCCCTCAATATTACGACTATCTAAATATTGATTTGTGCTAAGATCTAAAGAGTCAAAAGCCATTGCTTTAACAATAAAAGCTGGAAGTTTGAATTGTGGCGTTTTGGCAAAAAGTAGTGTCCCACTAATAGTTAACTTATCTTCTCGCAAAAGGTTCATGTTCTCCAAAATTTTTGGTAACGACAGTTGTTCCTGTTCTATAGCTTTACCTAATCGTTTTTGAAAGAATGCTGCGAAATAATCTACATCTAAATCGGTAACGGTTACACCTTGAACAGGAAGTTCATCTGCATGAATCAAGTTAGATTTTTGAAATAATCGTTGTATTTCTTCACGAGAAGATACTTTACGTTTATCTGAACCACTTTTTACCCAAAATATGCCATTATGATCCTGATAAGGTCTATTAATGCCGCCAGATATATCAACAATCATAACAACGAGACTGTTGTCAATTTTTACATTTTCAGTTATAGGATTAATAGCCGGTTTAACATTTTGACTAGCCGTGTTAGAAATAAGTTGATTTAACCGTTGTATATCTTTAGGCGACAAACCAATTATTGTTCCATCATCATCAACCCCTATGAAAATTTTACCGCCAGTACCATTACTAAAAGCAACCATTTCAGCAGCTAAAGAATCCGGGCTTGTTATGTCTTTTTTGAACTGATGTTTACTATCTTCGCCACGATGAATAATGTTCAATAATTCTATGGGGTCCATATTTGATAAATCACCTTGCATTCAAACACTTTTTACCGCTTTCCATAATATTAATGATTCTTTTTTTATTATTTATTACCATCAAAATCACGACACTGCACAACGATTAGGCCTTTCACTATTTTAGGTGGACAACAACCACAACAACACACTGACCCACACACAAAAAACACCACCAACAAAATACAGACTCCACATTTGAGATTGATGTCTGCAGTGACATAATTCTAAAAAAACGCAACAACAAAACAAACAAGCAACCACCAACCACAAAAAACCATGGCTATAACCCGTATAAAAGAATTGCAAAGTAACTTTTTTCAGGTCATTATGGTTAGTATTTTTTTATCAAGTTAATTTGGTTCATTATTTTTGTTTGTCTATAGCTTTTTTAGCTAGTTGTGAACTGTGTCTTTTCGAAATTGGTATGTTGGTTATGGCCGTATGGAAAAAAACAATTAAACTCTCCCAACAAATCAATGTCATTTTTATGAACACAAACGCGGTAAACAAAAACGATTATTTTCCGTCAAAACGTTTGATGAGCAATGTGTTATCCTACAAAAGCAGGATAGATTGTCTGAAAAATAGGTTACAGAATTTTTGCTGTTGAAAACGGCTCTAAAAATTTATGTTTTAGAAAAAAATCTGTTATTGTTTAAATATTTTTGTTCACCCAATTTTTATTTCATATTTTTGGCTAGTTTTCAGATAGTCTGGCGGGTTATGCTTGAAGAGTTAGTGGTTGATCTATAGAGATGACTTGAAGCGTATCATAAGTGTTCTAGTGTTGAAAGTTGTTTTTCTATTTTGAAGCGTGATAATTCTTTGGTTTTGCGTAGAGTTTGATGGACGTAAGTGTCAGAAAGTTTTTAGCAAGCCTGTATCTAAACATCAAACATTTATGCTATCTAAACTATATTGAAGATATAAATGCGAGTGAATCATGGTAATAATTAATATTACCTCAAAGTCCGAGAATAGAAACTCTTTAAATTCTGTCAAGTTAAAGAAAAAAGCTAAAAGACAGATGGAGAAAGATTAAATGTTATCAAAAATGTGTACTAATGAGATAGAGAATAAGAAAAGACGCTTAAAGGAATTGATGGAAGAAAAAGCTTTCTTACGTCGATCACCTTTAAAGGATAAACCGTTTGTGCTTGCTTCAGGTGATGAAAGTTGGGTCTTTTTCGATTGTAAGTCAGTAACTCAAAATCCAGAAGGTATTTCTTTAATAGCGGAAATATTTTTTGAAATGGTGAAAGACTATAATTTAGATGCAATTGGTGGGATTCAAACAGGTGCTATTCCAATATGTACTGCAGTAGCTCAGTTAAGCTATATAAAAGGTTCACCAATTGCAGCGTTTTGGGTTAGAGAAAAACGTAAAGATCATGGTACTATGAATATGCTTGAAGGGGGGCTGCAACCAAACTCGCGAGTTGTTGTGGTGGATGATGTGATAACTAGAGGAACTTCTATGTTTAAAACTGTGGAGGAAGTTTTGAAGCTCAATTGTGAAATAGCGGCAGTGATCACCCTTGTTGATAGAGAAGCAGGTGCACAAGACATTATTGAACAAAAAGGCTTAAAATATCTGTATATATTCAAAAAATCTGACTTCAAAATCCAAATTTAATACAGACGGAGCAGTGTTCTTTTAACTCCAACTTTGGTGCAAAGCAGTAATTCTTTCACCAAATTACCACAAATCCTGAAAGTTAACCGATTGGCAGACACACCCAAGTCTTTAGAATTGTTTACAACAACAAAAATCCTGTAAACAATTTTTCATACAGTTTACCCGTATTAAATAATAAACAGTACAACATTATTTATGTTTTTTCTTATTAAACACAAAAATACCTACTATAACCATCAACATAATTACAACAATACCACCTAATAACAAATAACCATCACCATCATCATCATTAACAGAATTCAATGAAGTGGAATCATCATTTAAAGATTCAGAAGAAGGCACATCAACAGTGGAAGAATCATAAAAACCACCCAAATGCCCAT
>JGI24702J35022_10000499_pt1 | contig 23741 bp, 20 predicted proteins | sample TergutTh196P4_FD_35022 | JGI IMG/M metagenome (IMG submission 35022)
AATGTGTTGTGAAGTTTTTGGAAAATGGTCTAATTTGTAAATCGTTCGTGAATTTTGGTTTATACACAAATATGGTAGGTAAAAATTAGGGAATTTCGGATAAACACATCCAGTTTTTCAAGAGATATTTTGTTTAGTAATTTTGCGTCATTAAGAAAAGATGGGAAAGCAATTTCGCCTTTTAGTATTCTAATAGATACAGTTTCAGTCATATTGATCACTTTTTCATTTGCGCATAAATATAGGTCAACTGTGTTGAATTGGACTCATAATATTGGGTGTGGTTTATTAATGTGTCATCCAACGATCCTGCGAGTTTTATTGGTCGTTTACTGTTTTTATTGTTTCTGTTGAATCATAATCACGTTGTAAAGCACCGAGTGAAGCATTTATTGGTGTATAATTTCCTAGTTTACACACTTCAGTTACAAAATCAATAGGCAGACCGGTTTTATGCGATAATTGTTCGCATTGGAAAATACTTCGTTCACCAATTAATGTTAATAATTGAATGATTTTAGCAGAAATTGCTGTTGGTTCGAATAGAGTTATGCTTTCAGTAATTCCTTTTATTCCAACGGAGTTGCATTTTTCATTAACGTTTGAAATAACATCATCTATGTCTATTAGTTTAGAATCATGGATGGCGCCAATATGTGAGAGTAATAGATCGTTTAGTTCGGGACATAACTGGTTTATTTTTTTAGATGTATTTGCCGATTGTATTTCGTCACTTAACATTGCAATGTATCGCCCTAAAAGTTCCCGGTAATCATTGGCGTTTTTTTCAACTAGGAATTTTATTGTTTCATACGGATTAGTTTGAAGGTTAGCAGATAATATTTTCTTTTTTGTCGATAATTTTACATCGTCTGTGTTGTTATCCCAGTCATAAACTGTTTTCCGTTGGATGTTTGCCATGTTGGATGCTTCGACAACATTGCCTTTGTGTTCTTTTTTTAATCTTTCGAATAATAGTTTTACATCTTGTTTTGTCAATGTTTGGGCGTATCTTTCAACCAGGTACTCTGTTTTGGTCATCTTAATCACTATCCAACACAATAACTGTATAGTGCACTATACACATACATCACATATATTTTTGTAGTGGTATAAACTCTTTGCCTTAACTACTAAAAAAACTATTTACCCCTGCCTGTTATGAGGGTAATTAATGAATAAAATTGTATGTCAATATAATAAACATGCTGTTGCTATGGAGAAATTCTCAAATCCTGTAGATTATGATGCTGATGTCAGAACAGCAATTGAATTGATTGAGCTGACGTTAGGCTTCAAAACCAACAGGGCAAGAGACTTAATGAAATGCGATATTATAGATCGAACAAATTCTAAATTATTAATAAGGTGGATGAAAACAAAGAAGTATTAACAGTTACTGCCGATGATTTCAGAAGGATCCGCGGAGCGCAATATGTTGATCCACTATTACCTAGCTGTTACAATGTAGAAAACGGTCGAATATTTTTGGTAGATGATTTATGGTGCTACACACATTTGATCCATGAGATTTTGCACAGCAGATCTTCTTTTTCCAGAGCGAGTTTCTGGAAAAAATCTTCGATTTATTTTTGAAGGCTTAACAGAGTTTTTAGTTGGACTTGTTTTAAAAAACACCTTGGTTGAGTGTTATAAAGTATGGCAAGTAGTGAATCCAAGAAAATCTTGTTTATCATCGTTATATTTGGACTATGTGAATGTTTGGCTTTTTTTATCTAAAAAAATTAATTTTAAAGAAATAATTCCAATTTATTTTGATGTTTCTTTAAATGATCCACTTAAATCGTTAGATCAGGCGTTAAATTCAGAAATTGGAACATCATATAACATGAGTTTTAAAGAAAAAATGGACAAACAAACCATTTTTCATGATTTTATTGATGCCCTTACAGTTGTATACTGTGATGAGTTTGTTGAATTCCAAAAGTCTCTCCCACAAATTATCGAAATATAGATTATGCAATTCGTTTGATGGTAAACTCTAATAGGGTATTTTTATTGTTGGTTTTCTGCGTTTCTGAGCTAACGTGCCTTTAAGTGTGTTAAAAAGGTTAACACCAAGACCCGCTTTTAATTTGCCCTGTTCATCTATAATAAGACCAATAGAAATTTTTACTTCGTCAATTGCATATTTTGAAGAGGTCTCAGCTAATTTGTCAAATAGTGTTAACACCGTTTTTAAACTGTCTTCAACATCTTTAGCATCGAGCTCGGATCCACTCCATTCTTTACCAGCATAAATCAGGTCGTCTGCGCTGTCTTCTTTATGCATTATTTCCTAGGATAAACAACAAACATTTTATCAGTCAAAGTAATCTCCAAAGTTTATAATTTTATACCCTTGCTTTAATCTTTTTGTTTTCAAAAAAGACCAAAACAATAACCATTAAACAAAGCAAATATGACAGCACAACAAACAAAATAACCGACAAAGCAAATTATAACCACCACAAGTAACGCGGCAAGTACACTTACAAAGACCTCGAAGTTTAAAAATATGCGTAGTTGTTTGTTTTGGTTAATCTTGAGAGTGTGAATGTGTTTTACATTGGTAATGGTGTGTCGTAGTCGGAGTGGATTGAGGAACTTTATCATTTGGTGAGAAGCAATTTTTAGTTATGTTGCGTAATAATGGTGTGGATGAACTGTGAAAACTTGAAAGCAAAAAGCAATAAACGCAAAACATCATTTTGTCTCTTCGTTAATTGCCTGAATGTTTTTGTAATTGTTGGTTGGTGTTTTTATGCTGTTGGGTAATGAAAAATGTTGTTTACTCATATGGTAAGTATTACAATTGTAGATGTGACAAATATGGTTTCAATGCATGCCATTATTTTGTCAATTCATATGTTTCAACTCGTAACTCAACATCAATTAACATTAACAATCGCTGTTACTATGTTGTCAAACAGCAAAACACGACAAATAAAAACGGGTTACAACTGTAATACTAAAATCACTTCAACATACAAATATGGTGTAAACCATGCTCCGGATGCATAGTGTTGTTTGGTGGACCGAGCGGGATTTGAACCCGCGACTTCCGCGTTGCGAACGCGGCGATCATACCGCTGATCTACCGGCCCATAAATCACAAAAACTAATCTTTAACTTTTAGAGCTTTCGGTCAGTTAAAATATTCACAAGAAATAACCAGGCACTAAAAGCCTTATTTCCATTTGGCTCGTTACTAAAGATTTCAATAATTATTAGGTTTACGTTTTAGTAGATGACCATTTTTATCTATTTCTTTAGCGCGTATGCATGTGGTGGAAATGGGTTTTTTGTTTTCTGCAGGAACTAAAGCAACTTCAATTATACTTAATGCTGTTAAACCTGCTTTGGCACGTTTTTTGTTAATGATTTCACCAATTTTACTGGTTTCTTGACTTACAATTAACGCTTCCAAGTCTTCACGGATTAAGGTTAAACCATATGCAGTGTACAGAGGGGAAATTTCAAACCGACTTTTAAATTCAGATTTCTCTAAAAAACTGGTTAATTCTAATAAACGCTCATTGTACAAAGCAACTTTATGAGTCTTGTTTAACTTTGTGACAAACTCATCACTGGTTAACCCAACAAACACGTAATCTCCCACTTCAAACGCTTTACTGAGAAGTGCTATGTGCCCTTTATGCAACTCATCAAAAGTTCCACCAACAGCAACATTCCTAAACTGCCTCTTCATTATTAACCAACCTAGCACCTTGAAAATCTATTTTACTCTTCAACACTTGTTTCTCTGGCAAAACTTGCTTAAAAGCTTCTACTACGGAAAACGCGTTTTCCTCTAAAACCACTGCATGAACCGCTTCACCTATCATATTTTGAGTTGCACCAACAGCACCAGCTTTAACCGCTAACTCTACAAGCTCACTCACACGTTTAGAAGCAAATCCAGTGTTCTGCGCAAATTGCCAACAACATGACAAAAAATTTTCCACACACGGATCATCAAAAATCTTTACTAACGTTTCTTTACCATAACGATTAATTTCTGCTCTACACTTGGTTGACGAAAGAATCGCCTTAGAAATTTTAGTATCATAAAAACCTGCTACAACAACATAATCCGGACTGATTGGTATGCGATCAATCTTACACACCCCTGGTGCGCCAGGTTCAATTACCAAAATTAATCCTCCTCCAGTTGCTAATGAACTAACCGTACCCAAACCCGTTTGAGACTCAATTTCAGCTATATGTGCAATTTTCCCAATTTGATTATAAGTTAAAGACAAATTCAAAGCCTCATTAAGAGCCAAACCAGTAGTTAAAGCTCCTCCGGCACTGGTTCCAAACCCAATACCTACCGGAACATCAATTTTATGTTCCACTGTAACAGCATATTTCTTTTTTGTTTGGTTTAAAATTATTTGTGTTACATTTTTAGTTACTTTAGCTTCTGGCGCAGATTGATTGTTTATGATTGTTTGTATAGTGTTTTTAGTGGCATCTTCAAGAGTAACTTTGGTGTGAACTCCATGTTTAAGTCCAAATCCGCCTCCTTTTGCGCCTATGTATTGTAAGTTAGTGATGGGTGTGTTGTTGGGGTTTGTTTTGAAAATTTCAAAGAAACTGGATATGGCTCCAGGTGCAAATGCTTTAGCGGTTTTTTTTGGCAATGTTTTCGCCTAATTTTTATTTTTGTGTTGTAGTGTTGGGAAGCTTTTTTGAACTATTTTAATTATCGGTGGTCCTGCTATTAGTATGAAGGGGATTTCGGTGATTATTGTCCAGATAAAAAGCGGTAAGACCATGATAGCGGTAACTGGTGTTCCAAAGTATGATAGGAACATGGGGCTTACGAGCCATAAGGTTATTGAAAGTAAAAGTCCTCCGGTGATTTGTCCAATAATTGTGCCTATGGCGTAGCTTTGCCATTCTTTCCAATATATAGATACTATTGCGATGGCGGCTAAACTTGTGGTGAGGATTGTTAATGATATTATAACTGTTGTGTTTGATACCATGTTGAGGGTTGTCATGTCTGGGAATATTATAATTGATGTGGTTAGTAATCCTATGGTTGCTAAAGTTATGCCTGTAAGTACGTGTTTTAAGTTAATGTTTTTAGTGTATATGTAGCCGATTAGGAAGAATAAAATAAAGTTAGGTGGAACACCTGCTACTAAGCTTAGGGGTGCGTTTCCGTGTACGAGCATGTCTCGTATGAATATGCCTATTGCGCCGCTTATACCGCCGACCCATGGACCGAAGATGGCGGCAAATACTGCGGGTATGACGACTGCGGGAAGGAAGCCTACTCCAAGGAAACTAAGTCCTGCTGTTAGGTATCCAAATACTGCGTAGAGTGCTGAGCCGATTGCTATTGCAGCTATGTCTTGTGTTGTAAGTTTTTTTTTCAATGTTTCTCACTTTATTTTTTGTTTCAACTTTGAAATGCTGTAATGCAAATAAGGATTTCGTTTAAAATGTTTAAACATGTTTAAACATTATTTGTGGGAATTAAATAGGAACCTGTCTATAAACTTTTTTTTAAAAATGGAAAAGAAGATGTTTTGTGTTTGAGCACAAGTTTATAATTATTTTTTGTGACGTTTTATACGGTCTTGGCGTTGTGTCTTTTTTCGCCAATCTTTTTTACGTTGTGTTTGCATTGTAAAACGTTCTTGTCGTGGTACGTCAAGTTTGCGAAAAGGTGATACTTCGCGATAGAAGGCTTCATAATTTATTTTGTTATCTTTTAAATCCAAAATAACTTGATTCAGTTCTGCTTTTGTATCACTATCACTGGTTCTGTCAAATGCTTCAGCATACACAGAGTATGCGGCATGAAACTGAAAATTTTCAGGGTCATCAATTTCGAGTTTTACAGAAACTCCTATATCATTCTCATAAGGTTGTTCGGTCATTCTGTTTTCCCAATTATTTACAAACAACCTATTACTTTACCCTCTTTTATAAGTGTGCCTACAAAAAACAAAAATACTCAAACTAAATGGTGCAATTATACAAAATATGTACATCATTAAAATGTTAACGTAGATAATTATTCACGAAATACTTTTTTCATTTTAACCACTGATAAAGAGTAACATAATTATTTATGTAGTTAACTTAAGTTATAGGTCTCTATAGATAGTACATAATTTGGGTATTTAACGTTTAATGCATTGCCTTAGGTTTGCATCAAAATGATTGGTATCTCCATAATCACAGTTTTTACAATCATTTTCATTATCTTGACCAAAAGGGCATCCTTTTAAATCAGCCATGTTTTTCACTAACAAACATTTAAGTAAACGTTATATAAAAACCATACTATTCTTTAACACGATTTATTTAAGTCAAAAAATTTTTTTATTAAATATAATTGCCTTTAACATAGTTTATACTTGGTGACAATGTGAACGACTTGTAAAATTATGTCTGAAAAGTAGCCCAGAAGAGATTCGAACTCTTGTCAAGGGCTCCAGAGGCCCCTATGCTTGACCACTACACTACTGGGCTTTATTTAATATACGTAGTTGAAATTATGTATTATAACTTTACTGTTCCAGTTTAACATCAAAAACATGGTTAAACTTGGTGATGTGTTATGTAAACAGTTTTTTGTTTGATAACAAAAAAAAGTTATAAAGAGTATAAAGAAGGGTGGTAGTTAGTGTCGTCTTTTTAGAATAAGTAATGCTATACATATAATTAAGACAACTATGGCTATGAATATGGCAGCATGTAAATAGGTTAACCTGACTGTTTGTGCGTTTGAAGTAAAAGTTAATGTTGGACTTGTTATCGGTATTACAGTGTAATATGTTGCAGTAACAGTATATGTATCATCTGTATCTGGAGTAAATTTGTAAACATAAGAACCATCAGCTTTAGCAATAATTGGTATGGTTTGCGTTTGCCCATTTGAACTGGTAAGTGCAAGGTATATATCTACACGAGAACGTATTGGAGTAAGCTGCCCTGATACAGTTACAGTTTCACCTGTTGAAAATTTTGTTTTATCTACTTTCATAGTAAGTTGCATATTATCCGTATTATATTCACCAAGACAATAAAGATTCCAGTCTTTACTCCCAATGTATAATTTACCATTGTATGGCGTTGGAGAGGACCAACTTGCAGAGGGCAAAATGTAACGTTCTGTTTTTTCTCCTGTTTCAGCATTAAATATAAATAAATTACGTTCACTTGTAACTATGTAAATTTTACCATCTGCGTAAGAAGGCGGCACATAATATTCATCACCCGTAAAAGTATTCCATATCCTTTCACCCGTTAAAGCATTTAGACAAGTTATATCAAACTTGTCTACGATGTATAATTTATTATCTACATATATGGGTGAAGATATGATAAACTCGTTGGCAACAGAATTTGTAAACGACCAAATAACTTTTCCAGTCTCAGCATTTAAACAGTAATAAGTTCTCATATTCGCAGAAGTAAACACTTTACCATCACCTACAGTAGGCGTACCTATCATGTCACAACCACCAGTAAACTGATACTCGTATGGCAAACTTTGTTCCCATATAAACTTTCCATCCAACGCGTCAAGTTTAAAAATTGTACCTGAATTTGGCGTTTCTGAAGTGATATAAACTGCACCATCCGAAATAGTCGGTGAAGATTTTATCCAACCACCCGTTTGATATTTCCACAAAATTTTACCATCTGCAAAATTAATTGCGTAAATGTGACCATCCAAAGAGCCTATATAAACTATGTCACCAACTATTGCTGGTGAAGACCTAAGCATGACTGCTGCACCATACGTTACCGGTTGATTTCCATCAACAAACGTTTTCCATAACTGTTTACCATTACCCGCATCAAGACAATATACATAACCATCTTCAGCACCCGTCACAACTTTACCATCAACAACTGCAACTGAAGACTCAATTGTATAACCCGTTTTAAACGACCAAAGCTTTTTGCCTGTTTCAGCATTAACAGCATAAATATTGTGATCTTGAGAACCAAAATAGACAACATCATTAACAATGGTTGGCGAAGACACAATAGCACCATCTGTTTCAAAACTCCACACTAAACTAAGATTTTCAGGACCACGCCTGCCAATAGAAGAACGAATAGCATCACTACGAAACATACTCCACGCGCCAGTATCTACAACTGTATCACTTGTAGCAGACACCAAAAAATTATTTGTCCCATTTAATTGTGTTGAAACCGCTTGCAAATTTGACTTAGCTTCACTTGAGGCAAAAGCCCAAATGTGACCCATTACATCATACTCGTTTCCAGTAGTAGAATCCACTGCTTTAGTAACATCACCTGGAATAATGTATAAATATCCATACGCAATCGTCACTGACTCTCTTGGAGCATAAGCTTCAATTGGCAAAGTCCAAATAGCCTCACCAGTAAAAGCGTCTAAACAAGCAAATTGTGATTCACCATATTCATCACCATAACTAGCACTTTGACCTGCCGTAACATACACTTTACCATCAGCAACCGTTGGCGTTCCTGGAAAAATCATTGTTCCTGGACCTTTATAACGCCACAATAAATCACCATTTGACAAATCAAACGCATAAATATAACCATCCTTGTTAGGAGCATAAACTATATCATACCCAATCGCTGTACCTGTACAGAAGTAACCCGCAGTATCAGCAGTATAACTCCATACAACTTTACCTGTTTTTGAATCAAAACAATACATTGTATTATCATCAGTACCACCACGCACAAATTTCCCATTTGCATATGATCCAGAGAAAATCATAGCCGTTTTAGTACGTGTAGCCCACAAAATTTTGCCAGTTTTAGCATCAATGGCTATCTGCTGATCTTGAAAAGACCCTGGAAAAATTTTACCATCACCATAAGTTACACCTGAACCAACTCTGCCCCCGCCTGGAACATTAGTGGACCAAACACGCGTAGGTGGCTTTGAAAGATCAGAAAAATCCCATGCTTCTATAAATGATTCAATTTTTATGTAAAACATTTTTTCTTCAGGAACATAGGCATTAGTGTTAAAATTACCAGTATCTGCACAAAAATCATTACTTGTCCAGAGAATTTTGCCTGTTGCAGTTTCAAGACATGTGCTCTCTACTAACATGCGTGTATCATCTAGTTTGTATGCTACTGGCCAGTTGTCTTTCATTTGAATTTTTTGATCCCATGCAGTAATGCCTGAGTCGTAATAGAGTGCAAATAACGTGTCATTTGAGACAGCGAAAAGGAAACCGTCAAAAGCTGTGAGGTAACTGCGTAAATCTTCGATGTCTGCGCGCCAATCAATTTCTGATGTTGAGGGTGCTGGGCTGTATGAAAAGCGTGTAAACGAGGCATCTCCATTTAGTTGTGTCCATTCAGATTTAAGTGTAGATGCAACTGCAGGTGATGAATTATTTCTGGATATTATTAGTAAAGTAAAGCTTGAAACTATTATAATTACAATGATTAATAGAGCTATTAATTTTTTTAACATTTTCCTGTTCCTCTTTATATGTTTAAGTTTAATGTGTAAACGTCTGGAAACTACGTTTATAACTATTATCTAGTTGGCCTTAGGCTATTTACCTTTCGGAAAAAACAAAAGGTGGTTGGAAAAAATGGTTTGTGGTAAAAGCTATGGGTATAGTGTTTTTTGTTGGTGGATTATTTGTATGGTGTGATTTTTAGTTTTTTGTTTTAATTTTTGTATGTGTTGTTTGGAAATATGGGGTTTTTATGTTTTTTGTGGAAAAACTGTTTTTCTTGTTTTTAAAAGGTTAATGGGTGTTAGTTTTAATTGTTTGGTTTTTTTATTGTTAACGTATTTATATAATTGAGTTGCCCTTCTTTTTGAAGGGTAGCGAACCTTCAAAATCACCATCAAAAACATACTATCACTTACACAAAACTGGGAACAAATTAAAGCCACAAACCCCAACTTTTCACAATACAAAATTAACGAAATCGAAAAAATGCTTTACTGCTGAGATCCCAAAATGTGGTTTTTTTACCTACAAATGCCCTAAATGTAATGCCAATAAGGCTGTTTTGTTGGCGTGTAAGAGTCGAATTTGTTCACAATGTGGTAAAAAACATGTTGTTCAATGGGCGGATGAGTTAATTAGTAGGTTCTATGTTGTGCTTCATCGGTATATGGTTTTCACTGTGCTTGAAGAACTGTGAGCATTGTTTGTGGTAGTTCAAAGTTTGTTTAAGGTGTTTATGGATGTGGTTAGTAATGTCGTGTAACAAATGTTTAAGGATAGGTGTGGGGTTGTTTTGGGGGTTGTTTGTGTGTTTTATCTTTGTGGTAAAGTGTTGAATTTGAATTTTTATGTGTTTGTTTTGTTTGTTGGGGTGGTTTAGTGAGGGGTTGGTGAGTGGGTTTTGGTTCTATTTTTGGAGATGGTGTTTTGAGGTGTATTTGGGTGTGTTAGTTGTTAATTATGGTTGAGTGGGTGTTGTCTAGGTTTTTGGGGAATATTTGGTTGTTTGGTTGTTTGTTTGTGGAGTAGAGGGGTTTTATGTTTGTGTTATGTGGTGTGTGTTTAAGTTTAGGTTTGTTGTTGGTTGTGTTGGTTGTTATTTTTGGTATTTTGTTGTTTTGGGGTTGTGTATTTTTGTGTTTGATGTGGGGGTTAATGTGGTGGTTTTTTGGTTTGTGGGTGGGGATTGGGTTTAGTGGTTTGTGTTGTTGTATGTTTTTGGGTTTGTTGTGTGTTTGGTTTGGTTTGTTGTGGTTAAAAGTTTAGTGTTGTTTTGTTGTTATGGTTTGTGTTTTAGGTGTTTTTTGGTTAAGTTTTGGAAAGTGTTTGCGGTTTGTAGTTGTGAGGTGGTGTTTGTTGGGTTGGGGTGGGTGGTTGTTTGTTGTTTGTGTTGTGGTGGGGTGTTGGGTTTTGTTGGTGTGTTTGGGTTTGTTGGTGGTGGTTTGGTTTTTTGTGGTTGGGGTGGTGTTTGTGGTTGTGTGGTTGGTAGGTTTAGTTAATTTGCGCCGAAGGCACTTTTTCTTGTTGTTTTGTAGATAACATGTTATGAATTCACTTTAATCCATAAAAGTTAGTCGATTAATCTACAGTACCAAAAATTTTTTGGCTTTTCACTATTTCAGGTGGGTGAACATATCAGTTCTTCTCTAAATTTGTTTGTGTTCTCCAGTATGTTATATACAACTTATTGTGCCGTAACGAAACTTGTTGATTCTACCCACATGTTTTAGTGAAGAACCTAAAATTTTCTTAAACAATAAACTCTACCAATTTTGACTTTGACACTGTATTTTATTTTAGCAGGTGGAATAGTTTTAGGAAAAGTTACACTATTTTTTATCCAACACAAAATACTAGCCAACACAGCACAAACAAAATAGTTCACAACAATTTACTTGATCAAGAAGGAAAAATAAATAATTTGGAACGACAGTGACATACAAGATAACAAATGGCTAAAAGGGAACAGAGTATTGTCGTCATATTGATAATATTTATTATAGGTGTTTTATGTCTATTTACGCTTGGTTCCAAATCAAACTCTACATGTCCAAACTGTAATCAGGAGATTAAAAAAAATAAGACGAAATGTCTAAATTGTGGGGTTGATTTAAGATACTCAATGGATCACGTGATTCAGAAAAACAGAAAGGTTTTTGATAATTTAGCTTAAAAGTTAAAGAATTGTACGTGGTTTTTATGGACAATCCTTTAACTGAGAAATTGATTGATAACATTTATCAAGGTTTGATTAATAGCTGTAAAAACTCTGATAAGCCTGTACTTTCATCGTATCCTAATTTTGTGGATTTTAATTTTTCTGCTATTGACATTTGTGTTAAACGTCCCTACACACAAGTTTTTGGTGAAATCATGTACCCACTGTTTTGGATAAGGCTGCTGTGATTATGCATTCTTTAATTAAATTTCACCCGTTTGTCGATGGTAATAAAAGGATGGCTTTATTGTCTGCTGCGTGTTATTTGTTTTGGAACGGCTATATTTTGGATATTCCAGATGGTGCTGATACATTTGTGGAAAGTTGTGCTGAAAACGAAGTAGAATATGACATATTTTTAAATTGGTTAGCTAAAAATACTGTAAAAACACGTTTTTCTGTTTTTCGAGTGTTGTTAGGTAAAATATTTGTTACAGATGATGAAAAATTGTTGTATATGCTAATGGGTTTTCGTCGTTTTTTTGTACATAAAATCAAAAATATTTTTTAACAAATTTAATGAACATAACGACCCTCAAAAGAATGTACTACACCGCATTATTTTTGAAAGATTTCTGATTTTTTTATGTTGGGTGTTTTGTGAGTTTGTCAGGTTGGTTGTTTTGTTGTTTGGTTAGTGGTTGTTTTGTTTTTTGTTGTTTGTTTTTGGTGTGTGGTTTGTGTTGTTTGTTGTGGTGGTTGGTGTTAGTGTTTTGGTGTTTTTGTTGGTTGTGTTAAATAGTCAGTGTTTGTGTTGTGGGTCAGGTTAAGGCTCTTCACGGATCAAGTAAGAATATTAAATATAGCTACGTGGTGATAGTGGAGGGCCTGTCTTTCACGCAATTAGCCTGTAAGGCCAAAGGGAACATTAATGTGCTGATCGCAATTTCATGTTTTGCTGACGTAGGGCCCAATCAGAACGATCCGTCAACATATGCTGAAGGTTCGAAAGTGTGGAATGTTGTGAGTGGGTTGGGGATTGAACCATGTACTTACAATGTACAATGTAGTTATGTTGGCAGCATTATAACCTATGTGCCTTCGGGATCGGGAAGCATTACTAATGCAAATGGCATGAAATGACGTGTACCCGATGGAGACTTGGCCAATATCAAAGGTGTGGCTGCTAATGCGGGTGGCAAAATAGTAGCACAATTCAATCAGGGTATAAAAGGCGACATTTGGATATACGCAAACTCTGTTTAGGCTACAATACGGACTTTTACACCTTTGCTGCTTACAACAATGGCAATACTAATGATTGGACTCAAACTATGTGTACAACTTTGCAGGGCAACAATAATATGGCATGGATCTACTGTGGTTTCTACACTAAAAATGATGCACAATACTTTATCATAGCGGCTCTTAACATGGTGGAAACTCTGCTAACATAAACATCGATGCAGTCATAATCGTACCAAGATAACCTTAAGAGTCAATCTTTTTTTCTACTTAGTTGAGTAAAAATTGTTGTGATTTGTATGGTTAAAAATTGTGTATATAAAAGTTTGATTATTGTTGTTGTGGTTTGGTTGTTTTTGGTTTTTGCTATGGTGGTTTTAAATGTTATGTCGAAAGATAAACTATTGAGGCGAGTTTTAGTGAGGCCGATTTTCCTTTGGAGGTAGATTTGTCTGATACTGTTTTTCATGTGGGAGATAAAGTATCAGGTACTGTGACAATTATTAATAGGATGGTAAAGATGTTACTGTTGTTTCTAATGGGGCAATGCCGTGTACATATTTACATGTGATTAATGAAACACATGTTCACAATGAGATAATACCCAAGTGTTCCCAGACTTTAAAATCCGGTGATAAAATATCACGAGTCATTAACTGGTCAGTTAGTGAGGTAGGTACATTTGTTTTGTATGTACATTATGTTATTGAGGTTAATGGTGTTGGGCTTAGTAGGGAGCTTGAGGACATTATTATTGAAGTGAAATAGTTATGCTACAAGAGTATTGGAAGACTAAATTGTCCTTCTTTTCCTTTTTTAACACTTTAAATTGTACCATTTAATGGCTTTGTTTGTATGTTTGGGTTTTGTGTTTGTTATCTTCTTTTAGTAGTCGTTCCCGTTCTTTTTTGTTTAGTGGGTATGTTTATGTTTGTTTGATTGCCGATATTGGTAATTGGTTTTTTAGTGGGTTTTGTTTTGTTGTGGTGTGTTTTTGGGGTTGTTTTTGTTTTTTGGGTGGAAATTGGGTGGGTTGTTAAATGTTAAAAAAGTATATTACCGAAAAAGTGAAGAGTTAGGGGTTAAACGTTAGTTGTGGTTAGGGTTTATTGTTTTTTAGATAGTTGTTGGGTTTTGTTTGTGTGTGTTATTTTGGGGTGTTGTTTGTGTTGTAGGTTGTTATGTGTGTTTGTTTGTAGTAATGCTCTTAAGTTGTGGTTTTTTATGTTGTATGTATGTGGGTGGTTTGATGTCTAACTTTGTTGTTAAGTGTCCAAAGTGTGGTTCTTGTGATGTGGTGAAATTAAAGAATCAGGAGTGTTGTTGTGGTAGGTGTGGGTTTGTGTTTTATTTTGTTGTTTCTGATTGTGGTTCACGGTTTGATTTTTCGCGGTATGAATTTTAGTATTTTGTGGGTGAAATTTTTTGTAAAGTGGTAGATTTTTTGTTTGTTTTGGTTTTGGTTTTTGTTGGGTTGGGTATTTTGTAGGTTGTTTTTTTGTTTTTTTGTTTTTTTGTTGTTGTTTTGTGGGTTTTTGGGGTTGTTTTTAGTGTTTTGTGGTGGTGTTTTGTTTAAAGTGTGTAGGAGTGTTGTTTTGGTTTTTTAGTTGTGTTGGGTTATAGTTTTTGGTGTGGGTGTGTTTGTTTGGTAGGTGTTTTTGTGGGTGTGTTTTTGTTGTTAAAAAAAGTTTTTGTGGGTGGTTTTTAGTTAGTTTGTGGGTGGTTGTGTGTGTTTAAGTGGGGTGTACGCTTTTTTGGTTAATAACACTTATAAAAGTGTACGTGTTTTTGGGTTAATACTCAGGTATGAGAGGTTGAGGTTGTTTGAACTCTAACACTACACTATTAAAAATGCCAAATAAACTATCCACTAAACTGGCTGCTTTAATGCTTGGAGTTGTAGCGGGTGTCATAGCTATTTTTGCTGAACGTGCAGACTTTTTAATGACAGGCGGCAACTTAACGCCGTTAGGTTACATAAACACTTACACATGGATACTTGTTTCTGCATTGCTGTTTGGTTTTTGGGGTGCAATCATAACTACAGAAATTCAAGCAATGCTTGGTTTACTTACATTTGCAAATCCCTTATCTTGGCTTTGGCCCTTTGTGAATCTAGTTTTTGCTTTAGCTGTAGGTATCATTGTTATAGTTTTTTCAAAATTACGGGCAAACGCTAAAATTAGCACCAAACTTTTGAGCATGAGTATTGTTTGTGCACTACTTGATATTCCACTGGTTTATCTTGTAATGGTTATGACACTTGGGTTGCCATTTGTTGTTTATCTTGGTGCATTACCCATATACATTATATTGCAACTTGTGCCTTCAACAATTTTAGCTTATTTCATTGTTAAAGCATTGAAACGTTCTAATATTATTTAATTTGGCGAGAAAAATGTGTGTAGACATGGAAAACAATAATCAGATGTATGAAATTTTTAGTAAACTTGCTCTTAGTGAAAATTTATCTCAACATGAAGCACAAATGGTTGCATCTAAAATTTTTGCAACCCTAACAACCGATGAACCTAATGGTCTTGCGTTTTCTACAGCGTTTTTTGGAGCTTTAACAATTAAAAAACCAAGTGTTGAAGAGTTAATAGGAATTGCTAAAGCTATGGATAAAACGAAAACAGTAAATTTCAACTTTAAAATTGATAAACCAATAGTTACAGCTGGTGGAACAGGTGGCGATACTTTGCATACTATAAATATAACTACGCCTGCAATTATAACGGCTGCAGCAGCAGGGGCTTATGCGGTGAAAAGTGGGTCAAAATCTTTTTCTTCAAAAACAGGTTGCATTGATGTAGCAGACGCTTTAGGTGTTAATGTACATTTAATGCCAAGTGAAGTAGAAGAATCTGTAGAAAAAATTGGAACTGTTATATGGGCTTCAGAGGATGTATATCCTTGGATGCGTTCACTAATAGGTTCAGGTTCAAAATCATCGGTGAAACAGTTATTACCTCTTCTTTATTCATTAAGACTTGTGATTGCGACTGCGTTAAACCCTTTTTCGCTTAAACGACAGGTAAGGGGTGTTAGTGAACCATTTACAGAGTTGGTGGCAAAAGTTTTAGGTGAGTGTGGTTATAAGCGAGCGTTTGTAGTTCTTGGGTATGGTGAGACAGAGCAAATAAGGTTTGATGAGTTTTCTACTTTAGGCCGAAATGTGGTGTCGGAGTTGAAAACAAATGGGGCTATTGAAACGTTTGATGTTTATCCAGAAAGTGTTGGTATAAAGAGACGGGGAAAATTAGAGGATATTGTTGCACGGAATAGTCACGTTGAGAATGCTCAGGTTATAGTGCAGGTTTTGTCGGGTAAAGATAAAAGTTCTCGTCGTGATATTATTTTGTTGAATGCTGCATCAATACTTGTTATGTCCGATGTTTGTCGGGATTTGCGTGACGGTTATGAGCTTGCTGAACAAACTATTAACGATGGACGTGCATTTACAAAACTTGAACAATTAATACAGTTTTCACGCGATAAACAAACGTTTAGAACAATTAATTAATTAATTAAATGGAGCCTTTGCAATTATTTATAATTAAATAGTTGAACCAAAATCTGTTGCACGAAAAGTAAGCTCGGGTTTTGGGACAAAAATGTTAGTCTTTTTTGTAAGATTTTTTTCATATTAAGTGTTAAAGTGTCGTCTCTTGTATAAACATCAACATTGTATTTTGCTAAAAAATTTACAACTCTCCCAATCAGACTATAACAATTATAACCCCGCATATAGTTTAATGCACAAAATATCTTTATTAAACCATTGTTTATGAAACTTGTATTTTTCATTATGATTGGTTGTGTCTTGTTCATAAAATTTTTGAACAAATTTGTTAATAAAAGCTGGAATAGTACATGCTTTTTAGCGTTTTTGTAAACGCGAAAAACAACCAGTTTACCCTCTTGCTCGTATTTTTGTTTGTTTTATATATTAATTTTGTATACATTATACATACCTAATTTTATAAAAGTAACACACACAATACAGACATACGAACAAAAAAAATAACGAAAACTAAAAACCAACAAAACTAATCCACACCATATAAAAACTAAAAGAAAACAATTCAAACCACACAAAAACACTAAAAAACATCATGCTAAACACCACAAACTTTACACACTAAAACCAAACAAACCCACTACAAACAATCAAATCAAACGTATAAAAACACAAAAAACTATACAAACACACAAACAAAACTAACAAAACAATAATCAAAACTAACACCAACACAAAAAAAGAATAGCCTTAATTTTTTACATTAAACCATAAAATAAGCATATCACTAACTCTATCTACACTTTTAAACTCTAACTCTACAGCCTCTTTTGCTTCAAGAAAACCAACACCTTCAACAAGTGTAGGCGCAGTTCGCCCACCCCAAATAGTAGGCATAATCCAAACAAACAACTCATCTACAAGCTTTTGTTCAAAAAAACTCCAACGCACTTCTCCACCACCCTCAACCAATACCCTTTTAACACCTCGCCTTGAAAGTTCAGATAACAAATCATGTAAATCAACTCTTTCTGAATCTGAAGAATATAACACATCAACATTTTTATTTTTAACCAAATTAACTCTACTCATCGGAGCATTTTTAGCAACAACAATTAAAGTTGACGCTTTTTCAGTGTCAAAAATTTTTGAATCTATAGGTGTTTGAACTTGACTATCAAGTATTACCCGCAAAGGATTTTTACCCTTAACTTTTCGCACTGTAAGCGTTGGATTATCAAACTTTACCGTATTAACCCCAACTATTATTGCATCCACACTAGCACGAATTTCATGTAAAATTTGTTCGTGTTCTAGTTTCATATATTGAGAAAATTCTCGCCCATTACGATTAACAGGCGCAATTTTTCCATCTACACTCATAAAACCCCCTACTATAACATGCAAATTTTCCAACCATTAAACCTCCTCAACCTTCTAACAATAATAACAAATAATCACTGAAACGCACTATGTTAAGATTTTGTACAACTACAAAACTTAATTAAGTAACATGTATTTATTTATAAAACAAGAGTTGATACCAAATGAGCACATTAGAGGGAGTCTTTAGCTTTATAGCCTCAGGAAGCATGGCACTACTATTTACAATAGTGTTTATATTTATCAGTTTTGTAATAGGCGTAATTGTGGGTTACCTAGCACGTAAAGTTTTAAAAATTGCCATCATTGCAGGCGCAATATTGCTTGTTATTTGTTATCTTGGCTTTTTTGGTTTAAGCCTTAACTCTTTAAAAACAGCCATAACAATTTACGGACCAACAGTTATACACATAGGTGCCCTACTTATAGGTGTGCTCCCAATAGGCTTAGCCTTTGTAGTAGGTTTAATTATCGGTTTCATCTTTACCTAACTCTTGGCGTTGCATATGTCCTACAAACATATTTAGGTCTCATTAAAGTTATACTTAGTGTGATAATGATGTTACGGAGTAATCAAGTGCAAGAAAAAGCAAAAATCTTCGATAAAGCAGGTTTAATTAAACATGACATTGATAAAGCACTTGTTGCTCTAAAAGAATTGCAACAAAAATTTCCTTTCGTAGAAAACTTGCGAGAAATCGAATTACTAAACCCTGACAGACTCTTTAGAATAAACCCCGATGCCGTAGGCGATTTCTTCCAAACATTAGAAGCCATTTTTAAACCATTAAAATATCCCGTGTTTAACAACACCAACATTTACCGCAACGCCCGACTACAAATAAACGATTTCAAACAATTACTACGCATAACAGTCGATGAACGAAAATCCTTAGCCCAAAAAATTGATGCAAAATGGGAAAAAATCGGCGGCATAGATCAAGACAAAACAATCGCTCTAGAAATCATTTATAGCTTCAACTATGAAAACAAAACAGTGCTCCCAATTTTTAACATCCAACACCTACGTCACTTCTCCAATAACACAACAGATAACTTTAATGAATCAACCAAATATTCTTCTCAAGGACAAGAATGCGAACACTTCACAGCTGAACTTTTAAAAAACAAAAATAATTTGCCCATAACACGCGGTTGGGATAACCTTTACTTTACAAGATTTTTGTACGAAACCTATCCACCACCAGACAACATGCCGTTACCTGTAAATAATGATGGTGAAAAAAAACTGGTGAACCAGGTGACTGATGAGCAACTCGATATGCAGGGTTTTGTAAAACTCCTTTGTGAGCTGCAAAAGCAACAAAAAATTACTGGAGAAGAATTCAGAGAAAACCGTGCTATTTGGATGCAACTAAAACCAAATGATCGTGAAGTGCTCGTAATACGGCTAAAACAACGTTTAAACAGTGAAATTACGATAAATGATGCGCCAAAAAGTCAGCCTATAATCAGGCGCAAACTATAATATTTTAGGGAGGGCCGAGGCCGGGATTTGAACCCGGGCGTAAGGCTCCACAGGCCTCTAGGCTACCAAGCTACCTCACCTCGGCCACTTTTTTATGCTTTTTTGTGATTTGGTGACATTATCGCAACTTTTGTTATTTATGTTTGTGTATGAGTTGCGTGCCTTGAATTACCCTAACGGTTCAAAGTCAGCTTCACCTATTTTGGTAGCTTCTTTAATGGTATTTACAGCTCTTATTATAAAGTTGTCGTCTGGAATACTGTTAAACAGTTGCTTGTCAAGTTGAATGTAGAGTTTTGTGTTGTTTTTTGGATTTTGGTTTTTATTATTTTTGTTGTTAAAACTGATAAATTCATTGCTAAATGGTAAAGATGTGTAAAAACACAAAAATTATGTGATCATGTCAATAAAGTTGGTAAAACAATACTTATGATTAATATTTTATGTGTTTTGATACTTGTTTTTGTGTAGTGTGGTGTATTTTTGTGTTTTGTTTGGTTGTTTGTTAAATGTTGTGGTTTTTGTGTTTTTATGTTGTGGTCATTTTATGGGTTTTAAAGTTGTATGTATTTGTTGTTGGTGTATGTTATTGTGTTTTGTTTTAGTATATTTTTTAATTAATTTTGGAGGTTGTTGTTTGTTTTTTAGAATTGTGGGTTGTGGTTGTGTTGTTGGTTTGGTTGTTAGTTTTTGGTTTTTTTGAAAGATGGTTGTTTTTTGGTTTGTTTTTGGCGTGTTTTTGTGTGGTGTATTGATAGTTGATTGTTGTGGTATTGTATTTGACGTGGTTTATAAGCGTTGTTGTTGTATGTATACCAGGTTGAATTCGATATATGCTATGTGATGATGTAGTAGGAGCAGTTAAACCAATGCAAACATGTAACGATAATTTTATTGACATATCAAAAATTTTTTCTATAAACAAACAACACATTCTAAAATCTCGTAAACAAAATCGACTATTTTTCAGTCTAATTTGTTTACTTACCTTTCTCATATTAATAGGAACCATAACACAAGTACCCGCAGATTATGAAGGCATCTTTATAATAACCGGCGTTGACCCCACAACCGCCATAATTCATCCTGACGGCAGCATCCATAGACTAGACGGCGTAGACCACATGACAATTTACTATGACTATATAGCACATACTGCATCTAGAGACCTTACAGTTGTGTCCTTGCGTCTAAACGGTACCACCGTGGATGGTGTTAATGTTGACGGAACTTTTGTTTCATATGGTGAAAACCCTGACAAACATTATCATGGTGTGTTGATAATTAGCGGGTTGCCAAATATGGAGTTAGTAGATAGTGTATACACCCTGGAAGTTATAGAGAACAGTCAGCTTACAACTATACCTATTAGCCTTGCAGACCTCATAAAAGATTGGTATACTGTTCGCTTTTTTGCCTGGGACGATGAAATTGCGACCAATGCTGAAATTACTAATTATACTCAATTAGTTCCAAGTGGCGAACCTGCACTTGCACCCCCTGATCCTGAACGTATTGGATACACTTTCACAGGATGGGATAAAGATTTCACCAACATACAATCTAATTTAACTGTCACTGCTCAATACACGCCAAACAAATATACTATCCAATATGATGCCAATGGCGGCACAGGTTCTATGACTAATACTCCCACAACTTATGATGCAGATGTTACTTTGCAGACTAACACATTTAGCCGAGAGGGTTACATGTTCCTTGGTTGGAATACACACGCATCTGGTCTAGATATTTTTTATGATGATGGGGCAACTTTCAAATTCCTTAACCCTGATGACCTGACACTATATGCACAATGGGTGCAATATGGTGGAGTACAAAAAGAACTCGTTTCAACTGGCCCATACACAATAGATGACACAGTTACGTACCTAATTACTTACACACTTCCAAACGGCGTTAACAACATTAACTCTTTTAAAATCATAGACACCTATCCTTTTGCTGTGTTAACTTATGTTGACGCTACTGTAAAAATTGACAACGACGCACTTATTGACGTATCTGAAGATGCTAATGCTGGTGTAGTTACTTTCACAATTGACCCATCGGATCTTACTTCTGAGGGTGTAGTGACAATTGAACTTAATTTCAAAGTGATAAATGTTGATACTGGTATTTCAAACACAGCTGAAGTTTTTATTAATGATAAATCTATAGGTACAGAAAATGAAATTCTCTACAAGGTAACTTATGATGCAAATTATCCAAATGACCTTGGTTTGGGCGTGGTACCTGTGGATGAGTATCTGTATGTATCTGGTGATATTGTGAAAATACTTGGCATGGAAAATCTTGAAGCTGATGGCTATGTGTTTGCCGGTTGGAGTCTTACAGAGTCTGGTGATGTAATTACTTCGTTTGAAATTTATAATGACGAAACACTGTACGCACGATGGCTACCAATTGAGCTTTTCCGTATAAATACAGTGGAAAAACGAGTTAGTGGACCTGACTCATATAGTGCGAATGGACTAGTACTTTTTGTTGTCAAGTATACATTACCATCTGACATAATATTTTATGATTTCTCTATTGTCGATCTTTGGATCCCTAATGATGGTTTTACTCCTCATACAGGCTATTCTTTGTTGATTGGTGATAAACTCGTTGAGGAGTCAGCTGTCACTAATATGATTGATGATGGACATTTTATTATTATACTTGATGATCTTAGTCTCCTTGAAGGTAATGCTGATATTACGTTTCTTGTTGATTTCACTATAGATAGTGTTGCTTCTAGTATTTCGAATACTGCTATAGTGAATATTAATCATGCGCCTGTTGGTAGTGATACGGCTTATTTGCATAAACTGTCTTATGACCCAAATTATCCAGATGATGCTACGAATCCTAGTGGTGATGTGCCTGAGACTAAGTTGTATGTATCTGGTGCTACGGTAGACGTGGAGCGTAATCCAGGTGACCTTGTGGCTGATGGTTACGTGTTTGCTGGTTGGAGTATCGACAAGGATGGCCCTGTGCTTACAGAGTTTAATATTGATGATGAAACGACATTGTATGCAAAGTGGAAGCCTCTTAGTGAATTTAAACAGGTATATAAAACAAGTGTAAATACTTCTGCTACTCCGTTTAACATGGATGATCCAGTACAGTTCCTTATTGATCATCCATTGGAAACTGATATGACTTATACCTCTTTTACTATTATTGACACATGGGTTCCTGCTGAAGGACTTACCTACACCGGTTATACGTTGAAGGCCTATATTCAGTCGGAGTGGGTCGATATTGGTGGCTATGTAACTGATTGTGATATTTCTGAAGGATCTGTTATATTTACAATTGATCCTATGGGCTTTGTGGGTGCAAGTAGAATTTATCTTTACGTTGATTTTGATTTAGATAGTGTTGATGATAGTATTGTCAATACGGCTGAGATATACGTTAATGGTGTGTTTATTGGTAGTGGCGAGGCTGGTTTGTATAGGGTGACTTATGACCCAAATTATCCAGTTGGTGCTACGGGGCATGGTGATGTGCCTGTGGATGATCAGTTGTATATGTTTTATGGTAATGTACTGCTGAAGGGCAATGATTGTGATCTTATAGTTGAGGACTATGTGTTTATTGGTTGGAGTTTTTATGATAGTGGTCCAGTGTTTGATGACTTTGTATTTTTGATTCAAGATACTACCACATTGTATGCACAGTGGATGCCTGTTGAAGAATTTGACAGTTTAACTAAAGATATTATTGGTTCTGGCCCACTTGAACAGGATGACCCGATTGAGTATTTAGTTACATATGAGTTGCCAGCTGGTATATGGTTTGAATCGTTTGAGATTGTTGACACATGGAATCCTGCAAACGGTCTTAATTATGTTGGTTATGAGTTAAAAATTGGAGACACACTTGTTGCTGACAAATTAGATGTGATACAAGATGTGGGTAAAATTACTTTTAGGGTTAATGATCTTGGTCCTTATGATGTTTCTTCTGATTTTCCCGTTCTTAATTATCCTTCAGTTTTTGATAATGGTGCAACACTTTCTCTTATGATAAAGTTTACTTTAGCAGATACTTCCGAAGGCATTGTTAACACAGCTAAAGTGATAGTTAATTGTGTAGAGGTAAGTGATAGCGTTGAGGCTTCCTTGTATAAGGTAACTTATAACCCAAATTATCCAGCGACTACAGATACTTCAGGCACTGCGCCTACAGATCCTAATTTATATGTTAATGGTGATACTGTAACGGTCGCTGATAACGGCGATTTAACAGTTGTTGGATACCGATTTGATGGTTGGTCCCTTACCCAAATTGGCACTATAGTAACTCATTTTGTTATCGAAAATAACGATGAAACACTTTATGCGCAATGGACCCGCGTTTATTCTCTTACGTATGATGTGACTAGTGGTGTTGATGGGACTGGTCCGGATGTTGAGGAGAATTTGTTGGATGGTGTGACTTATCCGTTGAATGTTGTTGATG
>JGI24702J35022_10000500_pt1 | contig 23679 bp, 19 predicted proteins | sample TergutTh196P4_FD_35022 | JGI IMG/M metagenome (IMG submission 35022)
TTGCCCATAGGAACGCCGAAAATGGGGATTTGATGCTACAAATTATAGCTTATTCCCCTGTCCAGTTTTATAAGGCCACCGCTGGACCAATGAATGTTTATTCTATTTTTCACTCTTTTAGAGAGCAGTACACGAGGATAAACGGCCTTTTTAGACTCCAGGTCGTGGGCTTCAATCAATGCCGAACCAAACACGGTGTCTTCGTCCATAAAAAGATTGCCGTCAGCCCAGCCGCCACGCAAGAACCAGCCTTTCAAAGCACAGTTCAATTGGACAAACAACACATGGTTTATGATTGATCCGAACTCCTCCTCCCCCAGCCCATCCCGTCGTTCTTCGCCCGAATACAAACCAAAGCCAAACACCACGTTATCTGTAAATAATTTGACTCTCCACGGATGGGAATATGTCTGGTCACCAATGGCATAGTGCAAGCGAGTAGCACTTTTGAAAATGGGGGCCACATCCTTGAAAAACTTATCGAACAGGAGATGTTCTTGATGCTTGCTGACAGCATCACATATCTCTCGCTTGAAACCGAGTATGTCCAAAAAAATACAGTATGAAGGGAAAAGGCGAGGATTATTGCCTTCATCGAAATAGATCAATTTTGTCATGGGCTGTTCAATGTTATAGATTCAGATGATGGTCAAGAAGTGCAATGGGATAGTCGCGGTCTGCTACGGAATCAATGGGGTAGAAGATACTGCGTTGATCCTGCCCCGATTGCACGGCAAGCACTTTTTACCGTCTTCTTTTACTCTCCGAATCAGGTTGTTCCCCTCCGCCCGAAGGAAATCCAATCATTAGTGACTTGGTTACTGTTTTATTGGATGGAACGCCGAAACTGCGCATAGTAATATAGTATAGTGAACAGGCCAATCGTGCCGTCTGGTTTTGTTCAACTGACCGCTGGCGGAGAGTTGGAATCATTGCTTGGTTGGTGATGATTTGGGAATAATTCAATCTCCGAGACAGTGGTGCAATCCATTCGTAATCTATTCATATATTTTGCGTTGGCAGTATCGATATATTTGTCGGCCATTTATCAGTATATTTCGCTGATAAAATACTCTTGAAAAATATATTTTCAATAAATATATTTACTTGGTCGAATAAATACGATATATTTCCACGTTGCCAGAGTATTTTTATATTTATTACAATTTATTGATCATTTATCGAATAGTTTATTGTCATAAATATATTTTTGTGGTAAATATATTCAGGATTTTCCTGTTCTGGTGTAACTGGGCGTGATGATTTTGGGAAAAGGTGTAGAACTGTAAAAACTATGCCGAGTCTCTTGGAGGAACAAGGCATAACAAATGGGTGGAATTCGGTAGCGGATTTAGTAAAATCAGAGAAATCACTGAGGAAAAATTACGCTATCAGGATTCCTGCAATGACCAAGATCGAGATCGAATACTTTATCACGTATGCTCCGAGTTGGTGGTCGGGCTATCCGTTGTGCCGCTGTTCTATTGGTCACTTGACAGACAAGGAGTTGGATTATTTCATGGAGAATAGTAATGTCCTTACATATCCCGACCTTGTACTGGAAGGCAAATATCGAATTTCTCTGAATACCGACAAAGAAAAAACTGAACATTTCATGGCGTTAGAACAATTTGAGAAAGATTATGAAAAATTCCGCATAAACCTTGAAGAGCTTTATGCAAATGGAAAATGCTTGGGATCATTGGAGCAATGGCCGGATGAACTTAATGCCCTTGGGTACGCTCACGACATGAGGTGTTTGCAGGAATTCGCAGAAGATGTTCGAGTCAAATTTCGACCCAAAGATGTTTCACAACCGGTAGTGAACGACACTACTTCCAAGTCTATCTCCACTCCAGCATCCAAGGAAAAAATCAAGCAGACGAGGAACAAAGGATCGAAATATGAAGTTGCTGTTGCAGAACGTCTCCGTAATATAGTTGAAGGTGTGAAGAAAAGTTGGGTTACGTATGAGGATTTTGAAGGTTTTATCACCATCAATGGTATCGCAACGCATCTCAAAAAAAACCACGAGGATTTCAAAGAGACAAAGATTGAGACCATCGAACAGTATGTAAGCCGTAGTAAAGCGTGGAAGGGACGTAAGGAAACGCTAAAAGAGGCTTATGGGATATTTTTTCGTCCTAAACCACCAAGCCCGAAAGACTTATGATACTGAATCACAGATAATAATTGAACCTCCCGTAATACTTCAGCAGTTTGGAGCTTTTTGGTTTTGCGTTAAATTGGAGAAAATGCCAATTTGCCCAGTTTTTGCAAACCACCCGTTTTTGTCTCTCCCAAACTCGCAATTTGAACAAATTAAGGCAACAAATGGGCGTGCACCAAACGGCTGAATAGTTACAACCTCCCCAATTTGTCTTGCCTTTGGGAATCACATCGCATTTCCTAGACGCTACAGATTGCGTTACTTGCTCCTTTTGGGTTATTTTTGGGGCAGAGAGGCAATGCAATAATGAGTGGCGTAGTACAGCATTTTTTATTTGTACCCTCCTTTTATTTTTTTTGCAAATTCTTTTTTAGCCTGCCAACAGCGGTCTTCTTCGGTCTTCTTTGCCTCTTCTTGAACGTACAAATAGTACAAATAAGCCACCCGAATGTACTAATTTGCGCTGTTCATAACAGGACAGCATTTTTTGTCGGCATTGCTGACAGGGCAGTCCACCACTCCCGGCAGGGCTAACTGGCAAAGTTAGTATAGGTGTGGTCGTTGCAATGAGACCGTCGATGTCGATGGTCTGCGTCCACACAGAACATTTAACCGAAAGGTAATGTTATGTCGAACGAAAGTTCTAACGTGTTTGATACTGATTTTTCAACCCTTAATCAAGAGAAAGGAAATATAACAATGAGTGTAACAGAAAACAACGGTGTTGACAAGCCGCAAGAGGTGGATAATGTCTCGGCTTGGGAAAAATTCCCGATTGAGTGCTTTCCCCCTGTGTTGCAGGATTTTTGCTTGGCAGTTTCCAAATCGACCAACACCGATCCTGCTTATGCCGGCACATTTGTTTTGCCGGTGGTGGCCTCCGCAGTGGGATCGCATATCAAGTTGCAGTTGATGAATGGCTGGAAAGTTCCGGCAATCCTCTGGACTTTGGTGGTTGCAGATTCAGGGAGTGGAAAAACTCATCCTTTGAGATTGGCTGTTGATCCGTTGGAGCAAGAACAGAGAGAATTGGACAAGCTGAATGAAGGTGCGGGAAAGGATGACCCATTGTATTTCTGTCTCATTGGTGATACGACCACGCCAGCCTTGGTTTGCGCTCTTGCGGACAACCTCTATGGAGTCTGTGCTCTCCATAATGAAGCATCGGGATTGTTAGGAAGTTTCGATAAACGCAATAAGGACGAGTCGATTTACAATGACATTTACGATGGGGGGTCCGTTCGAGTGACTCGAAAAACTTCTAAACGGTCCATTGTGGCAAAGCATTCCCACACTTCAATATGTGGAGGAATTCAACCGGAAAGCCTCAAATTGATTTTGAAGCGCAATTCGCAGTTCTTATCCTCCGGGTTTCTTGCGAGATTATTGATGTGTAAGCCGCCGAATATACCGAGACGTTACAGCAACGAATCCATTCCCGAAGAGATTGGGAATGCGTATGGTCGTATGATTAGGACGCTCTTTTCATGGCGAGGGGAAGTAATCCCAACTCCCGATGACCCATTCCTAGTGAAGTTGACACCGGAAGCGGACAAGTTGTTCGGTGAATACTTTAACATGTTGGAGGTTGAACGTGATGCCTTGCCTTCCGGGATATTGAAGGCAATGCGCGCAAAACTGATCGGTTATGCCTTACGAATTGCATTGACGTTACATGTTGCTGATTTTGCCGCCGGTTGTCGGGAAGGAGATTTGCCAACAGAGATTCCCGACCTTGAGGAAGGGATGATGTGGTCGGCGATGGCCCTGACGGAATGGTACAAGCACGAAGCAGAGCGAATCCTCCAAAAGACTTGTCCCGAAATTGAGGTAGATCAAGAGAGTATCGCAATTCTGAAACACGTAGAAAAGCGTGGGCAGACCGATGCTCGTACTGTTTCCCAAAACTTGAGGGCATTCAAAGTCCGTGGTGGAACGGAACGAGCAATGGAGAAATTGTCGGAGATGGTTCAACGTGGATTACTGACCAATGACGTTCAAGAGGCCACAAAGGGGATGTCGGTCAAAGTGTATTCTCTGCCCTGCGCCCACAACGTTCACAACGCCAACACTGTTCCAGACGAAAGCGGCAATGGTGTGGGCGCTGTGGGCGCCGTTGGCATGAATTTCGCCGACCGAACCAACCTCCCTGCTCCGTTAGCGACGTAAGTGAAGGTTGATGCGAAGGTGGTGGGGACAATCTGCTCCCTGTCACCTTTCCGTCACTTTTATCTCTTTCTGTAACCGCCTCTTGAGAGAAATTTGTGCAAAATTTATCTTAACCACCTGCCAAAATTTGGCTGTCGTGTTATAATGTATTTGTATGCTTTGCAAACGCACCACGCACTAAAAAAATTGCCTGTACTGGCTGTTGCGATGAGGCTAAAACCAGTCTGCTATTAACTGTGCCGACTGATAGGAAGCAAAGCACATTACTTATAAGTGTACTATATCATTGGATACTGCACTTATCAAAACCCATCTGATTGTTTTTTTGGATTAAGAGTCCGTCCCACTCAGGCTGTCTGCGTGGAAAGTACGTACTCGCAAGGTATGAAATGTCGATTTAACTGATTGAAAGGCAATAACTAATGAAAAAGTCTAATGATGTATTTAATGACGTGACAACAATTAACAAATTGGAGGATACTGAAATGGCACAAACTGTAACAACTAATGAAAATGAGGTGGTTATGAACTCAAATGAGAGTAACAAAAATGGTACTGCAATGGTACAACCGCAGGAAAACAAGGAGATCAAAGTTGACCTTGAGTTTTACGATCTGTTTCGCACCCAAACAACGGGCGAATACGAGGAATTGAAGCATAGCATTATGAATGATGGCTGTCGAGACCCGTTGGTAGTGTGGAAAGAAACGGGCATTCTCGTTGACGGTCACAATCGTCGTTTGATTTGCGAGGAACTTGGTATCACGCCGCCGATTTATGAAAAGTCATTTGAGAATCGTGAGCAGGTCAAAATGTGGATGCTGTGCAATCAGTTAGGCCGCCGGAATCTGACAGGATTCAATAGAGCCGAAATGGTCTTGAAGGTCAGACCCGGTTTTGCGGCTGAAGCCAAGGAGAACCAACGTGCGGGAGGAGGGGCGGTTCGTCAGAAATCTGATAAACCGCTCACCACATCTGAAAGGTTGGCACTGTTGGCCAGAATGTCACACGATACGTTAAACCGAGTCCAGTATATTTTGGACAATGCTTCCAACGAAGTGAAAGACAAACTACGCATAGGTGAGGCGGGTATTTCTATCAATAGCGTTTACGAAGAACTCAAGGGAAAAAACGTGATTCCAGAACTGGCTCCTGAACCAGTGCTTGAATCGGCACCCAAACCCAAAACTGCAACCGGCAGTAAGGCTTCACGCAATCGTCAGAGCAACAATAAAACGACAGGCACGCCGAAACTGGCAAATAACAAGTCAATTATGGAATTTCATGGGGGATCAAAGGACAATACATCAGTCGAGAGTGTACCGGCTATTGATGCAAGTGCTACAGATTTATCGTCTATTCCAAATGGTGATGATACTCCTTTTACATGGGAGGAAGACGTGAAACCACTGAAAACAGCGGAAGAGCGAATAAGTGACACTATTGTTTTTCTCGATGACTTTTTGAAGTCATTGACCTTGGAAGAGTGTGGCACTTTTTTCGGAACGATAGGTAAGTGGTATAGTAGCAACCGTGAGCGTCATTGTGCCCTTAAAAAACAGATGCAACGGAGGAATAAATAATGTCGCAAAAACAACTGACTAAACTCCAGAAACAGAAACAACTTGAACGTAGCCGCCGGGACTTACGGGTGAGGAAGATAAAAAAACTTCGCCCCCTCTGTGTCAGCCGTGAGTTTATCGACTATGCCTGTCGCAAAGGCTGGAATGATGCAACAACCGATGCGGCGGCGTTGGTTATGCACCGCTGGTTTATGTTGTCACGAAAACATAACAACAATTATGGATGGGTTCCAATGCCTTATCAAGTGTTCAAAGGAATGTTCGGCACGGATTACAAACGGATTCGGAATCATTTGATCGAAATTGGTTTTCTCGAATACAACACACAAAGCAAGTACAAGGTAGGGCGCTATTGTTCCCGTTACCGAATATGTAATGAACTTCGCAATAATCGGATTAGTGCTTCGTATCGACTGAAATCGAAAGAGTTGCAAGAACGCTTTATTGCGAATAAAGAGTATTGGAAAAAGATGTCTGTGGCGGAACGTCAGGAACAAGTGGCTATGAAAATCAAGACGGCATTTTCAGTTACCGATAGTGCAAACACCAAGACCTGTCACAGGTTCGTTGTCAAAGGATACATGACCGAGGAACAATTTGAAACAATCCAGAGGCTGGTGACTAATGCTCATGCGTTGGAATTGAAAATCAATGATGTAACTATTACAGAAATTGCAAATGAACGGTTCGGCAGGAAAGAGGGCAAGGAGATCAACTGTGATTTTGATGCTTTTGTACAGTATTATTTGGAAATGGCAGAGAGAACATTGGAACCAACCGTTACCATCGACCGTTGGAACAGATTTTATGGCCCGATGACGGGTATGGCAAGGGAGTATTGGGATTATGTGTTTTTCAAGCAAGAGCAACTGGTATCCGTGGATGTTAAATGTTCACACTGTAATTGCCTGTTGGCGTTGATCAAGGATATAGCAATCAATTTCTTTGGCAATGAAGGTTCCTATTCGGAACGGTTACTCAAATGTCAATTCTCTCGGCAGATTCAGATGATACCGGGATTGGTTCGACACTTGCAACTGTCCAGTGATATTTATGCCGCCGGAGACTATTTCGAGTATGTCCGTGATATTCCTTGTATCGGCATTGATTACAGAAAATTGATGTATTCATTGTTTTCTAAATTTACCAGATCATACTTGAAAATTGTTAATGCTGTTTGTAAATGTAATAATGTACATATATTATCATATAACAACACTAACAGCATCATCAACTTTACTCAATTTGTCCAATCTAACATATACTGCAACACAGCAGACACTAACCCTATATCAGATGTACACTCATTATCCAATCATATCAATCACTACTCACATACTTCTCTACTATCATCCTTATCAGATATATCATCCTTACCACATCATCCATTTATATCACCATTATCAACCGTAAACCCCTTTCTATATGTTTTCGCTGATTCTGTCGAATTTCGCTTGCAAACTCATACATATAAAGAAGTTATGGAGATTTTATCTGCGTATGGTTTTCGGCTGAAATCGGCTGGTGAATTGAATAAGCCCGTTACTGTCCCGTCAGATGTTCCCCTGTTCCGCAATCTATTTTTTCCTTGTCCGGAGGAAATTGCAGAGTTCGAGAGGTTACTGACTGACGATATTTATAGGCTGTTGATGAAGGCTATCCGCACGGACTTGAATCGCGGCGAGTTCAAGAGCAAGTTTTTCCATTTTCTCTATCGCCCTGCTTTTAATCGTTTCAGCAAAAGGGAGCAAGAGAAGGATGGGGTAATAACAGGTGAGAAAATAGAGGAACCAATACGAAAGGCGTTTGCAACCCTCTTGCCGTCGATTGTATTCTTCTTTGACCTATGCAAGTGCCGTCCGGGTACACTGGATCAGAGGTGGGATTACTATAAATGGATTTCGAGAGCAACCATTGCCATCGAGAGTCAGATAATGCTGGAATGCTGTGCCAATTTATGGAATAAATATCCGAAGATGATTTTTACGACGCTCCATGACTGTATCAAGTGCCTGCCGCAGGATGTTGAAAAAGTAACAGAGGAATTGAAACGAACATTTACAAAATATCACGTTGCCATCAAGACTGAGGTGAAGCAACATAAAGTACAAAGTGATCTCTAGTGTTGGAGATTAGATTTGCCTCCAGACCCTCGGCCTTTTGGGCGATTCGAGAAAGATGCAGTGTATTCCAGAGTTGGAGTTTTTACCCCCAAAGGTAAAAACCTGTAGAATGTTTGTAAGTCCTTATAAATTATAGAGTTGGAATATACGCCCTAAAAGGCGAAAACCACAAGCATTCGCAACCCAAGTATTTTCAACAGGCCAGATTTTTCCCCCTAAAAGGGGAAAAATCATAAATGCCAGAAACTCTACGATTTAATCTTGGCGTGGTTGCACGAAAAGCAAAAAACAGGATTTTCAAAAAAATAAATTTTACCCACGTTCCAAAATCCCCGCGAGATGTTATAATAAATTATCTGTTCAAAAAACTCACGCGACATTTTTCGTGTTGAGTGATTGTGCCGGGGCTAAAGGAAAGCCTGTTGTACTACATATTGGAATTATTTGCTATATCACCCCATAAGAAAGGAGGTAGAAACTAACCTAATTATACTATAGCACAGGGTATTAAATGTGTCAATACCCGTCTGATTATTTTTTCCATTAGGTAGGCGACTGTCCAATGTTGCCCTAAAGTTTGATGTGAAGCAACATCAAGTACAAGCGATTTCAATGGTTGGAATTGCTAATTTTTTAACAAAGTATGTAGGAGATAAGAACTATGTCAAGTAAAAAGAAGTTGGCTGCAAAGGCAGCAGAGGGTGAAAGGTTGGCTACAATGTCAGCAGAGAGTAGAGAGTTGGTTGACAAGGAAGAAATTGCTGAGCGATTCGGAGTAACCGAGCGAACTCTCCAACAATTGCTCAAGAAGATTGGGAAGGGGTTGAAGAAATGTGGGCGGGAAAATATTATGGTGTGGGTCTCAACCCGTGACAAGATTGTGACAGAAATACAATTTGTTGACAAAGAGACTGAAACATGTATATGTTACCGATTACGTAGGGAGCAATGACGATGATGTCAGACAAGAAGTTGTTGACGTACCCTGAAGTAGCCGCAATGTTACGTTGCAGTGAGAAGACGGTGTACAATCGCGTGAAGGCTGGTGAGATTAACCCCTTTCACAATGGACGGCTGGTGCTGTTCAATGAAAAATGTATTGAAGAGTTTTTGAATCGTCATGGTTCCAAGACTCCGAACACGCTGACGGATTTATTGAATCCCGAAGTGAATTGAAGATTGAATCGGCCTTGTCAAATGCCGGTGTCGTTATCCGATACCACTCTTTTATTGACAAAGCCATTCCAACAGGTGAAACCCTGAATCTCCATTGATTGGACTTTCACCGCTGGAAATCTTATTGTCCCCGCTGTGGGATGTACCGAGTAAAAGGTACGTCCCTGTGGGTTTGAAATTTATTGATAGTCTTGAATTCCACGGCTTTTCTGCTATACTACATCTTAGCAATGTTGGTAGTGAGCCGTGAGAAAGGAGATGAATGTATATGGCTTCACTACGCAAGAAAAAGAATGGTATTTGGGAAATCCAATTCCGTGACGAATACCGACGAAAGAAAACGATTACGTTAAGTTCCACCAAGTACAATGAACGTACTGCTCGTTCCCTTCAAAGTGCCGTGACTGTGTTGATCGATAAAAAGATTAACAACGATCCGACACAACATGCTCCGACAAAGAAATGGTTGGAACATGCCGCGCAGGAGATTCGAGAGAAACTGGCGAGGTTTGGTTTGTGTGACTTGCCCTCGAAGCACACGGCTCAAGAGTTATGGGATACGTTCCTTGACAAGAATCGGGACATGTATGAAGAAACAAAGAAAACGTACCTTCATTCCAAGGATAGGTTTTTCTCGTTCTTCAAACTGACCGAGTTGCTTGACGAGTTGACACAAGACCGGATGAAGGAGTGGCGTCGTTTTCTGCTGGAGGATAGGAAATTTGCCTCTGCGACTGTAGCAGGGACAATTTCCAAGGCCAAGGCGGTATTTAATTGGGCTAGAGAGCAACGATGGCTTGCTGTCAGTCCATTGGATGGTGTCGGACGTGGTTCGTTTCGGAATGAAGCAAAAGATCGGTTTATCCTTGAGAGTGAATATCAAAGGCTGATTGCTTGCTGTCCGTGTCAGGACTGGCGAACAATCATTGCTTTGGCTCGAAAAGGTGGTTTACATCCTTGCGAGATTTTGATGCTCCGTTGGGACAAGATTAAAATGGATGGAGACCGATTCCACGTTTATAATCCCAAGACAAAGGCTTGGCGTTTTGTTCCCATCTTTCTGGATGTCAGACTGGAACTGGAAAAGTTGTTGACACTGCCGGAGACCAAGGACAAGGAATTCGTCATTAACCGATACACCAGTCGTGTAGGGGTGAACCTTGTAACCCAGTTCAACCGGATAGCGAGACAGGCAGGTTTGGGACGAGTGCTCCGTCCTTTTGATAACATGAGGGCTTCCCGATCTGTGGAAATCCGCAAGAAATTTGGACCAAAGGCTGAGGCGGAGTGGATCGGTCACAGCACCAAGGTTGCCTTCGAGTATTATTTTATGGTCTTGGAGGACGAATTTGCGGTAGCTGCCGGTAGAAAGACGACTGCTGAGATGGACATTAGCCCGGACGCCTTGTAAAGCTGGTCGACCTTGTGTCAATTTTACTGACTGGTTTTTACTGACTGGTCAGAGGCCAAAACTGATTTTACTGCCCAAATTGCTGACGAAAGGGCAGAAAACGAGCAGAAACGATCAGCAGAGGCAAAAAAATAAAGTGCTGTAACTCCTTGAAATTACAACACTTTACCATTGTTTTCGGGTCATTGCAGGTGTATGCAATATCCCTATCAGTGCGAAGAGAGGACTTGAACCTCACTGGAAAATAAGGAGCATTCGACAATTTTTCACACTTTCCCGCTAATTTTCCCGCTGTCATTTTGTTAAAATGGGCAAAAGGTTCAAATTACACATAGGATTCGAACCTTGGCCAAAATAATCAGCATTCCAGCTGACCGAGATTTTTGAGCCGCTTCGATTTGGCGAGGTCTCCCGGCGTGGTCGCCCAGTCGGGGCGCCCGGGGCAGAGGTCGAATCCGGCGTCGCGGTATGCCTTTGAGATGGACTGCGAACAATGATAGCCGTGGTGGTCGCATTCGAAGCGGAACAACTTTCGTAACCGTTTCGGAATCCGACGAAGAAGAAATGCGGCGACGCCGTGCCAAAGGGAATACGGTTCGCCGAGAACCCGATACATCGCCATGATCGCGTTAAAGCGAACCATCCACTCGGCGGTGTCAGGGCGGAACACGTCAATCGTTTCGGTTGCGTAATTGGTGAGCGGCAGGATTCGACCGCCGATAAATTCCCGCATTTCTGCAACGGTTTTTCCGCTCGTGCCGAGGAACATTGCCACATGGCCGTACTCGGAGCCGGTCGCCCACGCGACGAGGCGGCCCAAAATTCCGGACGGACGAAATAGCAGCACATCGCCGGGTTGCAATTCGGTTGTATTCATTTGATTTGACCTCCACAGCAACTCTTTGTAAGTCGACCGCCGGAGCGCTCCGCGCTTGTCAGTGTCGCTGCCAGCATAGACGTCAACGTCGTATCAGGTGTAAACCCTTTGCACTTCGGACCACAATCGCGCAAACACTTTGTTTTTGAATCACGACAGTCAATTTCGCGTGACCATCCTCCAGAACAGGTTTTACCAGTTTGTTTAGCCTTTTGACAATTCACGTGTCGACCCGTTGTAATTGTGAATCAAAACACATCAAGCCAAGCGTTTCGTCGCAAACGATTGCACCGGTATAGCCGATCTTATCAACAAACGCAGTCGGAACGAGCAAACCGCCGTCCCAAAGTTCGACGCCTTGGCGTGGTAGCAATTTATTGGTAACCACATCGATAGGTCTGTATGCCCCACCCGACCATTCTGCATCGTCCGTTTCGCTGTGAGCAGATTCACCCTTCCAATAAATACGTTGCTCATATTTGTCATCGGACGGGAAACGAATGAAAGCGAAGTCGCCGTTACATTCATAAGAAATATTAGTAACAGTATCGGTTTCAAATGCGAGTGTCGTTTTGAAATAAAGTTTCGCAGTTTCCGATGTCAGGAAAACAGCGCTATTACCGCGACAAAGCACTTGCACCCCGTTGTCATCAACGACGGTCGACTCATAAATCAGCATACGCTTATTTGCGTAGCCTACGATGCAGTAGCTACCCCCGAGCGCACATTCAAATACATCCAAATCGTTGACGTCGAATATACGAGTGACCAAATTTTTCTTCCAATAAATATCAATGCTTTCAATCGGAGCAAAGGCCTCTGCTTTGCATCTCTTAACAGCCAGGAAATCACCGGCGACATAAGCTTCCAAATCAACGAAACTGCCGCCGAAGCCACCTACCAGGTAGCCGCGTAAACAACTCGAGGCAAACTCTTCACCCTCGAAGAATAAGGACGTATTAAATGCGGCATTTGGAAAAGCTATTTTTGCACAACCATAAAATTTCCCCGCCGAGATCACCATGACCGGCACCGAGGTCGCCTTCTCGATTTTGTAACCGTTGGCGAATATCGTAACGCTGGTAAGCTCGTTCGGTTGGGTTGAATACTTTCCGACAATAATACCGGAACCGCGTGCGTTTACCGTAAAAAACATATCTTTAACTTCACTTATGACCGGACTATACGATTCTTCTTTTTCGTCGCTGTCGATAATTTTCCCATCGCAAAATATGGTATATTTTTCTCTGTATTTCTTAACCTCCGTAGTAGTAATCGTAGCCATAAAAGGGAACGAACCGACACTGGTCTCGTAAGTTCTTTTAGTAGTAAAACGTTCCAATATGCCAGCATACTGCTCGCCAAATGCGAAAGATTGACTACAGTATTCTATGTAGCCGTCACTATCCGGCTCACCATCATATATTTTAGTACGTTCCGCGATCTTAAGCCCATCATAGTATATGAAAAAGACAGAGGACAAGGCACCAAGCGCAAAAACATATTGGCCTTCAATATAAATCGGGCCGCCATGTTCAACTGTTGATTGTCCTGATCGTCCGACAAGAACCGCCTTACCTAGGACACCGGAAAAACCGATCACCGAAAGACCGACCACCGCTTGTGATCCGACCATTTGACGAAAAGTCCCCGCCCCATCATATTTCAGGTTTTCATTACGAAAAATCTTGACGATTACGGCTTGATCGCTGGAGGATATTTTTACGGCAAGAACATCATCGTAGACGGAGACGGAGTAACTATTTCCGATCTGAAATGCACTTTGGACGATTCCGCCGTTTTTCCATATTTCACACCACAGGGTATTAACGCCGGCTTCGATAGTTCCAAACACAACGGCAAGTAAGCCATCGCCATAAAACCGTCCGGAGAATTGCCCATAGACGATGTTCGCATATTCTTTTTTAACATCGCCGTCGAAAAGTACCATTCCTTTATTTTCACCGTATTCAAATGCCGCCAACCATCGCTTTTCTTCCTGTGAAAAGCACCACTGGCCATTTGCATCTGCAAGGAGCGAGCTCTTGAAACCACTGTCCGATTTTACTTTGACTTCCGAACCGTAGGCAATTTCTGAAAACAAATAACTATTTAATTCATGGTAACGGGCAATTATTGAGTAATACCCATGTTGATATTCTAATCTCGTCTGACCGGCACCGCGTGAAAGTATTGTATCGGTTCCGGGCGGCAAAATGCCGACCAGTTGGATTTGTGCCGGTCGCTGCATTTCGTATGGATTCGTTTGAAAGATGAAGGAACGGCCGCATTCTTGGATACAGTCTGGAGAGTCTTGACGATGAACTAATTTAGTCCACATTCCCGTAGCCAAAAGCGGACTGACGCAACAGCATGTTCCACCAGGCCATCCCCATTTCGGTACAATTTGTGCTTTCGTCATCTTACTCTTCCTCCTCAATTTCAATCGGGCACGGCCCACCGACGATGACGAGAATCATTCCCTCGTCGGTACGGTGGCGCTTAATGTTGAACGACGAAGCGTTGCCAAGAATTTTCGTATTTTGGGGTAATGTCATGGCGGATGCGGAAAATTCGTGAAGCGTCCCATCGGAGTCTTTCACGTCGAAGGTTGCCGTTTCACCTAATTCCACGTCTTCTTTGATTTTGGCATAATACTCGCCGCGTGTTCCTACTGCGAGGTAATAGAGCTTCTTTTTATTTTCCGTTTCACCTTCACCTTCTTCTTCTTCTTCACCCTCGAACGGACCAATAACCGTTACAGAAGCGCCTTTTACGAGTTTTTCGGAGTCGGCGAGTTCAAGGCAGCCGCAATCGTCGTATTCCGGATTCACGGAGTCGTATTTCTTGCCGAGGATTCTGATTTTCCCCAATCCGTCCGGCGGATCGGCGGTCACGTCGGACGGCTGACTGATCGCTTCCATGACCATTGCGTACTGCGTCGACGTGGAACCACCGCCGCCGAGCATGACAACAGCCCACTTTTCTTCCGATCCCTCTTCGCTCCAAAGGATCGTAGCTCGCCCATTACCTTTTTTCAAAAATTTCGTTTCGCCGACGACGATTTGGCACGTTTCCGATTCGCCCTCGTCCTCGTCACCGTCCTTGATTTTTGCAACGGTAACGCCGATGGCGCAGGCGCGGACAATGGAATCTTTTGTCGCCGGTTCCTGAATGACGACGTACTTTGAATTGTGACTCCCATCGGGCTTCACACCTTTCAAAATAAGATCGTACTTGAACGAATCCAGCGAGTCGTCCGGACCAAATACGGGGCCATCAATGCCGAGAATACCAAACGAATCAATGTCTTCTCCGGAACAATTCTTGACGAGAATATAATGCGACGGGAAATTTTTTGCGGCGCCAAGATTAACGTCTCGACGTAGATTCGACATCGCTGCTGCGGCGTCGACCATTGCATTGTAAGTCGTCGCCGGTATTTTTAGCGGATCGCCCGGTTTGACTTTTTGAAACAAATTAGCCATTTCAATTCCCTATCCAATTCCCAACGACGAGAAATTCATTTCTTCATAAACCTGCTCGACGAAAGCGGCAATCAGTTTTTTGGTTTTTCGTTTGGTCGTAGTATCGTCAGTATCTTCCCACAGATACCAGAGGTACGCCCAGCCCGGTTTGTCAATGGAACCGATACCATCAACTTGGACCGTCGTCTTTTCCGAAACGGCAAATCGGAAAGTCATGGCCACATCGGTGTCGCCTTCTTCGTATTGTCCTGATATGCCAAGAAATCGTACTTCTCCAATATCAAAGCCTCGCCAACCGTTGGCATTGGTCTTTCCACAAGAGGCGCTTAGACTCTTGTATAGCGTCGGAGTAAACGCTTGCGACGAACATTGATGCGTTTCCGAAAATGTTCCTACGACGACATCGATGTCAACGCCTTCAACGCCATCTTTCGTGAAGCCAATTAACCCGTTAAGGTTTGGAGCAGTCTTACCGGGTGGAGCATAACTTCCGAGTGTTTTTATCGCACGGTAACGTTTGGCTTGTGTCGTGGAGATTTCAAATTGCGTCGAACTTTTTTTCCAGAGATTTTGCGGGTCTGGCGGATCGTCGTCATCGTCGTCATCGTCGTCATCGTCGTCGTCGCCTTTGTCGTCGGAGAATCGTATTCGTCCAGTAAATCGGCTTTCAGGTCCGAGGTTTTCCTCTTCAACGGTGATTTCCGTTACATCATCATCGCCGCCATAAGCGGCTTTCAGCGCTTCCAATGCGGCTTTCGCATCGCCGATACCACGAATTTTATAGACTCGTTCGACGGTCGACACCTCTTTCGTTTCCTCTTTCGACTTTTCGCGGGTAAGCGTTGCGCGATCGCCATACGCCGATACAATGCCGTCATTGTGCGGTCCCGGTGTCTTCGTTTCTGGATTTTTGTACGTAACGGTAACGGAACTCCAGCCATCGTTGCCGTCCGTGGCGGAAATATCGTCGATGTGCAATGGCCCCGATATACTTGCGACATATTCCTCCACAGTACTTCGCGCTTCCGGTGCCATCGCCTTGACTCGAAAACATCGTTCGTGCAATTCGGAGTTTCGATTTTTGGAGTTTTTTGCTCCGAAAATTTCCTCAAATCCGTCTTCAATGATATTTTTAACGTTGGCACGTTTGAAACGGATTTCGCCGTAATAGAGTTCGTTCGCTCCCTTTTCCTCTTTCAGATCAATGTTATCGATTTTATAACCTTCGGCGAGCGTGAGGGAGTCGGCGTACTCCCGCATCGCCTCTCTTGCTTCTTCCGGCGATTCTGCTTCAACGAAGTAGGCGCGTGACTCGGTGTCGGCGGTCGGATCGCTGCCGTAAGTGTAACCGATAAGCTCCTTAACTTCTATTTGCTTTGCCATGATTATGCAAATACATTTTGTGACGTTTTATCAAGTTTACGGGAAATATCACGGAGCAGGCTTTCCTGCTTGCCGCTTATGGAACAAATTTCCTTACTTATGGCAAGCGATTCAGGGTCCTTTTTGACATCGATTTCATCGTCTGGAAATGCCATCTCTTCGACTGATCTTTGATCTCGCTTATTTTTCGGATTAGTGTTCTCGACGATTTTTTTTGTCAGATCGATCATTTGCGACTGGCCTCCCGACGCTGACAGCATACCAGCCGCCTTGCCACTGAACGATCCGGAAACGGAAAACGACTTCTTCGATTCCTCTGCCCCCTTTTTGGCATTGTCAATCATTGACTCATAATTTGCCTGGGCTGATTTGACCTTGTTATCCGCATTTGATACCCTTTCTCCTGCTCGTTGCTGCTCTTCATAGCTCCCACCTCTCGCTTTCACTTCGTCAAAGTTTTTAATAGCCGCATCTCTTTCTTTTAACGCCTTCTCAAATGCAATAGTGATAGCATTGACTTCGACGTTATTCATATCTTTTCTTCTTTCTTCGACTTCCACCTTGGCGGCCTCGATTTTTGTTTGATTGCCGCTCTTGTTTGCCGCCGCCAGTTTCAGTAACGCTTCACCGAATTTTGATCGCGAGTAACCAACGGCTCGGTCTTCATCGGTGAACGGTTTTTCAGTACGCTTGTTTGCCGTCGACTCGTAATGAGAAGTGGCACTTTCCATTTTGGACCGAGTTTCATTGACCTTACCGGCAGCCACTGCCATCTTTTCTTTGTCGCCTTCTTGTTTCGCTAATTCAAATTGTTCAACGGCTTCACGGAATTTGTCGGCTGATTGCTGCATTTCGAACGCGGCTTTTTCAATTTCGGCGGTCTCAATTTGAAACTTTGCGTCGTCGACTTTTCTTTCCCACTCTTCAACGTTATCGCCGGTTTGCCTCGCGTTGTACAAACCCTTCAAGTTATCAACCAGTGCGCTTTGTTTCCCGCCAAGATCAAACGAATCATTGTCGACGTTCGAATTGCCGATGATTCTGTCGATACGTTCTTGCTCCACTGCGTCGGCGGTGCGCAGCAGCAATTCATATTCTTCAATTTTCGCCTCGATCTCCTTGGCCGTGTTTTCGTTTTTCGTTCCGGCAAGATTTTTTTTCTCGGTTTTCAAAAGTGTTTCAAGAAGTTCCTTGTACGTTTTGTTCAATTCCCTAACGTCGGCGATTTCATTTTCAATCTGCGCCCGGCGCTCGCGTTCAATGGTCCGGCGGATGTCGGCAAGTTTCTTTTCGGATTGCTCGATCTCTCTTTGTGATTCTTTACTCCGATCAATACTTTCAAGCATCAAATCTTCCGGCCCCTTTTTCGTTATTGACTGTAAATTTCCTTTCCTAACTTCATTCATCTGATCCTTTAGTGATTGAATTTCTTTTTTGGCTTCCGGAATCTGCGGAGACAGTTCCTTAATTTGTTTCTCTACTTTTGATGAAATTATGCTCGCGGATAACAACGATTCGACGGTTGAATAGCTGTCTTTCAGTATCTTTTCGCATTCGTCGCGTTGTGCCTCCAATTTCGCCAATTCCTGACTTCTTTCACTAAACGACGCCTCCTTTTCCATTAAATTTTTTTGCAGAGCGTCGGCCATTTGGTTTCCGGCGGCCTTGTTGAATCGCTCTTGAGATTCAGCAGCAAAGGTGATTGTTCTTGCAGCTTTGTTTACAACAATACCGAGGTCCCCGTACTTGTTAGTCAAACTGTCGACAGATTGACTACCAAGATCAAAATCTTTATCGTTCATTTCTTTTCCTTGAAACTGTTGCAAAACTTCAAACTTTCTAATATCCGTTTGCACCGAAGTCGATTTGATTTCGACTTTCTTTCCCGACGACTTTACACGTGATTCAATTTCGTCCCAAAATTGCCGTATATCGTCCGTCCAATCCTTTGTCTTGTCTTTTACTTGTGTCAACCAATAAGTAATGGCCATCAAAGCGGCTGTGCCTGCGATGGCCCACCCCCAACCAGGAATAGCGCCAATCGCCGCGCCGAGATACCCCATCACGGTCGTTGCTTTCGTGCCGGAAGCTGCGGCGGCTTCCGCAGTTTTCGAGAAGGCCGCAAACCCACTCGAAACATTTTGCGCATCCATAGCGCGTTGCGCCGTGTTGATTTTTGTTGTTACGGCAAGTTGGGCGTTTTCAAGCGAAAGACGTTTCTGTTTAGCCGCTGCCAGTAGTGGTTCTTTAGCAGCAAGTTCTTGGGTAAGAATAATTTCTTGCCCACGCATTTTTACCATTTCCTTTTGTAATTGCAATGCGTTTTTGTGCGCGGCCACTGCCGGAAAAACGTCGCCGCCCAATCCGGGCAAGATACTCTTTTTGTTCACCTCCGCAATTGCTTGGATTTTCGCTTGAGCTATATCTTGCAACTTCGCTTTAGCAGCGGATGTACTCGCACTCAGATTCGCAATATCTTTGTCAACATTTTTAATGGCCGATGCTATCGAAGATTGTGCGGTTTTTGCCTTGTCAAGAATCGCCTGCATTCTTTTAGCCGCCGTATTCTTTGTTACGGCGGCAGTGTTCGCATTGATCGCTACCGTTTCCGCTGTCGTGCTGCTCGTTGTGTTCGTCGTTGCTGTAGCAAAAAGATTCATTATCGTCGAACAAGTATTTGACACTGCGGCAATGACTTTCATTCCGGCGCAAACAGTCAATAGGCCAGATGCAAGTCCGGCGAACATTGCAATAGCAGTACCTCCCACCTGTATCAGGCGAGGATGAGCAGAAATAAAATTCGATAATTCCCGCGTTGCCGACGTCAAACTTTGCAGAAAACCACGAGTAATATCATTGAGTGCATCGCCGACAGCAATTTGGACGCCTTCGACTGCCGACATGAGGGCGATCCAGTCGCCCTTCATATTGTCGGACATCGTTTTGGCTGCTTGCGAACACGTTCCTTCCGCCTCAATCATTTTGATCCGAAAATCCGTAATCGCGTCTCCAGCATTAGCAAGGGTAATCGCGGCGGTTCCTGCCCTTGCTTCGAAAATATCAAAGAACACCCCCATCGCTTCCGTTTGCCCCATCTCAGCGGTTGCGTCCTTGAGGTCTTGCAAGATCGACAAGAGCGGTCGCATTTTGCCTGACTGGTCCGAAACATCAATATCAAAACTTTCCTTGAGCTTTTTTTGAATCCCCGTGTCGGCGAGCTTGGTTAGCATCATGCGAATTCCTGTACCCGCCATATCTCCTTTCATACCGCTGTTGGCGAGAATCGCCATTGCTGCAGCGCATTCTTCCAACGATTGACCGGCGGCGGCGGCGGCAGGCGCGACGTACTTGAACGCCTGCCCCATTTCCATAACGTTCGTATTCGACGAATTCGCAGCCTTTGCAAGAACATCATTGACTCGCGACAAGTCCTCGGCGGCGATCCGGAACGGCGTCGAAATATTTGTTGCAATATCGGCGGCAGTGCCAAGGTCCATGTTCCCAGCCAAGGCAAGATCAAGAACCTGTGGGGTTGCCGCTTGAATCTGCTCCGGCCTGAAACCGGCCATGCCGAGAAACTTTTGAGCATCGGCGACCTGTGACGTTGTAAAGAATGTCGTCTTGCCGAGTTCGATGGCCTGCGACCGAAGTTTTCTGATTTCCTCGGTTGTCGCCCGGGTGACGGACTGCACTTTCGACATTTGCGATTCGAAATCGGCGAAAACCTTTAGGGCCGCTCCAAGAGGCACGGCAGTGGCCCCGGCGGTCATTATTCCCTTCATACCGATGGCGCCAACCTTGCGGTTCCAATCAGCCATCGTTGCGGACAGAGAACGCAATCCCGCTTTGACTTTGGCATCGTCAATCGAGATTTCGATGTACGCAGCTCCCGCTTTGATTTTTTCAGACATTGATTAACGACTTTTGCTGACCGGTGACAGTAAACATTTTAGTACGTCAATTCCCTGTGGATTTGGAAGCGGACCTTCGGTTGGGCCTTGATCGTATTCGTCCGGATACGGAGTGCAATCACGTGGATGGAACGGTTCGCCGTTTAGTGTCATATCGAACCCATTCGACAACTTTGACAAGAGGTGCGCCGTGTGGTCCCACGCTTCACGGCGCACCCCATCGGCCATCCAGTGCAGTTCACGTAACGTAAACGGGCCCGGATCAATCTGGACGATTCCGGCTAGTCGGTAGACGGTTCGCCAAACATCTTTGCCAGCGCTATTGCCGTTTCCGCTTTGATTCTCTGAATCAGCTTGTCGGCAAGTTCGTTTTGATCTTCCGCGTTCATTTCCCGAACGGCTTTTTGCCGGAGAAGAATTTGAAACTCCTTTGCCTTTTGAATGGCGACTTTGGCCGCCTCTCTCTCCTCCGGGGACGGGAAAAAATTTTCGATCCCCTGAATCAACGCATTGCGAGCTTCGCCGATAATATTCCCCGACAGAACAATGCCGAATTCCTCATCGGACACGCCAAGCGTGTCGGCATAAGGTTTGCAAACGCAGTACAGCACATCGGAGAGGAAAATCGGATCGGAAATTAACCGTTGCGGCGTCGTCGCGAGGTCAAGAAGGTCGACATCAAGAAGACTCTTGACCCTCTTACACGACGCCACGTTGACGTTGATTTCCCATAGACGATTCTTGTTGTCTTTGAATGATCCCATGATAATTTAAGTAACGGGTAAATTTGAAGGTTGATTGATTGATACTACGGCGTTTCTGACATCGTAACCCATTTTGGTTTGACGGTGCCGTAGGTTGGCTTGACAGTACAACTGACTTTCAGCGCTTCAGTCAGTTTTTCGTCACGTGCGAACTTGAAAACGTCGAACATTCCCCTGAGTCCCCGCGACCCCGCATGTTCAAGCGGACCGGAAAGAAACATCATGTCAAGCGATTCGTTTTTGGCGAGGAAAGTCTCAAGGAGTTTTTCGAAAACAATTATGTCTTCGTTTGCAAGATCGCCTACATCTTCGACATCGAGCCAAATCATATCGAAGTCGATGGACGCCTTTTTCAACGTTGCTTTGACCTGTTCCCAGTCTGAGCCACGCATCGAAACATCCGCTTCACCTTTTTCAAGGTTTAACGTAACGTCTTTGATTACCGTGATTTCCTTCCAGTCCGGTGTTGCCGAAGTTCCGAAATTGATGTACGCACAGGCTTCAAGCCCTAATGGAAGTTTTGCCATGATAAGGTTCCTTTCATGTTGGAGTTATCCCATCACAACGGCACTGCGCCATTTCTCCGGGATGTCTTTGAGATTTGCCATCAATGCAGGTTTGAGAAACGGTCGCGACTTCATCGCGATTCGTTTTTCCATGTATTTCCAAATACACTTATACAAAAGTCGCTTGCCCCAGCGTGTAATCTTATATCCTTCAAGCCAACGACGTCGAGCGATTGTCGATCCGCCTCTTTCCAGTAGTTGCGGGACCGATGCACTCGACATTTTTTTACCGTAGGCATGAGGATTTGAAAAAACGTTTGCCACTCCTTTCGATTCATCGACATCATATTTGATGCTGTCACGAATATAATAATCTTTCCAACCCGGTTGATATGATTTCCACGAGTATGGCGTTGCTCCCGGTTGCGATGCTTTTTGCGAAACATAAACATCTTTAGCCTTGGGAACAATGTCATCGCCCTTTCGGCGTCCACGATAGGCAACGACCCGCTCAAGGGCGGTCGGTCTGGCAAGATGATCGGACATTTTCCCGGCATCTACCAAGTCGGTGCCGCCTTTTTTGCTGGGGAAAAACGCCTTCAAGTCATACGTTTTTTTACGTCCGGACCTTTTTTCAATCGACCGACGAATATATTTCCGAAGAAACGCTGCCGCATGTTCAAGCGAACGATAATTTTTCCGCTTGAAAACTTCGCGGACCTTCTGGTCGTCGACCATCTTTTGTGTAATTTCAATTACAAGCATTTGTATTCACTTTAACCTCGATGGAGACCATTCCAAAGAAACAATTGTTTTCAATAAGTTGCATTCCTACGATAAACGGGGCGTCGTCGCCGTGCAACGGTTGAGAGCAAAAATACTTTTTTCCGTTTGTCGAAAAAACGACTTTGGCAAGGAACACATTGAAAAGCCGTTCGACGATTTCAATACAGGGGTCGATTTCGGCATTTGACTTGGCATTCAGTTTTTTCTGTACGACAATATCGACAATGAAAGTGTTCAATATCAAATCGCCGCGTGTTTCGCGTGTGCCATCACGATCGTCTAAAATGATGGAAAGCAACGGCTTCCCCATCGCCGCAAGTTTTGTGATGCTTTGTTCAGGAATATAAGAACGTTGGCATTCCACTTCCGGAACAATCGTTTTGACGTATGCCAAAATATCCTCGAGCATTGTAACGGTAATACAGCTCATTTCACTATTTGAGTATGAATCCTGATTGTACGCGACAAATGTTCAATACGGCGAAAACAAATTTCTTCACCTTTGTTGTTTCTATTGCTTACTACCTCATATTCTTTTTCTCCGTCAACAATTCTATCGGAGCGTTCCGGCTCGAACGGCAATGACCACGAGAACACGATCCAGTCGCGGCGGTCGGCACTGACCGACACACCGTGGACCGTTTCCCGATTCTTTTTGTTTGGATTCGAAATCGTCGCCCGAATCCAATGTTCGGAACCGTCCGACACCCGACGATAAATCACGTTACGGGAAGTCGTCGCTTCCAATCGTTGTTTTGCGGCCCGTAAAATAAAATCAATCGCGCTCATTGAAAAAACACCACATCGTAACAAGTGACGGCCAAACTTTCGAACTTTGTCAACATATCATTACCGATGACAAATTTGTAAAAAACGTTCTCCAAATCGTCGATACCGACAATTACAGGAACAGAGACACCTTGGTTGCTGTTTTGCCCCCCCACTTGCACTTCTCCAATTACAAATGAGATTTCTAGCATGATTTTACGCTTTAATTGGCCATTAATTAGTTAGTGTTTTATTGATCGCTTTTCTTTTCGTATTCGAGACGAATTTCGCCGACCAACTTGGCCGTGAGAGCTGCGGACACGGGCGGAACATAGTCTTGGCGAACCGTACCGATGGCTTTGATGTCCGGTTCCTCTAACGCAATCACGTCAGCGAGTCGAAAAAACGATTCGGGGGTAATCGGACTGTCGGCAATGCCGACAAGGATAAAGGCGTATTTATCCTGTGCAACAAGAACGGGATCGCCCGCCTTTTCCGGATTCTCAAAATGACCGTAAGTGAACGGTCGATTCGTTTTCTCGGCGATGGCCTTTGCCTGCATCA
>JGI24702J35022_10000501_pt1 | contig 23674 bp, 17 predicted proteins | sample TergutTh196P4_FD_35022 | JGI IMG/M metagenome (IMG submission 35022)
GATTCGGGTCCATAGATTTCAATCACTCTACCTTTTGGCAGTCCGCCCACGCCGAGCGCTGCGTCTAAGCCGATAGAGCCGGTAGAGATTACATCAATATTNTCGGCGGGTTTTTCCCCTAATTTCATGATGGCNCCTTTTCCNAAGGTTTTTTCTAATTTTTCCAACGTTGAGTTGAGTACTTTGAGTTTTTCAAGGTTTATTTTTTCCTTTTCCATTTCTGTATTATTTTGTGAAACATTAATTTATAAAAAAAATCGGTTATATATTTACGACCGCAAATATACAACCGAAAAAAGGATTTGTCAAGGGGGTAGATCAATTTTTTTATCCGATAATCGCGTTATATTGCTCTTCGGTTAAAAGATCTTCAAACTCAGCGGGGTTAGATACATTTACTCGAATAATCCAACCGGCTCCGGTGGGATCGCTATTAATTAATCCCGGGTTACTTTCTAATTCTTCGTTAAATTCAACTACTTCTCCGCCCATAGGTAGAAGTAGGTCTGAAACGGTTTTAACGGCTTCAACAGTTCCGAAAACTTCTTCTTTTTTAAGAGTTTCGCCTATGGTGTAAATATCTAAGAAAACAATATCACCTAATTGTTCGGCTGCAAAAGCAGTGATTCCAACAACGGCACGGTCGCCTTCTAATTTTACCCATTCGTGATCTTTGGTGTACTTCATACTCATGATTTTATAATGATTAGTGGTTAATGATTAATTTTTTCTGTTTTTTAAAAAATTGTCGGGGTGAGAAGACTCGAACTTCCGACCACTTGCACCCCATGCAAGTACGCTAGCCAACTGCGCCACACCCCGAATGAGACGGCAAAAATATACTTTTTTGTTTATCATAACAAAAATTCTTTTATCTTCGCAAACTTTTTTTAAAACCCAAAATATATACATAAAATATTAATAATAAAAAAAATATAGTAAATGAAAAAAACCTTACCCATTATCCTTTCTATCATTATTACGACCCATTTCATGAATGTGAATGCACAATTTATTTTTGACACCACTAAAAATAAAACAATTCAAACTCTTTCAACACAAAGTAAAATTTCGAAAGACCTCATTAAAAGAGGAGTAGAACAAGTTGCAATGCTGTGGAATTACACCGATGGCAACGAAACCGAATTCCTCAATTTTTGTGTAGAAAACTTCTGCAAAACACCCGAAGAAAAGGAACAACTTTTTAACCGCGTTGCAGACAATTTTGAATCTATTTTTGGACACAACAACCGCATTACACTTGATCTAACACGCCCTATTCACGTAACCGGATACGAACAATTACCTATTGACGAACTGTTTGCCACTTACGACATCAACGCGCATTTCTCCGACGATATGTTTGCCAATAAAATTGCGTTTATTATTGCTCTAAATTTTCCCTATTTTACTCTAAATGAGAAAGAAAATAATGGCGCAACCTGGAGCGACCTACACTGGGGATATGTTCGTTTGGGTGATTATTTTCACAGTCGTGTACCCGCAAATCTGCAACAAAATATTAGCGTTGCCATTGGAAATGCCGACAATTATATCGCCAATTACAACATTCCCATGGGGTTAATTAAAAACGGAAGTAACAATAATTACTGGGCGTATAATACAAAACTGATCTCTCACTGGGGACTCAGAGATGAAATTAAAGCCGCTTACGCTGACGCCGAAAATGGATATATTAAACAACAATTAATCTACGCAGTAATGAAAGCCATTATTAATCAATCTATTCCAATGGAAATATTGGAAGAAAATGAAGGCTATTATTGGAAACCTGTTATCAACAAAACTTTTTTACACGATATTGTTGAAATTGAAAATACTCCCGAACCCAACACCAGATACCAACATCTGCTCAATGTTTTTAAAGCGGTAAGCGCGACAGATAAATGTTATGCCGGTGGAAGTAACTATATTTCGAGAACGTTTGAAAGCGAATTGGAAATGACTCTTGCCGATGTGGAAAAACTTTTTATCTCTTTGGTTACCTCGCCGCAAGTGAAACAAGTAGCGGATATTATTACCAAAAGATTAGGAAGAAAATTGCAACCTTTTGATATTTGGTACGATGGATTTAAATCGAGAAGTTCTATCAATCAAGATTCGTTAGATAATGATGTTCGTAATAAATATCCGGATGTTACCGCATTTCAAAACGATCTTCCAAATATTTTAGTAAAATTGGGATTTACTCCTGAAAAAGCAAAATTTATATGTTCTCACGTTCAAGTAGATCCTTCTATCGGCGCAGGACATGCGTGGGGCGCATTGATGAAATCTGACAAGGCAATGTTACGCACCCGTTTTGTAAATGGCATGGATTATAAAGGATACAATATTGGTACTCACGAATTTGGACATAACGTGGAACAAACTATTTCGCTGCACAATGTGCCTAATTATTTTTTAAATGGCGTACCTAATACGGCTTTCACAGAAGCATTGGCGTTTACTTTTCAACAAAAGGATTTAGAATTATTGGGATATGAGAATACTGATGAATTATTGGAATATTTAAACACGTTGGATATTTTTTGGGGATGTTACGAAATTATGGGCGTTTCTTTGGTAGATATTAAAGTATGGCAATGGATGTACCAAAACCCTGATACCGATGCACAAAGATTAAAAGAAGCGGTCATGAGAATTGCCATAGAGGTTTGGAATCAATACTATGCGCCTGTTTTTGGGATGCCCGATCAAACTATTCTGGCAATTTATTCTCACATGATTGACGCACCTTTATATTTGTCAAATTATCCAATTGGACATATTATTGATTTTCAGATTGGTAATTATCTAAAAGATAAAAACCTCGGCGATGAAGTTTTTAGAATGTATGCAATGGGAAGACTTACTCCCAAACTTTGGATGGAACGTGCGGTGGGCAGTCAAATTAATACGAATGACCTTTTATCCAGTACACAAACCGCTATCAATAAAATAAATGAAGTGATGAAAGCCGAAAAAAAATCTAAGAAAAAATAGTATCTATGCAAACAAAAATTGAGATAGCGGAAAACTGGCTTCCCCGATACACGGGTACTGCTTTGGATGATTTTGGAAAATATATCATTCTCACCAACTTCAAAGATTATGTAGTGAACTTTGCTGAAATTATGAATACGGAAGTGATGGGAGAGGATAATCCCATGCAAAGCGCCACCAAAAATAATATCACCATTATTAATTTCTCTATGGGAAGCGCAATGGCGGCTACGATTATGGATCTGCTCACTGCGGTGAAACCTAAAGCCGTGCTTTTTCTTGGAAAAACCGGCGGATTAAAAAACTATATCAACATTGGCGACCTGTTGCTGCCCATTGCGGCTATTAGAGGTGAAGGAACTTCCAACGATTACTTTCCGCCCGAAGTACCCGCGCTTCCCGCATTTAACATGCAAAAAGCCATATCTTCTACCATAAGAGACTATAATAAAGATTATTGGACAGGAACGGTATATACTACCAACCGGAGATTGTGGGAACATGATGACAATTTTAAAGAACACCTGAGGGCAATTAGAGCCACTGCTATTGATATGGAAACGGCAACTTTGTTTTCCGTTGGGTTTTATAATAGAATTCCCACCGGCGCATTACTTCTGATTTCCGACCAGCCCATGCTTCCCGATGGAATTAAAACTGAAAAAAGCGATAAATTTGTTACCGAACAATACTCATTAGAGCATTTAAAAATAGGGATAGATTCGTTACGGCAATTAATAAACAAAGGCATGACCATTAAGCATTTGAAGTTTGATTACTATGAGTAATGCAAATGAAAATGCTGATAAACAAAACTTTACAGAAGAATCCATTTCGTCTGCCAATAAATTCATATATAATTCTGTTGCATTCATAATTGATTAAATCTTATATATATACCCCTATACTAAAAACTTGAATTATGTTAAAAAAGCGCCTTTTAATTACCATTCTTTTGTTTCCGATGGTATCAATTTGTCAAAATAATGATTCTTTTATTTCGCAATTTATGCACCTTTCCCAAGAACAACTCTATGATACTGGTAATTACTATTTTAATAAGAGTATTTACGATACTGCCATCGTTTGTTATACTTTACTTACTAACAGTACTGTAAAAGATACAGATTACGAGTTATGGGAAAAACTTATCATAGCTCAAAATAAAATTGCAATTATTCATTACAATATGTGCGATTATCGCAGAGCATACGAATTGTGGATGAGAACATTATTTCTTTGTGAAACACATGATCATGTATCGTACACATCAAAGGTTTATCCTAATATCGGAAATATCTATTATCGTTTTAAGAATTACGATATGGCTAAATCCTATTTTTTGAAAGGATTGGATTCGCATCAGGATAGTACAAATATTGTTCTTATATTAAATAATATATGTGCTTCCGAATTAGAAAATGAAAAATTGGACAGCGCATTTTTCTATCTCAATAAATCTTTGCAAATCAGCAAACGTCATAATGATGTTTACTCATATTACATGTTAAATAACCTTGCAGCGCTTTACACAAAATATAAAGAATATGACTCGGCAAAATATTATTTTCATTTAGCATTAGATGAAGCAACTAAAAATAGCCAATTGGTATCCATAGCCCAAAATTTATCAGACTTGGGAAAGTTTTTTTTTGAAATCAAACAAATGGATTCGGCTATTTACTATCTAAATTTGTCAAACAATGTGGCAGAAAAAAATAAAGTTTTGGGAATTTTAGCGGAAAATTACCTGACACTATCACAAATAGAAGAATTTAAAGGAAAAGTTACAGACGCTTTTGAATTTTTTAAAAAATACAGCAGATTAAAAGATTCGGTATATAACATTGAGATCATTGGAGAGTTTAATCAACTACAGCACATTCATGAGATTTCAAAAGTAAATCAACAGATTGAACGACTTGCTTTAGAAAAGAAGATTAACGAACGAACGATTCAATATCAAAAACTGCTTTGGTATATTACACTGAGTATTTTAATATTCGTTAGTTGTGTATTATTATTTATCTTTTTTCAAAAAAAGAGATTGGATAAAGCTTATAAAGTACTCGTTGAAAAAAATCTTGAAATTATGGGTTTTCAGCAAAAGAATTTATCCGAAAATGATTCTGAAAAATACAAAAAGAGTTCTCTTACTTATAATATGCAGGATGAACTTTTGAATAGAATTTTAATTTTAATGGAAAATGACTCTATAATATACGATACGGAATTTACTTTAGATAAATTAGCGGAATTAGTGCAATCAAATCCTACTTATGTTTCTCAGACAATTAACAATGCATTACAGAAAAATTTTCGTTCGTTTCTTAATAATTACCGGATACGTGAGGCGCAACGGTTGTTTTCTGAACCCGATGCAATGCGATATACCATAGAAACGATTGCACTTCGGGTAGGTTTTAAATCCCGAAGTGCATTCCGCGATGTTTTTAAAGAGATTACCGGAGTAAGTCCTAATTTCTACATTAAATCAATTCAAAAACAACAATTATAATAACCAAATGTAATTACTTAAATTAGTAATTATTTTTTACGAACTTACGTACAACAGTTACGCCATTTTTGAAATTCAAAGTTACAAAATAGATTCCATTGGTTAATTCATCGGTTTTAATCGTAATATAAGAATTATCTTGTAGTGTAATCTCTTTCAATACTTGGCCCATAAGGTTTGTGATTGTTACATTTTTTGCATTTTCAATATTAGAGAGTGTAAATTCATTTCGATGTGGATTGGGGTAAAGAAGAAGATTATTATCTTCATAAGAAATTATACCTACACCATCATATACAAATTCAACGGTAACAGAAGTTGCTCCGGTAACAGTGATTTCTAAACTATTTGTTTGATTTCCATCAATTACTACTCCATTCAATTTCCAATTTAATACTTTATAATCTGTATTGGGAACTGCTGTAAAAACTACTTCTGCTCCACTAACAATTTCTTCTCCTGAAGCTATAGGATTCCCGTTTTGAGTTGCTGATATGGTTCCGTTACCATTCACTACTGCGTATGTTAAGGGATAGGTAGTAACGGCTGAAGATATAAACTCTACAGTTACCACCGAATGCGTATTTATAGTGAGTGTATATTCATTTTCCGTAATATCCGGCACTATTTCTCCATTAAGTTTCCAATTTTTCACTTTAAATTCTTCATCAGGTACTGCAGTAAAGATTACGGTACTTCCTTTTACAACTTTTATTCCACTATTAATAGTATTTCCTATTAAAGTTGCACTTAATGTACCGTTCTCGCCAAGTGGAGTAAAATAAACACTTTTTTGATCCATATTGGAAAGTTGAGCAGTAGCCGATTGAAGCACTTCTTTAGTGGTCATATTTTGTGCCCAAACTACCACTTCCAAATTACCGAAATCCTCAACTGAATGTTCAATGGCATGGTTGATAATATTCGCATTTTGTCCATTTATTGGAAGGCGATATTCGCCGTTAAATGTATAAGTTTGATCTTTTACAATGGGTAAATTAGCGGTTAAATTGCCCAAAGATATCCCCTGTTCATTCGGCATAAACTTTTTCATAACTTGCTCAAACTCTGTTTCACCATTAGACATTTTATTCTTATAAGTTGTCTTTTCAACAATAGCCATAAAAAATTGAATATTTGTAGGATAGTCTATTTTTGGAATGATGATCGCCGAAGCGGTAACCATTTTACCATCTACACGATATTCCGCTTGAATATCACAAAACGCAGGTAGCGCCTGAGCATCCAAAAGAATCTGATTGGTAAATCCCGACAATACGCTTCTATAAGTATTGTCCACATAAAGAGATGGCACAGCGTTTACACTATAAAAAGCCCTCTTGGTTCCTCCCTCTAATGTATAATAAGGGTCTCCTACTCCGGGCCAGTTCATTTGATATTTAATTAAAGTATATTTTCCTCCTACAGCATCATTTTGTTTTAAAACATTAGCTAAATTTACGTTACCGCCCGTACAAGGGGCGCATGTTGATGAGGTAAACTCTTCCAGGAGAATATAACGCGGTACTTCATCCGATGAATCATAAACCTCATAAGATTTTTGTAATGTGTCGTTTGGAGTGAATTGATCCTCTTCTCCGTTAGGCTCAGAGGTCCATATTTTAATTTGATGTTGACCTATCACCGGAGAAACTTTTGTAGGATGATTGAAATTTGCTTCCGTACCTTGTACAATATTTACTCCGGATACAGTATAGGTTTGCACGGGGTCATCATCAACTTTATAGCTAATTTTATAGTTATTTATGTTTGTAGTGCCAAAATTCTTTATTTTACCCTGGATGGCATAATCTATGGTTGAGGGTAATCTATCATCAAGTGTAGTAGAGATTACTCCCAAATCATACTGATTTGTTTGTGCAGAAGCCAAATCAAATCCTATCAGTTTTTTGTTTTGAATAACTACTCCCAAAGTATTGGTAGAACCAACTATTCCGTTTAAAATGAACATACCGCCACCCACAGCGCCACTAATACTGGGATCAGTTGTTACAAGATTGTAATTATTTCCTGTTTGTTGCCCTGATGAAATTTTGATTTGTCTGATAGTAACGGGTACGGAGCTATTTCCATCTATAGTCCATAAGTAAGGACCACCCGAACTAATGCCATCCCATACAATTCCCGACGTATTGGTAAGCCCATGTGCCGCAGCGGGAATATTATACAAAGTAGCGCCCGTTGTGCTGATCAAAACAATATTCGATGCCCAGTCGCCTATCCAAAAACCACCATTGCCGCTATCAGCGGTAGGATCGAATGCACAATAACGTACATTGACGGGTGTGGTAATGGTACCCACTTGAGCCGGTGGATTCGCCTGCATGTCAATCTTATAAAGTGTAGTTGTGGCATTTCCGCCCCAAAAATAATGTCCATCATACGCAAGTGCGCGAAGGGTAAGACCGGAAATTAAGAACATATCAACTTGCTCTCCTGTAAGCGTATGTTTTGTCCACAAACCTGTAGTGGTTCGCGGCATGTAGAAAAATTCCCCATCAGTGGCAATTGCAGCAGTGCCATCATCAGGAATTGCGAATTCAAATTGTTTTAGCCAGGTAGCTCTTGTACCTCCTTGTCCAAAGGCAAAGAAAACCGCAAAGATAAATACTGAAATAAAAAGTTTTTTCATCTGAATATAATTTTAAAATGTTTGTAAATTAATGAATTTAAAAATTAATGAATAAATACTTTAGTGGATTGAACTTTATTATCTGAAGTTGCAATACGCACAAAATAGTTGCCTGTTTCTACCTGTAAAGTAATGGGCTTTTCTACCATATTATTGCGATATATTACACGACCCAATTGATCGCATATCTCAACAGAATTAATGAGCACGTTTCTTTCATTTACAATATAAATGCTCTTTTGATAACTGTAAACCTGTACTTGTTCAATGGTTGTTTCTTTTACGGAATTTTCCTCCTCAAATTCCACACTTATAGTATGGTCAGCGGTTACATTAGTAAATATGTAGAATTCATCATCTATTGCACCTGGAACATCAACACCGTCAACAAGAACTTTAATAATGATCCATTTTTCATTGGGTGTAAAAATAAAGTCTTGATTTTCTCCATATAATACTTCAATCTCGCCCTGCGGAGTTATAGAGCCGCCGGCTCCTGCCGTAGCCGTAATGGTATATTTGTTCATTATTACATCTTCTACTGTAACCTCTTTATCTTCTGTAATATTTATAATAGTGTAAATTCCGTCAGTAGCGGTTAATATTGCACCATTGGCTTTCACCGTAAGATTTGAATTGCTGTAAGCAGGTTCCAAGTTTACGTGGAAAGCAAAGTTTTCTCCCTCATTCACAATAAGTTCGTATCCTGGTTCGGGTTCTACTACCGCTCCTGTAAGTGTAGGTAATGTAATAGTATAAGTAGAAATGACTTCAAAGTTTGCCGTAAAGATAGTATCTTGAATTACAGTAAAAGAAAATGACGGATCGGTGCCAACTTCTATGTCGTTTTGAGTCCATTTTACAAATTTATATCCGGCAGTTGCGTTTGCAATAAGCGTAACAAGATTACCGTGCTGATGTGCGCCTGTTCCGGTAACAGTACCTGAACCCGTAGGCGTTATCTGTGCCAATACGGCATAGGTGTTTACCATTAAATCTTCAATAACAACAGTTTGATTTGCAAAAATGTCAGATATGGTATATATATCTGAAACCGGAGTGATGATAATTCCATTCGTTTTAATAATTATATTTGAATTGCTGTATTCAGGAGCAATGGTAACCGTAAATGAGAAGCTTCCGCCGTATTCCACCGGAGAAACAGAGCCTCCGTAAGGGGTAAATGTTGCTCCTGCAATACCGTCCGGAAGAGTAACTGTAAACAATTGTCCACGGCATATTGGATATTGGTTCTCTACAAATTTCCAATGGAGGTCACTCCAACCGTCACCACTATCTCCTATTCTAAGGCTGTTACCTTGCATTTCGGCAGTAGGTCTGCCTTCCACACCGGCAATGCCCGCATTGGCTACCGCACCTAATGCACAAAGTTGATTATCGTAAAACACTTCTGTATAAATTGTTGAACCGGCGCTTCCTGTAATTGCTCCTTTGTTAGCCGAAGTGTTTCCTATAACATTACCTGCTGAATAACAATACTTAAGTCCCGCAACATTGGTCGAACTACCCAAAATTCCACCCACTTGTGTGGTGGCAGTTTGGATAGTACCCTGATTATAACAATAAGAGATCGTGATAGGAGTGGTACTTTGGCAAAGTCCCATTATGCCGCCTGTCAACCCAAAACTAGCGCCGGAAATATCAATATTTCCATAATTAGCACAATACGTTACTTCGCCACCGGTAGTAATAAGACCTGTCATTCCTGCCGATCTGTCGCTTTTTCCGGTGATAAAACCGTAGTTTTTACAGTATTCTAGAGTTCCGGAGATTTGTCCTGCAATACCGCCACATCCTCCGGTACCTGCGGTTCCTTGACCGTTTACAGTAGCATAATTAATGCAGTTTGTAACTATTGAATTTACCATAGTTTGACCTGCAATGGCTCCAAGATAATTAGAAGCGGTTAGATAGCCGGATGCAATAGTTATATTCTTTAATCTTGCATTGGCGTTAATATAACTGAAAAAGCCTGTATTGGTAGTAGTCAGGTTTACATAAACTCCATAAATATTTTTGCCATTACCATCAAAAGTACCTGCAAACACGCTGGAAGCGCCGTTTCCGATAGGAGTCCACCAATGGGCGCTTAAATCAATATCTTGTGTTTGAATAAGAGTTTTTCCCTGAAAAGAATTTTTATCTACGCCGTTTAAACCGCTTGCAATTACCGACAATCCTGCAAGTTGCGCAGCGGTACTAATTTCATAAGTTGTGGCGGTAGGATTATTTATAAACCATGAAATATCATAAAAACCATCGGCTGCGCCTGTCCATACATTTTCTCCGTCTGCATGATTTCCCGAAGGAAAGGCAATTTCAAATGTAACAGTTTGGTTTTCTGTTATATTATTTATAGTATATACCTCTTCAACCGGTGTTAATACTACTCCATTTGCCTTAATGATATAAGGGTTATACGCATAGTTTTGATTGGTAGTTACTTTGAAAGAGTAACTGCCTCCAATCGGCACCGGCGATGTTGATCCTGGCTCGGGAGTAAAAGTAATCCCCGTAACGGGGGTGAAAGTAACCGTATATTCCTGAACTGAAAGATTGGCAATGTATGTAGCATCTGCTGTAGCGGTAAAAGTAAAGGAGAGGTCATTGGTAACATGAGTACCACCTAACGTCCAGTTAATAAAATCATATCCTGTAACTGGCGTTGCAGTTAAAGTTACGCTATTGCCATGGGTATAAGTATCAGCGCCAACAATAGTAGCGCTGCCTGACGGACTTGCATTTGCAGCAATTGTATAAGTATTGATGAGTAATCCTTCAATAGTAACCACTTGATCTTCTTGAATATTGGTTATCGTATAAACATTTGCAGTGGGGGTTAAAATAATTCCATTCGCCTTAATCACAATAACAGATTTATTATATTCGGGGGCAAGCGTAACTCTAAAAGAGAAGTTTCCGCCTTCATCCACAGGTGTATAAGATCCCTGCTCAATAGTAAAGGTAGCGCCGGTTACCGAAGGAAACTCAACGGTGTAAGTTACAGCCGCTATCAATTCAAAATTGGCAATATAGGCTGCATTTTGCGTAGCCGTAAAGTTATAAGTAGGATTAGTACCAACCGGTATTGAATTTAACGTCCAGTCAATAAACCTGTATTGTGTATTTGCAGTAGCAGTTAAAATAACATTGTCACCGTGTTCGTAAGTATTTGCACCCGTTATTGTACCACCTTCCGTAGGGTTGGCAGTAGCGGAAATTGTGTAGGTATTAATTACAAGTCCCTCAACCGTAATCTCTTGATCTTCCATTATATTTGTGATTGTATAAACATCACTCACAGGAGTTATCAGAACATCGTTTGTTTTGATTGTAATCACAGCATTGCTGTATGCCACATCAAGGGTAACAGTAAAAGAATAGTTGCCGCCTTCCTCTACAGGTGATGTAGAACCGCCATGAGGAGTAAAGGTAATGCCTGTTACAGGAGGGAAAATTATTGCAAAAGAATTTGTCAAATCATCCGGTTCAAAAAACAGACGCGGATATTTGTTGGCATTAAACTTCCAGTTTTCATCTGTCCATCCATCACCTGTAGCATCTGTTCTAAGGTTGTCTCCATATAGTTCAACAGAGGGTTTACCAGAAACATCATCAGGATCAGGATCCATACTCATTACGCCTTTTAGATTACAAAGTTGGTTATCATAATAACATTTATCATACGTTACAGTTACTGCAGCGGGAGTGTTTCCAATAAGCGCTCCTTTTGTTGCTGAAGTATTTCCGGTAACATTGCCTGCTGAATAGCAATATTTAATTGTAGTATTTAAGTTTACCATACCGGCAATCCCCCCAACAGTTGTACCCGTTGTTGAAATATTTCCCTGATTATAGCAATAATTAATGGATCCTGCGGTAACTAATCCTGCGATACCCCCTATCCAGTTGCTGTTAGCAATAATATTAACATCTCCATAATTAGCACAATAGAGTATAGTACCACTATTATTTCCCACAATTCCGGCCGATCTTCCACTTATGCCTGTTATAAAGCCGTAGTTTACACAACGTTCTACAGTACCGGCGTTAACTCCAACAATACCGGATGCCTGCCCTGAAGCAGAACTGCCATTTCCTCTAAAAGTAGCATAGTTTACACAATCTGAAACGATTGAATTTAAAGCAGTTTGCCCCACAATGGCTCCCGCCCATTCGAAAACTTGCATATAACCGGAAAGAATCGTTACATTTTTAATTCTTCCGGTAGCGGTAATCTGGCTAATAAATCCTCTTCGGCTCTGAGTCGGCAAATTAACATACATACCTGAAATGTTTTTTCCGTTGCCATCAAATGTACCGGCAAACTGTACTACTGCCGTTGACGCATAGTTGCTTCCAATAGCGGTCCACCAGTGAGCGCTCAAATCAATATCTGATGTGAGTGTAATGGTTCTTCCTGAAAAAGCAAAAGATGCTACCCCATTTAGCCCACCTACAATAACTGCTAATCCTGCAAGTTCTGCTGCCGTGCTGATTTCATAATCAGTAGCGGAAGTATTGTTTGTGTACCAGGTAATGTCATAGCGTCCACTGCCGTCTTCCGTCCAGGTGTTTTCTTCGTTGGCATGAGTTCCGGTCGGCACTACCATTTCAAACGTTACTGTTTGGTCGGAGGTTATATTTGCAATCGTATAAACTCCGGCAACAGGCGTTAATATGTCGCCGTTTGCCTTAATAAGATAAGGATTATTGGCATGGTGGCTGGTGGTTACCGTAAAGTCACGGCTTTCCCCCGAAGGAACAGTACCAGACCAGTCTCTGATAAAATTAACACCTGGTGCAGCTGTAGCGGATGGAAAAGTAACCGTGTAGTTTTGCGCAGTCGCAAACTGAATTATTCCACAGAATAAAAATAGAATAGTAAAAAATTTGGTAAATTTCATAATTACAGTATAATTTTGATTAATAATTAAATTTTCGGTTGCAAAGATGTAGTAAATTACATTAATATATTTTTATTTTCTTGCTATTTTTGGTCGAATTAATTAATTCGACCAAAATAAAAGGGTTTTCATTGATTATCAAAAAAAATCCTATTAATTAGTGGTATTCTTGGCAAAAATAATTTTGAGACATCTCACTTTTACATGGAGAGAGAAATATATTAAAAAAATTAGCCAAAAATCAGGTAACAATATAAAAAATTTTTAGAAAGTACAGAATTTATTTTTACGTAATTATCTATATACAAAATACAATTATATGATTTTCAAAATAAAAATCAAATAATTGAACTGTATTGTTATTATTAATAACACCTTTATTATTCTTTTTATCTACAAATAAATCTTTAATAAAATCTAAATTCTTTTTTGTAAACCATTTATACATTGCTTCTTTTGCACACCAATAATAATAGAAGTTTTTCAAATTACTAATATCACAACCGGCAATCTCTTGCTTGCTCATAAAACGAGTATAAAGTGGTAAAATTCTTGGAGTAATTTCCTCAATATCAATCCCAATAGGAATATTTGCCAAAGCAACAGCCACGTAGTTTTTTGTGTGGGAAAAAGAAATATAATGCTCAGATAATTGCGGTTGACCCGTTTTCGAATAAGTAATAGCAATCTGTTTTGTGTTAAGCAATTTGGCAAGTGCGGCACGACAGGCTAACTTTTGAAGGCGAATTTTTTGCAATTTAATGCTTTTTATTTTCAATTCATCTTCCGAAAGTAACTGCAAAGAGTTAAAAAAAAACTCCTCCGTTTCAGCAATTTTCCAAACAGCGATGAAAATGGTTTGAGAAACTTCTATTATTTTTGTTAAAGGCATATCCAATAAATCACTATTTCAGACCAACTTATTTTAATACATATTTACATGTAAAAGGTAAAAGAGTTTCAAAAAGAAGAATCGTTGTTATTATCTATTTTTTTGCAAAAAAACATTTTTTTATTAATCATACACTTTTTAATGCCAAGTAGATTTTTTACCATGTTAAATAATAACGAATTAACACCTATTAACATTTTTATTTTGCTATAAATCACATAGATAATAAAATTTTGTGCATTTTTTTAAGACCTATTTGAGGGTTGGTATGAATAAAAGAATATTTTTGCCACCGATTTTATCTCTTACATGAAAAAAATTTATTCTTTTATTTTTATTCTTTGCTGTTTACTTTTGCCATTATCTTTATTGGCGCAATACACTTTGAAAGGTACCGTAAAAGATGCGTTAGATAATACGCCCATTCCCTATACCCAAATTCGTGTGGACTGTTTGAAAGAGGTATTCATGTCGGATGTGGATGGCATTTTTTCTATAAATATTAATAAAGACAGTTGCGAAGTAGAGTTTTTTCAAACGATGTTTGAACCGGTGAAACGGGTAATTGTTTTTTCACCGAAAAAGAAAGAGATAAAAGTAGATATTCTGTTAAATCACATTGCTACCCGTTTGGATGAGGCAAAGGTGAGCGCCTCAAAATATGAGACTAATCCTGAAATTTCTACCAATTCGTTAGTAGTTTTGCAACCCAAACAGGCAGAAAACCGGAACTTTGTATCGGTGGATAATTTGGTGAATACCGCCGGCGGAATTGTGGTAGTGGACAACGAACCGCAAATACGTGGGGGAAGCGGATACAGTTCGGGAATGGGCAGTCGGGTTATGATTATGTTGGATGATATGCCTTTGCTGCGCCCTGACGCGGGACGCCCCATGTGGAACTTTATCCCGATGGAAAGTATTGAACAGGTGGAAATTCTAAAAGGCGCGGCTTCCGTATTGTTCGGTTCGGCTGCGCTTACCGGCGCAATTAACGTGCTTACCGCATATCCGCGCTCAAAACCTCAAACCACTATTACTACTTTTGCTAAAATTTACGACAGCCCCCAAAACCCCTACCAAACAAGTTGGCTCAATGCAAATCCCGTAGAGTTTGGACTTTCGTTTCTTCATTCAGAAATCATTAAAAAGAACTTCGACTTAGTGGTGGGTGGTGAAGTTTATAACGACCAAAGTTATATTGGACCGCAGGAAAGAGTATCCGACACAAGAAACCACAATTCAAGTTCAAAAGGTAAGTTTGAACAAAGATACCGGTTAAATTTTGCTTCCCGTTACAGATTTAAAAAAGTTAAAGGACTTTCGGTAAGTTTGAACGGCAATTTTATGTACTCCAACAATGCTCAATCTTATGTTTGGTTTGATGCAGATACCAACATTTTCAGATCGTATGACGGCACTCTGTATCAATTCAAAGAGTTTACTTTTTACGTAGATCCCTGTGTAAAATATTTAACTGTTAAAGGTGGTGCACATTCGTTTAGAAACCGTATTTTGTTTAATGACAGCAAAGAATTTTACGGCAACGCGGATGCGCAGTCTGTGATGGTTTTTGATGAATATCAATATAATAAAACATTTCATAAAATTGGGATGACTCTTATTGCGGGTGCAAGCAATCAATATGCAACTTCTTACGGGCCAGTCTTTAACGGCGATGAAGACCCACATGTTATTGAGGGTCCAAAAGAGCCATCCTCGGCATTTTCTAACAATTTTGCCATGTACGCACAGTTGGAACAAAAATTTCTCAAAAAGAAAAATTTTACGGTTCAATTAGGTGGAAGATGGGAATTTTACAATCTGTGGGGTCCAAAAATTGAATCGGAAAAAAAGAATAAACCCATTTTCAGAGTAGGTGCAAATTATCAAATTCCTACCATTAAAACCGCTTTTCGCGCCTCATTCGGACAAGGGTATCGTTTTCCAACCATTGGAGAAAAGTTCATTTCTCTAACTGTGGGCAAGTTCGGTTCTTATCCTAATCCACAGTTAAAACCGGAAACCAGTTGGAATGCTGAAATTGGTTTGATGCAACCCTTTCAGTTCTTCGATTTTAGAGGAATGGTGGATCTCTGTTATTTTCACCAGAATTATAAAGAGTTTATTGAATTTTCGATGGGCGGATGGGGAAGTAGTACGATTCTTATCGAAAGATATGGTTACAAATTCTTAAATATTGGTCCTGCAAAAGTAAATGGAGTGGATTTTTCGCTGATGGGAGAAGGAAAAATTACCAAAAATATAACATACACACTAATGACTTCTTACACGTGGAGCAACCCAACTTCCAAAGATACTGCGCTCATATATTATGTAACCGACTCGCCTCGTACCGAATACTCTTTTTCCAGGCAAAGTTCCGATCTTTCTCGAAATGTATTGAAATATAGAATTGAACACATGGTGAAGTTAGATGTAGGATTTAATTTTTTTAAAAAAATTGCAATTGGTGGAACAATAAATTATTATAGCGCCATGAAAAATGTAGATAAATTTATGTTTCAGTATGATGCAAATAATCCTAATTTTGAAGAAGATGATGTAAAATTGATTTTAGATATAGGAGACTTCCCGTTTTATAATTATTATAATTTTTATCAAGATAATAAAAAAGGATCAATGACCCTTGATTTAAGAGCAAGTTATTATTTTCCAAAAATCTCTATCAGTTTCTTAATTAAAAATGTAACCAACCGTTTATACGCACTCCGTCCCCTCTATGCCGAACCCCCAAGAACATACACACTGCAACTTATTGTAAAGATATAAGTTACGAGTTACACTAATCTCTAACCACTAACCACTAATCACTAATCATTAATCACTAATCACTAATCACTAATCACTAATCACTAATCATTAAAAAATATATTTTATGAAAAAAACTATTTATTTATCTATTTGTTCCTTATTCCTTGCTCCTTGTTCCTTGCTCGCGCAGCAGTATCAACTTCCTGAGAGCAGTTTTGAAAAATGGGAAGATAAAACTTCACCTTATTACGGTCCTTATCTCGAATTTGAGACGGAGTATTTTTACACACTTAATTCCTTATTTAGACTTCAAAATGACGCAGGCGCTGCCAACCGTACTGCATGGAGAGAAGGAAATGGCGCTCAACAACATGGAACCTATTGTATTAGATTAACCTCCGGAAGAGTTGCGGTAGGAACTGGTTATGTTTTTTTACCCGGAATGGTAGGAACAATTTCACAAGGTTTTGTTAACGAATTTTTAAACCAGGGAGGAGAAGTTACCACAATAAAAGCATGGGAATATGATACGCCGCATCTATTGGAAGGTTATTATAAATACCAGCCTGTAGCAGGAGACTCGGCGCTCATTGAAATTGGATTTTACAATTATAGCGGAGAGGTTTTTGCAGCAAAAAAAATTATTAAAGAAACCGTAAATGAATGGACTCATTTTTCTGTTCCCATTCCGGAACAATACTGGAACGACGTTTTTTTAAATATTAGAGTACTCTTTGTAGCCAGCGCAGGCGTGAATTTTGAAGATTTAGATGAATGTGATGGACAATTGGAAAGCACTTTATGGGTAGATAACATCTCTTTGAATTACACATATCAAGGAAATGATATAAAACAAAACTTCCTCTCTACTTTAAAAGCAAATGTTTTTCCAAACCCCGCTACTGAAGTTTTAAATGTTGAACTCAATGAAAACTTTACAGGTACCATTTCGGTTTATAATGTAACCGGTAATAAAGTAATGGAAGAAAATATTAACGGTACGCAATGCCAGTTAAATACCTCTGCATTAGCAACGGGAAACTATATCTATAAATTAATGACTGAAAATACTATTTTTGCGCAAGGAAAATTTGTGATTACAAAATAGTATATGAACATTATTATAGAAAGCGGCGCAACTAAAAGTAGATCTATCGGATATAACGACTGTTCTACTTTTTTTAATTACAAAACCACAGGTATAAATGCCACTTATGCAACAAAAGAAGCAATAATTGCAGTTTTTCAAGATATTATTACAAAAAATAATATTGTTGTGGCAGAGGTTGAACATATTCGTTACTATGGCGCCGGTTGTTTTAATCCTACTTCTGCTGAAAAAATAAAAGAGGTACTAAACTCTCTATTTCCATACGCTACTATTGAAGTTTATTCAGATTTATACGCAGCGTGTCATGCTTTATGTAAAAATGAAAAAGGTTTTGTTGGTATTCTGGGTACCGGTGCAGCATCCTGTTTTTATGATGGCAAACAAATTATTGATAAAGCTCCCTCATTAGGTTGGTTGTTAGGTGATGAAGGCAGCGGCGTTTATATCGGAAAAATGTTTGTGAAAGAATATCTTACAAATAAATTAGAAACGGATATTGCTCAGGATTTTGAAAAAACATTTGCAATTTCTAAACAGAAAGTGTTAGAAAAGATATATCAGGAATCATATTCTCGAACTTTTTTTGCATCAATTCCTGTTTTTTTACAAAAACATATTAAAAACACGCAGATAAAAACTATTATTGAGCATTCATTTCAGGAATTTTTTACTCAGCAAATTGATTACTATGGGAAATTTTCTTATTCGTGGTTTTTTTGCGGATCAATTGCCTGGTATTTTCAGGATATTTTGATAGCAACCGCGGGTAGAAACAATTTGAAAATTGAAAGAATAATTCAGGAATGCGTGTCGGATTTATTATTGTAGTATTGTAAGTTTTTTTTATTATCGTATTTTGGCTACTAAGGGAGCTTTGAGAAATAAGATTTTTGCTACCATTCATATAGAAATTGTAATAGTGCGGTTTTTTCCTACACTAAAAATCAGTTTTAACCGAAAAAAATATATTTTCGCGCCCCTAAAAAAATAACCTTAAAAAATCATTTTATTATGGCAACAAGAATCAGATTACAAAGACACGGTAAAAAGAATCAACCTTTTTATCACATTGTAATTGCGGATGGTCGTGCACCCCGTGACGGACGTTTTATCGAAAAACTTGGCACTTACAACACACTGACTCATCCTGCAACTATCAAAATTAACTTCGAGCGTGCGTTGTATTGGGTAGAAACCGGCGCCTCTCCTACCGAAACAGTTCGTTCGATTCTCAAACACGAGGGTGTTTATCTTATGAAACATTTACGCGGCGGCATCGCAAAAGGTGCTTTTAACGAACAGGAAGCAGAAAAGAAATTTGAGGCATGGAAGCAAGAAAAAGAATCGAGAGTAAGCAACGTGAAACGCGAATCAGCTGACAAAACACGCGAAGAACGCAAAAAACGACTTGATGCAGAAAGTAAAATTAGAGAAACCATTGCGAAAAAAGTAGCGGCAAAATATGCTGTTGAAGCCGCAAAAGAAGCCAAAGAAGCGGAAGATGAAGTAGCAGCAACAGAAATAATAGATACTCCTACTCCCGTTGAAGAAGTTGTATCAGTTGTACAGGAAACAACAATAGAAGAGATTCCTACCCCCGAAACTCCCGAAGAAACAACTGAAACTCCCGCAGAATAAGAGCAACTGTTATTCTGAAAAAAAGGGTATGGGGTATTGGGAGATGGTAATAATTTTAATAATGACAATTATGGCAACAATTCAATCATTCAAGGAATTAACAGTCTGGCAGGAAGAACAGAACAGAATATCTGAATGTTCTATCAATCCCTAATGGTTCTCTAACAGAGTAGGAAACGCGTTGTCACTATGATTTATGGATTATACCTTTAAAACATTCGGTTTGTTGGGTGTGGGTAAAATTTTTCCGTTTACGCCACGATATTTATCATCTTTATCAAAAGGTATTCCAATTTTATTTAACAGACGATCTACTTGAACTTGATGCAGTTGCATTCCCATTTCCCAAGGATTATACCCTAACAACATGCCGGTCATCTCTTCGTAAGTAAGTACCGGAATACCGTAGCCGTCTTTATCGTAGGTTTTGTTTTCCAACTCGGCAATGGCATATTGCCATTTATCAAGAAACATAGGACATCCGGGGCAGTTGCACACAATAAAATCGGGTTCGTAGGGTTCCATAGATTCAAATTTTTTCTTAGTGTTTGCAATAGAGAATCCGCGGTTGGCTTTTACCAAATAGTGCCTAAATCCGAAGCCGCAGCAGTGGCGGCGTTCAGGGTAGTCTATTACTTCTCCGCCCCATGCTTCAATCATGCCGGCAAGCACGTATGGAAATTCGGCTTTTCCTACGCCTGTTTCCGGAAACATTTTAGCATAATGACAACCGATGTGTTCTACCACGCGCAAAGGCTTTCCCGTGAAACGATTTACCAATTGAAATTTCATCTTTTCTTTCAATTTCATTCTAAATTTGTAGATAATATCGGAAGGATGCGCTATATTTTTAGGAATTTGAAACGCTCTTCCTGTAGTTTTTTTCAAAATTTTACGTGTGTTTTCCAATAATTCGGGATGATGTTTCCACATTTCAATCATCTCATTATAAAGCCCAAACGACGTAATACATGAGGGGATATAGTTTTCATATCCTTGCTCTGTCATTAACGCAAACAACCGCGCAATAACGGTCATAGTAGTTTCCAAAGGAACTATGTCGCTGTGGTATCCAATTCCTGTACAAGTGTGTGTATTTTCGTTATCGTGTATATCTTTGTCTAACACTTCTCGCATTATTTTTAAGAAAGTGGTTTCCGAGCCTGGAAAAAAAGTTTGACGGATACAACTTCTGCCATAGAAAAAATGGTCATCGGCAATCTCTTTTTGATATTCATTCCAAAATCGTTTATTCATAGTTTTTTTACAATTATTGATTATTATTAACTTTTTCCCTGTAACTTTTCATTCGCCTCTATCACTTTCTTTTTCATAGATTCCTTAAATGTGGTCAATTTGGCGTATAAGTTTTCGTCAGAACTTGCTACAATTTGAGTTGATAGAATTGCGGCGTTTCTTGCTCCGTTCAAAGCAACCGTTGCTACGGGGATACCGGCGGGCATTTGCAAAATAGAAAGCACCGAATCCCAACCATCCATAGAATTTGATGATTTTACAGGAACTCCTATCACGGGAATAGAGGTGTATGCTGCAATTACGCCGGGCAAATGTGCGGCGCCTCCGGCGCCGGCTATGATCACTTTTATACCGCGATCTTTTGCTTTTGTGGCAAAATCCATCACTAATTCGGGCGTGCGGTGGGCAGATAATGCGTTGTACTCGAAAGAAACACCCATCTCTTCCAAAAATTTACCCGCTTCTTCCATAATGGGAAAGTCGGAAACACTGCCCATAATAATACTTACAATTGGTTTCATATTAATATTTGTTAATTTTTTTATTTGTGCGCAAAAGAACATAAATTTCTCATAATGCCACATAGAAAAAACAACCCTGCTATTTTCAATCAAATACGATTATTTTCACCGAAAATACTTGAACACTGTTCCAACATATCAAGAGGCTTTACAGGAAGCCAAAAAAATTGGAGTAAAGGTTATGATTTTCTATGTATCTTCTTGCTACTAAGATGTTTTAATGTTTATGTTAAGGTAAAAATAAGGTCTCTGTATGTTGTTTTTTAATGTTTTTCTCCAAATTTGTAACGAACGCCAATAGCAACTGCGCCATACAAATTTTCCATAGAATAAGTGCCATTAAAATAAGCACCAATAAGTGGGCGCCAATCTAATGAAAGTTGTAACGGAAATTTGAAATTATATTCAACACCAATCATGCCAACAACACCAGCAAACCAATTACCAAGAACTGCATCGTTAGTCCGTTGCATAACATGAGTGTACCACCAGCGATAGCCAAGTCCTCCACCAACTCCGGCATACCAATTCCATGAGCCTGAACCATTCCAAGATTGAATAGAAAATATCCAGTTATAGGTTACTATACCTTGTATTCCCGAAAAACTCTTAAAGTCTACATCTGCTTGAAGCATACCTTTTTTACCGAATCCATGCTGATAAGAAACTCCTACGCCCCAACCTAAGCGTCCTCCAATGGCTCTTGATTGTGCCAAAGCAACTACATAAATTGCCATTAAAAGGATAATTAATAATGTTATTTTTTTCATAGCAAAAATATTTGTAAGTAAAAATCTAAGCAGGCTTAAACCTGCTTAGATCATATTTATTGTTAGTCTATAAGATTGCCTGTTAGTACATTAATTTTAAAGTTTGTACCCTTGTGGCGACATATAATATAGCTTTCATCAGGATTGCAACGATTTCTAGTAGTCCAATCCCAAGGTCGGAATACAACATCACCTCTCCAAAAAGTTTTAAGATTATTACCAGTATATTTTATCATGTCATCTTTATTACAACAGTCCTCACCACAATCCCAATAAAGTTGCGTTCCGATAGACACTTGACCAAACGAACTGTAATCTTTTTTCCATTTTCCATTTTTTAATTTATAATTCTTCATAGAATATGCAGTAGATGTAAAAAAACTATAGTAGTGGTAAAACCAATTAAATCTATAATCATCGCCATGATTAACCGTACCTGAATTTTTGAAATTAGATTTGCATTCTACATCAGGAGGAATAACGGTTACCGGAGGATTTGTAAGAACTATCCAGTTTGGGTGATATGGGTCATTAGGTACAGGTGCTCTTCCTAATAATTCAGTAATTGATGTATTTCTAAGTGCAGTAAGGCAACTAAGTTCTGAAATAGGGATGAGTATTTGATACCCATCAGGACGGAATTGAAAAATGGTATCTTTAATGCAATACTCATGAAATAAAGATAGGATAGCAAGTCCTACCGGACATTCAGTAATATCATTAGAAGGAGGATCGCCACCTCGATTTAGCCATTCTTCTTCTTTAAATGCGTAACATTCTAAAGATGTATTAATGATTGGACTTTTATATTTTTGTTCAAATTTATATAATGGCAATAGATCATCAAATCCGAGCCTTTCAATAGTGGCATCTAATTCTTCTTCATCGCCCGTATCATATATTTGGAGAAAAAGGGTAGTCCATACCTCACACAAATCTAAAAGCTCATCATAAACTTGTATATAGTGTTCAGCACTTTCAAATCTCAGAATATCGCCATTTATTAACCTAATATTTCCTAAATCAACAGGTGGAACTTGTTTATAAAGTTGTTCCAATTCATTTGATATCGGAGCCCTTTGAGGGCAGTTTTCGACAGTGCTGTTTGCTGTCTCATCTTTTTTACATCCTATAACTAAGAATGTAAATGTTAATGCTAATAATGCAGTAAAAAATAAATTATTTTTCATTGTTTTTTGATTTAATTTTGCCTCCACTTGAAATGTACCCTTTTCTTCGGACAGCAAGTTAAGATTTGTTAGACATTTTTTTTTCAACTGCAAAACTAATATTTTTCATATACTACGCAACAATTTTACAATTATTTTTATAATATTCATTAGGATATTGATAATTAAGAGATTGATGAGGTCTTTTGTGGTTGTAAAATTCAAAATATTCCTCCAAACCGGCATAAAGTTCTTGTCCGGTTTCGTAAGCATTCAGATAAATATTTTCATGTTTGACACTTCTCCAAAGTCGTTCTATGAATATGTTATCTATAGCTCTACCACGACCGTTCATGCTCACTTTTATATGATTATTAAGTAAATATTCTGTAAAAATATGACTTGTAAACTGGCTGCCCTGGTCTGTATTAAAAAT
>JGI24702J35022_10000502_pt1 | contig 23670 bp, 13 predicted proteins | sample TergutTh196P4_FD_35022 | JGI IMG/M metagenome (IMG submission 35022)
TTGAAATACGAATCTTCCGGTATTTCAAAACAAGTCATACTCAGTTGATTTTCAATGGTCGTATCGTTTTTTACAACTATTTCCTCCGGCTGAACGGATATGGTTATTGTTGTACCTTGACTCACTGGGAAACCGGAAGTAAGTTGTTTTGATTGATTGTGTCTGCATGAGATGCAAAGCAAAAGAATGGTTGCGGAAAAAAGAAAATTTTTCATTGCTATACGGTTTTTGAAATATTTGTTACTGCTTTTTCCCGCAAAGATAACGCAGTCAGAACTGGCTCAATCATCAATTTACCCCCATTTTATGAAATAGTAGCTTGGCTGTATGAAATAGCAAAATCTGGTGATAAAATGATTTGGGGTATTGTTTTTGATTGTTCATTCCGACGATGCATAACTCCTGTCTTGCGATGTTGACCTCACCGTTTCCCAAATATTTTTTTCAAAGACCAAAAAACGAAATGACGACTGTATTTCCCTCGCCGTCATTTCGAGTAAATCCTGCATAAAACATGTGTAAGGGTAATACAAGGAGCGCCAGAGGAGTATATACAGGATTCGTCATGTCGAGCGAAGTCGAGACATCTGTAAGTTAATGCACTTTAGCGAAAAGCAGATTCTTCCGCTTTCAATTCCAGGGAAGTATATAAGATAGAGATATATACGTCTTTCGTCGAGTTTCGCCCATATTCATCCCAATATTTACTTGAACGCGATTTATTCGAATACCTCCCCCTGCATCCCAATACAACATATAATCAGCAAACCCATTTTCAAAAAAATCATCCAAGTTCTCATAATTATATTCGAGATCAACACTACCGCCTCCTAAGAAAAACAAACTAAAGTATTTAGAAAAATTCAAACGATATTCTAAATGCAAGGGAATATTAAGTGTTCTTTTATTAAAGGCTGAATATCGATTGTTATTCCTATCTATGAAACTTTTGAAGTAATGTTCATAGAAAACCCCTGTATTTAAACCAAAGCCATATTTGAATAAAGGTTCATATCGAATTCCTATCTGTAAACCCTCAAGTGGAACGCTGTAATTGTTGCTTTCGAAAGATTGAAATACGTAACCGACAGATAATCCTCCATCATAATGTTCTCCTGGACAGTTAAAACATTTTCGAGGTTTATACACAGTTCTGTTATTGCTTCTATTGGCAGTCTGACTAATATTGACTCTCACCTCTTTATCGCCTGCTCTTACCCTAAACCAATCATTTCTGGCTGAGTATCCTGTATTCTGTTTACAATACAAAGTAAAAGAGTTAGAATACTTTGTCACAGAACACCAATCAGGTATTCCCCAAATTTCAAATGTGCCTGCATTCGTAGTAACTTTTATTTCTTGCCCCCCTCCGGAGTCTGAGAAAGACAAATTAACAGGAGTAACAGCCAGGGTTGTTTCTCTACCCGATTGGCTGATATTTATTCTCACTTCTTTGTCACCTGCAGTTACCTTAAACCATTCAGCCCTTGATGTATTACCGGTATGAGCGCTGCAAGTCAAAACAAAATATCCGGAATATTTCGTTAACGTACACCATGCAGGTAGTGACGTAACATTATAATTTACTGCATTCGTCGTCACAGTTATATTACTTGATCCTCCGGTAGCTGAAAAAGAAATATTCTGTGTAGAAACACTTAATGTAGTAGCAGGCGGAGGTGGTGGATTGAGAAAATTCTCACATTTATCCCACTGTGTTTTTGCATATTCATCTTTTGGATTGGAAGTCAAGACTTTATCATAATTCTCTTTTGCCAACCTATAGTTCCTTTCATTAAATGCTTGATTGGCCTCTTTTATCCATTCTGCACAGTTTCTTGCCCGTGTGAGTTTGATTTCAGCTATTTGCCTATCATTTCCACTTGCCAGTCTATATGCTTCATAATAATTGTTTATGGCGCAGGTATAGTCGCCGGTATCAAAACAATGGTCGCCGTACTGCAGTGTGGTTTGACAATATACCGAGAAAGCGTTAATAGCAATAATCAATACAATTATAATTCGTTTCATATCTATCTTTTTTTATTGTAATCTGATTAACAAATCTGTTATATCCGCATCGGCATTGCGTTGTTTGCGTTTGATAATTTCAAAAATTATATCCGAGAGATAGGGATAATTGCCATAACTGTAATAATTGTACATATAATCGGCTACTTCGGATAAGATTTCATGGAATTTCAGCTTCTGAATCGCCGTATCACCGTCGGCAAGCGTCCACCTGTCTAAATCAACAAGTTTCTCTATGGTTTTTTTGAGTTCATCATAAAAATAGTGGGCGTACGCAATATCTTCTTTGAGTTGGTCAAGCAATTCTGATTGTTTTACGATTTGATTCAGTTGTGTCCGTGCATTGTTAAGTAGCTCAGCATCCATTTTGTTGTCAAGCAATTCTTTTGCGTAGAAATAGTTTTCCAAATCGGACAAAATTTGTTCCGCTTCCGCATTGTCACCTGCAAGTTGCCTGTCGCGCTGAACAGACAGTTTCGTTGAGGTCTTTATCAAATCATCAAACGTTTTGTTTGTATAATCATGGACTATCAGCGCCAACATTTCATTTTTCCCTGTTTCTTTTTCTGTGATTGCTTTTTGCTCTCCAATCCTTCTTTCCTCGCCAATTAATTTTTCTTTTTCTTGCATTTCCTGATTCAATTCTACTATAGTTGCAGTCAGGCGTTCTACTTGTTTTTGCAGACTGTCTCTTTCTATTTGAACTTTATTTTTGTTTAAATCGGCTATGCCTTTCTCTAAATTTTGTATCTTTTTGTCCAAACCGGCTTTGTCTTTTTCAAGCGTATTTAGCAGTCCCTGCATTTTTGATATTTCTGCCGTATGAGCAATATGTAAATTTAAAATGCTGTCTTGCAATGGTCTTATAACCTGTTTTTGCAAACTGTCATTTTCCAGAGTCAATTTCTGTATTTCTTGAATCAAATCCTGCGAAGAAGCGGAACAAAAACTGCATAAAATCAATGATAATCCAATTATTTTTCTCATTTTCTTTCCTCCTAATTAGTTGTTCTTCTGCTAAAAAACACAAATGCATCTTGATTGTCAGCGCTCCATCTGTCTAACAGTCTTCTGTGTTCACTGTTGGAATTGGAAACGCCATACGTATTGTCTTCCAATGCATCTATTTCGTCTCTCAATGGTCTGTTCAGATTATTGACATAGTCTGCATGTGAAATATATATACCGTTGCAATATAAACCTGACCATTGACTGATTTTGTCATCCAAATACCTGACATGCGCGCTAAACAATGCCGCAGGAATATCTTTCAGTCCATCCTGCAGGCGGGTGCAGTTATTTACATATTCGTTTTCTAAACGGTTGATCTGGTATGTTTTCGCTTGCGAAAGTTTACCTTGCACATTAGCAATCGGGAAACTGTCGGATAAACCGGAAGAGGTGTACGAAAAGCCTCTGCATGAAGCAATGAAGTTCGTAATTTCATCGTATTTGGCCAAAACAGTAAGCATATTTGTAAACGAAGTGGCGACCGGGCTGCCTGGGCCCAAATAGGTAGAGTTTTGCAATGTTCTGACTTCGCTTCTGATAAAATTCAGATCGGTAATGTTCCATTCCGAACCGGTGAATACATACATTGCCTGCTCAACAAATTTGGATGCGTAGGCAGCATAAAGGTTTTTCGACAAAATTTCTTTCCATTGATTGTTATCACTTTGGCTGTTTCCCAAGAATCCCTGTTTGTGATAGTCGTCAATGCGATACTGAATATCCTGATAGAATTTTGGACTGAAAACATTGGAAGGGAATCGTATCAAAGAATCAATTTCGCGCTCAATACGTGCTGTGAATGGGTTGGTGGATGGTGGTGGAACAGTTCTAAGCATGTCGATTTCCACCAACCACTTCCACACGAAAAAGCCGATTACGGCTACTACGGCTATTACCAGAATAATTTTTATTGCTTTCATGCTTATTGTTTATTTATTAAGTCTATTAAGTCGGTTAATTCTTTTGCTTTTCTTCTATCCTCATCGAGAATATTTTGAAATTTCTTGAAATCCGCCGAATATTGCAAATATGTGTTATAAAAATCTTTGAATGGGCTGTTGGAATCAAAATTGCTAAACAAATTGTCATAACTTTCTTTAACAGGCCTGCCTGAAGTCCACACCAATTTCCAAAATTCATCTTCGGATGGTTGTTGTGCATTTCCTCGTTGCGATTGATTTTGCTGCTCGGATGTCACTTGCGGTTTTGGCTGTTGCGGTTGCAGCTTTATGTCTATTTCAGCTTTGATATTGCTTTTGATGCTATCAACAGGAAAAATTATTGCGTCAACTTCAGTTCTTTTACTTTCTAAATCATCTTTCATTGTTAGTGTTTTTACCTCTTCACGTATTTGTAAAAGTTTTTGAAGATTAGTGATAAATTTGGCAACTTCGTTCAAATCCCATTCACTGTCTTCAGAATAAGCACACATTGTTTCACTGATCTTATCTTTGTGTTCGTCAATTCCATCAATTGCTTGTTTAAATGACTCTTGTTCAGTGGTATAATCTTTTTCTTTTAAGTCATCTATTTTCCCTAAATTTATTGCTTTGCGTATAGCAAGGGCATTATTTATTTTTGCGCAGTAATCGGGTAGATCAGTTATAGGAGTTTTTGTGCTGTCTTTGTCTTTCGTAGTAAATAATGAAATTAGATCATTGATTTGCTTCATAGGAAATTTATTTTTACTTTCATTTGTAACAGATTGGACATTTTCTGCAGCACAATATCGATCTTTGTATGATGTTAAGATGTCTTCTTTCAGTTCTATTCCATTTACATAGCTAATTAAGGTCTCAATTTCCGTTTTGTCATTTTGTTTGTTATTATCTGTATTACAATATTTTACGGCAATCAAAATTGCGCCAAGAAGGCAAATAGCAATGCATCCAACCACCCAAACGTATTTTGGATTTTTATGCCACCATAATTCTTGGAAAATTGCCTCATAATAGCCATCGTAACCATTATATTTTTCATCTTGTCTGTCGCTCCATCCACCAAATTTATAGCCAAATCGTGGTGTTACTCCAAACGGTGGAAATTCTGTAACATATTCTCGAATTGCATCTCCTTTGAATCTTCTTTTTCCCTGTTTTTCGTCAATTCTTAGTTCATATTTTTTTTCTTTCTTTATACCTATCGGGGAATTTACGTACTGTTTCGGTTCTAATTGCGCACTTATTTCAGTCTCATTAGCAGGAATAAAATCATGGATTGTATGCGAATCATATTCCTTGTGTGAAATAAAAATATTACGAGGTTTGGTAATATGGTAAAATTCAATTGCTGGGGGTGAAACGAATATTAGTGTTTCAATGTGTATCTTAAAATCAGGAATACTATTTCCTGTCTTTTTATCTTCAACTCTAATAGGTATAATTTTATATTCTTCTAAATCTAAGTTTAGTATGTTTTCATCTTGTGGTATAATGGTTTTCCATGAATAGGAAATCAGTTTATCTGTTTGAGCCATAAACATCCACTCTTTAGCAATATCTTCACCTTTAAATGTTATTGTATTGTTTCTTGTTCTTTGTTCTGGCTGATAAGCATTTTTGTATATTATTTCAGCAGTGGTTACTGGACTTCCTTTGTGTTGTATATGGAGTGTAACGGTTCTTGTTTCGGGTTTTAATGGAACATCTTTTCTTACCTCTATTTTTTTACTTTCTTCGTCAATCATAAGATACTCCCTTATGTTATAATCATTGAGTTTTCCTGATTCTTGCTTTGGATGGTGATAACTTTTGTAATAAGTAATTGTAATGTTGTCCCTATTTGTGATTTTACTGTTATTACTACATTGTTTGCCGTTTGTTCGAAGTTCTATCGAAACGCCGTTTTGCCCTTTTCCATAAAAATCCCTGAGTTTATATACTTTTTTGGTTAAATCAATTAATCCCGTTAAGTTGGCATCTGTATTATGGCGTAGAGCGTTTAGCGGGTTTTTTGCCTCTGTCTCTAAGCTTTTTTCAATAAAGAATATTTGCCGATAACTACCGTATTCAGGCTGATAAGGTGCATCGAAGTATTTTTGCATTTCTTCTTCATTGGAATAATATATGTATGCGGCATCGGCTGTTCCTTGCGGAATATTTTCGACATCATCCGCTGGCACAGGGGATAAACGACTGTTGTACTGATTGGCGAGAGCGCTGACAAAAGTCCAGTCTTCGCGAAAATTATCAAGGTTCTCATATTCAATATGTTTTTGACAAAACGTGCTTGTAAGTTGGTCTAACAACTTTATTACATGTTCCCCAGAGAGTTTCTTATTATTGGGAATAATTACAGAAAAGGTAATCAGCCCTGTTTTTTTGTCGGCTACTACATCTCTAATAATTTTATATTTGGAAAAAATAATATTTCCTTTGTTAAAATTAATAGAATATGCTTGTTGCCCGATTGTCGCCACTTTTTTGCTATCAGGTCTTGCGTCTGACAATCCCAACTCCAATTCTAACCATCCTATATCATTTTTGGGATTAATAGAACGATAGCCACCTTGTGTTCCGTGTATTACTATTTTCATGATATTACCTCTTTAGTAGTTTTGTGATCCAATTTTCTTCTTCAAAAGGTTTTACGCTTTCCAACAATTCCTCAATAATATCTACTGCATATTCTCGGTTAATTTTACATATTTTACTAAACATTACTTCTCCTATGGAAAAGATTTTCACCGTAAAATTAATCGAATTCTTTTCGCACCTTATTTGGACTCTATCCATAAAATCCCCAAAATTTTCATATAAAAAAGATTTTGCCACATTTGTTTTATTTTTTTCTTTTATTTCATCTGCTTTTGTAACTACAACATAAACAGCAATTGTTTTCTTTTTGAAAATATCATTATAATCTCTAAAATAAGTCGCTGCGGCTTTTAAATATTTTTCCTGCTCATGTTTTTTTTGTATTGCTTGATTGTAGTCAATAAAAAAGAAATGTATTTTTTGATTTTCACTATTAAGTAAAATATTCAGTGTTTTAAAGCCACGAACTCTTTGATTCTTCTTTTTATCCGCAAGTGACATATGAGCTTCTTCGTTTTTTATATCTGCATTTGGTATAGTATGCGTAGCACGCATATTGACAATGTCGTAAAAATATTCAAATACTTCTCCGCTTAATTCAAAAAATGAGATTTTTCTGTAATTTTTTTCCTTTCTTCTTTTGAGTTGGAAAGGCATATATTGAGTCCTATCTGTATTTGTTGAAGCTGGTAAATATCCTGTATCGTATTTGAAAATCTCAATTAAACTATCTCTATATGTTGCGCCAAATTTTTTATCAATATCTGGGTCATCCATTGAGTATTTTTTATTTATTGTATTCAAGATTACAGACAAAGCGCAAGATTTACCCGAAGAAGGTATTCCCCAAAAAAACACATCTGTATAGTTAGAAGGAATATCATTTTTTTCTTGTGGAATAATATCATTAAAGTCTAATGGTGGCTCGTCATATTTATCAACGATATCGTAATCAATACTTAATTTTTCACACAATTTCTTTAGAGAGACTTCACCCAAAATCTCTTTAACTTCATCGGGAGTGTAATTGTTGATATTATTCTCAATACGCTCGATTTCTCTGTTCCGTTTTTCTTCCTCTTCTTTTTCTTTTTTGGCGATTTCTTTATTTACTTCTTCTATACGCTCACTGTTTGGATATTTTTTTTTAAACTCACGTAGTTCGGATAATGATTGGGCAGACTTGAAAACAGTGTCTTCAGCATTATATCCTATAAGTATTTCTTTTACTTGTTTTCGTTTTTCAGAAGAAAATTCAGGTATTTGGCACAATTCTTCAAAAGTTACAATACCTTCTCGAATTGCTTTAGCAACAATTTCGGCTGTTACATTTGGATACGCTATATTATTTATGATTGAACTTCTTTTCATATATATTTTGTATTTATTATTATTATTTGACTGATTAGTATTTAACAGTATATATGCTCTTTTTTTTATCCTTTTTGCTTTTGAGAAAAGAGAATAATGAATATAAGTTTTTGATATCTCGTTTTTGAATAATCCAAGGAAGCAGCATCAACACATACAGACCTGTTGCATAGATTATAGAAAGAGACGTCGGAATATCTAATTCCGTGATTTTGCCGGTCACATCATCGAAGGTTAAAGAATAGTCAAAATCGCTTGCGGTTTCACCTTGCGCACGGAATGTCGAGAATTGTTTGAGTTCATTTTTCTTGGAGGTGCAATTGCGCTCTACTTCATTCATTACAGTAATGATACCTATAGGTTTCCAATATTTAATGGTTGCCTTTGAACGGGCAAGCCAATCGGAATATAGCTCTTTCATATCTTCGTAATTGGAAGGATACAGTTGTGTATTCAAAATGAACATTTTGTTTTCAACCTGCGTGTTGTCGTCTGTACCATCTATAAATCCATATTCGCGGTATTCGCCCGGATTTACGCTTTTGGCAGCCACAACGCTATTTAAGCGACTTTTGTAGATATTCAGCCGGTTGTTTGCATAACTTTCGTAATCGTCAAACAAACCTTCTGCCTGCTCAATATTGGCAATAACCTTGCTTTGAATAGCCTCTTTTTGTTCGGAAACAACAAAGAAATGCGAAAAAGGAAAAACGGACACAAAAGCCAACCCAACAAAGAGAAACAGCAAAATCCATTCCCAAATAATGCAGGTTTTGAAATTACAACTTGTCTTTTTCAGCAGCTTAGCTCCTAAGGCGAGTCCGCCCAAAAGCAGAGAAAGCGCCGCTGCCCAGACTACGCTGGGTGCTGTCTCACCCAACGACAGAAAATTTAAACTCAGGAAACAAAAGAAACCAAATCCTAATGCGCCCAATACTGTTAATAAATCTGCTAATGAAAATTTTGATTGATTCATATTCTTGTTTTTGTATTATTATTCATTTCATTATATGATATTTACGATATTTCAAAGACCTTGCAATTCCCGCTCAATTCTGTTCAATTCCCGCTGCAAGCGTTCCCGCTCCTGAAGCAGGTCGTCCCGTCTGTTGTTGGGAGAAAGCGTACTCGGATGGTTCGGGGCGTTCGGATTTTGAGGATTGTTTGCAGTCCCCAAAGTAAAAGAACAAATGTGAAGCATAGAGTCTTCTTTCGTTATAATACCTTCATATTCTTCGGTTTTATCCCCGTATTTCACTGTAACGGTATAGGGTGTTTCATTTATATCAGGTTCGTGCATTTCATAATACACAAGATAGACATGATACGTTCCGTTGGGAGCGCCACCGGTTGGCCAGTAAATGTGTTCTACTGGGTTTTTACTGTCAGGGTAATCAACATTCATATCAATTTCAAGTCGTCCGCCGCTTGGCACAACGGTATTTTGGTAAGAAACGGTAGCGCCCGACGGGTCTGTACAGTGTATATCCAAATCATTGTAGTTGTTCCAGCTTAAAAGGATTTGTACATCGCCCGTTGAAGGTACGGGAGGCTCTGCTATTTCACAATCTTCGCCTGACTGTACCATTTCCAATGCTTTGTCTAACTGTATTAATTTGCCGATGTCATCATCAGTTGGCAAGCCCGTTTGCTGCAGAATACATATAATCTGTTCGGCAGTAAGATTTTCATTCAGACTTTTCATCAAGGCAATACCACCGGCAACAATCGGAGCCGCCATGCTTGTACCGCTCATTACAGCATAATTATTACTTCCCGCACAACTGTAAATATCAACTCCAGGCGCAGATATAGTCGCATATTCACCATAATTGCTGAAATCGGCTTTGGAGTAGGGTTGATTTTGTTTATTGACTGCTGATACGGTTACAATATTTTTCGGGCGTTGAAGCGGTTCGATGCCGGCCAATACATTGTCGTTTCCTGCCGCTACTACAATGGTTGCTTGATGCTTGTCGGCAATTTCACTGATTTTGTTCCACAGACGTTCTTCTTCCTTGAAACGATTGAGGATCATTTCCCGCTGATACGCTTCCGAAAAAGCGTCTAATCCGGTAAAATCCGTTCCCAACGAAACATTTACCACATCGGCGCCTTGATAAAGTGCATATAAAATGCCGTCTAATATGGAAGTGGTGGTCATAAATCCCTGCGCATTGGCAACCTGGACAGGCATAAACGCACAGTGGGGAGCAATACCACAAAGCCCTTTCGCATTGTCGGCTATGGCTAATGCCGTACCTGCTATGTGTGTGCCATGGTCGCTCTGTAGCGGAAAGATTTGATTGGATTGTAACCATACATTGTAAGGCATAACTACTTTATCCTTTAATTCAGGATGTTGCAGATTAAATCCATTGTCGACTATGGCGACTGTAAGTTTGGGCGAGCCGCGCGTAATATCCCATGCTTGAGGCGCATTCACGGCGTGTAAATACCACGCTTTATCCTGGTCGTTAAAAGCGGGATCGTCAGGAAAATATACGCCTTCGAACAATGCTTCATCAAATACAAATAATTTATATTCAGGCGCAAATTTGTCCGGAATCTCCTGTTTCAATAGGGTCCGTTCCGCAGAAGGTACTTCTATTTGCATTCGTTTCACTACATCATCATAATACACCACTTTGTATTTATCTTCAGGATATTTTTCCTTGAAATCTTTTGCCAGATCCATGATGGATTTATTGACGTTTTCCATTAATATATTCAACCGGTTGCCTATAATAACGGGCATTCCCGGTTCGCGGATTATTTCAGGGTCGTTAAGAGGTGGCAATACGCCTTGATTGGGTGGTAAGACATCCCTGTATTCGGGCGGTGTTGGCGTCGGCGTGTATGGGTCGCCGGGATTGTAAATACCATCGCCGCCACTTCGCGGGTCGTCGTGTATCCAGGGCTTATCTTCTATCGGATATGGAATGGGTACAGCGCCTCCTGTGCCTCCACTGCAACTGCGAAACAGCCACCAAAATAACAGCAATAAAAGAAGTAAAAGCAACAACCAAAGCAGCCATTTCAAACAGCCTTTTCCTGTAAACAGGGCTATCAACCCATTCCAAAAACGCTTATACCAGGGCAACGGTGGAACAGGATACGGAATTTGGCGATATTGCGCCGTAAATTCAGTGTCGCCGGTAACACTGTAATCATTTGGATCCCTGTCCCAACCGTCAAATTCGTAACCTTCCATTGTTTGGATTTTCGGGATTTCGCCTTCGGTAATGGTTTCGTTGGTATATTTGGATAATTCCGTCTTACCATTGAGAACGCCGCCTTCGCCTGCATGAAAGCGAATTGTAAAAGGATATACAAGTGGTTCTGGTGGTGATTCTGATACAGATTGCAACTCATCAACCACAGGTGATTCGGGTTGTGGTTGCGGTCTCTTTTTCTTTGTGTAAATATTTTTCATTGCAATGCCGAGCGGTTCTCGCACTTTGTCTTTCAACTGCATCCCCCAAACACCCAAAACTGTCTTGCCATCAAAGCAGTACACAAAAGCATCATTGACAAATTTTGTTGCATTTGCAAGCGCTTCGGCTTCGCTGCTTTTGCCTTCATTTCGAAGCGAATCCACTTTGCTTTTGTAATGTTTAAGCGTTTCATTTTTTATTTGTTCATATTGTTGACGTTCTTCACCCTGTAATTCCGACAGGCGTTGCGGCGTTTCGCTATAAGGTTTTGAAAACCATGTAATCGAATCGCCTTCAACAATCGGCGTTGCTAAAAAATGACGGTATTTTTCGTCAATTTTCTTATTCACCACATTTTCAATATCATCAAAGCGTTTGAACAAATCAAATTTTCCAAGCCGTTGAATGTCTTTGAAATATTTTGTGTATTCCGGCGTACTGCAAAGCTTTTCAATTCGTGCCATAATATTTTAATATTGAATGGCTTGACATTTTTCGATGATTTTACCCAATCTTTCATTCGCTATTGGATCGTAATCAGGTACGCCGCTTGCCGTAACAAAGCCTGCTTTTAACAAATCACTCCACATGATATAACTGCGGTAGTTTGGCAATCGCTTTGCTTTTGCTGGAAGCGGATTTTGATTTAACAATGCAGACAAATTTCCCATATCGGTTACCAATTCAGCAACTTCTTCTCTACTGTTTTGTTTAAACTGTAATTCTTCGTGTTCCCAAAACAGTTCCGCTGTATTTTCGTTTGCTTTTTTCAGGTCATTAAAATGTGATTCATCATAATATGCCAATCCGACAGAATTTATAAACTTATTGATAATTTCGGCGCTTATATCGGCAATCATTTCATATACATCTTCGATATTTCGATAGCCATCCACATGGTGTCTGATTCTTTCGGCAATGACTTTTGTAATATGCAGTTTTTGAAATAATCGGCGTAACATATCCTGAATGTGCTGCAAACCTTCTTCCGAAAATATAGGGGCAAGTTTTTGTTGGTTTTCGGGCATGTATGTATCAAACCAAAAGGTTTCCAGCGTATCTGCCAGCACTTGCGAAAAGTTTTTTACCCGTTCTGCGTTACCGTAAAACAATTCATTCAAATCAATTTTTTCTTCGTTTTCAAAAAAAGCCTGGCATTCATTTAGCGTCTGCATTTCGTAACGAACACGCAAGCGTTCCAGATTAGTTTCAAAACTGTCATTTGGATTGAGTTCCGGCACATTTATACGATGTCCGCTGTATTTGTCCATATTAACTACATCGCGGCGTTCAATGTCACGGATTTTTTCGAGATACAGTGTAAAAACATCGCTTTGATTCAACATCAATTCCTTCATCATCTTTCCGAAGAAATAGGGATTTGCTCCAAATGCAGTTGCTAATCTTGCTTGAATAATACCTGCTGTTCTTATTGCTCTCAATAAACTCTCTGCCTTATCCGGGCTGTTGTAATATTCTTGGAGTAAATTGAGGAGGTTTTGTACTATTGCATTGAGTTCCCGTACTGTTTTTTCACGACGAGCGGGGTTGATATTGTTGGATGCGATTGTCAATTTGTTAATAATCAGCGCTGTACCATCTTCGTTGATGCTTGCCGCTCTGTCCCACGATTCTACAGGGTTTTCAAAATGCTGTTTCACAAAATCATATTCAATAAATGATTGACGCAAATCTTTTCGAAAATTCGGATAAATATCGTGAAAAATTTCTTCGCTTTCGGTGTTATTTTCATTATACCCTGTGAAAAGTTTACTTTCAGTATCAGACGAAAAACGGAAATCACGTAGCAAATAGATATTTTGGAAATTTGGTTTGCTTGCTGTCCATTCTTTGAACCACTTATTTATGCCAAATACCTCATTAAAAACAGTAATAAAACGACCTTTCCACTTATTATTACGAGCATCCATATTATCAGGTCGGTCATTATTATAATCAAACTGTAAATCAATATTAAACATCGTTGAAATCACAAAGAATGGCGGTACTTTCGATTTTTCAATAAAAGCGTTGCGTTCTTCCGGTGTTTTTCCAATCATATCACTAATCCAATGATGTAACAGTTCGGGCAAAATATTTTGTACTTCCGACTTTTCCTGATTCTGACAAAGTAAAAGAATATTGATTTTTTCTGAATAGGAATATTTGTTAAAAAGGTAGGCTACTTTTCCACGTAAAAGCATTTGTGGAATTTGCTCATCAACAATGTCTTCTTCGTGTATTCCTAAACGGTTTCTCGTTCCGGGAAAATCAAGCAAATCAGTATTTTTCAAAAATGGTTTGCCTGTTTCCAACTTGTCCGGTAAACGGAATGTGAGTTCTGCTGTCAAAGCGCACAAATAAGATTTTGAAAAATTATTAACAATTTTTTCTTGGGCATTTTTCAAAATCATTATGGTGGTTTCTGCGACAAAATCCTGTTCAGTGCCCTTAGTTTCACCATAAATTTCGCGCAAACGTGTAACATCTAACAGAGTTCCGTTTTTGCGCAGTACCGATTCGATTGGCAAATATATTTCATCACTAAAATCCAATTTTTTGTATTGTTTAAGCAATTCCGAAAAGAATTTGGTGATTTTTTCGTTGCCATTCCACAAAAACGCAAAAATTTCACTCCATTCATCCGGTTGAGTTTTGGCAATTAACGGTGGGATTTTTTCAAAAAACACGGAATGAATAACATTTGCCGCTGTTGCTTTAGTTGAGAAATTGGACTGAAAATAGTCATGAATATCCAAAATATCATCTTCGCCGATCAACGTTTGTTGTGTTTGTTTTCCCTCATACTTACTACAAAGTTCCGAGACTTCTCTGGTAATTGTATCGCTTTTCTGGGCAATGTCAATTTTGGCTTTTACATCATTATAGTAACTATCGCAAAGCACAAGCACTAAGTCGGCAGGCGATAACAATTTGGCTTTTACAGGAAAAGCAGGATTTTTCCATTGATAGTTCGTTGAAAATCGTGTTACTAAGCTTGTTGCTTCTTTTTTCTTTCCTTCCGGATTGATTTCATCAAGAAAAACGTAAGTGTTATTTTGACCATCAATTACGGTAAATGGTTTCCCGCTTTCAGATAGCAAATTGCTTACAAGATAGGATTTTCCCATTTGACTTGCACCATAAATTGCCGCCGCAGGATTGCCTTCCAAAGCAAATTTTTTGCGGTTCAACTTGCGACGAAAATTTACAAGATTACGGTAGGCATTTTCTCCTTTGGCGCCTCGCATCGATTCTGTTTCTTTTACCCATTTAATGGAGTTTTTTATTATTTCGAGTTGGGAATTTATCTTTTGTTCCATCTTAATGTGGTTTTAATTATGGTTAATATTTATATTTTCAAATTCACCCGAATCAAGCCAATAATTTTCACTTTCACTCATACTTTGTACTTGCAGCGAAAAATAAGCCACAGGTAAATCATCGTGATTTCGACATTCAACTGATTCTATTTTCAGGGTTTCTTTATCTTCGAGGTAGCTTTCGCGTACAATACTCATATAATATGGAGCTAATCTTCGCAGTCGTTCAATTTCATTGTTAATCGCCACTTTTATTTCTCCCTTATTATTGTCTTCCAATCCCCATCTGTTTTTCATTCTTTCTTCAATTTTATTTCGATTCAAATCAAGTATATAAAACGGGCGGGTAGGATATGACGGTGAGTTTAACTGACGGGTCCAAATCCGTAATGGCAATTGTGCAACTTCGATCGTCGCATGGTTCAATTCGGGTGTGATAAACGCTTCTTTACTTTCTGACAAAGCAAAATATGCTGTGGTGGGTAACATCTTCTGTATTAATTCGCTTAAATCTAATGAGAAGCCATCTAAACCACCTCTTGCAGAAGCGTAATTGCCAATCATAGCGCCAACGGCAACAATGGATTTCGCATCTTTGAAATAACCCTTGCCATCGTGGAAAGGATACCAGGGGCCTATTCGATAATTATTCAATGATATCAATCTGTTGGGCGACACGGCATAATATTTCAAAAATAAATCAGCAAGCGGTTTGAGTGAAGTCGGACGGCCGGAAAGCAACACAATATCGCATCTATAATACGACAGTATAGTAGCAATTTTGCCAGCCAGCGTATCAAAAGCGCTTTCTACAATTTTGGAAACAATATCCTTATCGTAATTCCATTGTAACTCTTCAATCCCAAAACCAAAATGGTTTTTAAAATGTTCAAGTAGTCTTGCCGTTGGTTCGTTCCTGACGAAAATATCGTTGAAAGTTAAAGTCATTCTCTCCACCTTATCCTCATTCAGCAATTCGAGAAAATGCGAAACCACCGGAACAGAAACCTGCAAATTAAACTCGCTCCGGATTTGTCGGCGGGTAATGTCTTGCAGAGCGTGGTCCGGCGCAAAAAAACCGAGGATTTTTTCGGCAATATTGTCAGCCTTTTTTGCAGTCAAATGCTTTGGAATTGCAGCATATTGCCCTTCAATAATCAGTTTTCGTATCAAATTTTTCAATAAATCATCGCCGGCAATATAGAAACTTTCCCAAAAAAGTGGTACCGGCGTTAATCTGCATGGTCCTGCATCATCATATTTATAAGCAGAAATCATTACGTCGGTTGTGCCAGCGCCAATATCCACCGAGCCGATTGTGAGTGATTTCTTGCTGTAAGCATCCAAATCATTCCTTACTTTGCCATAAAAATCAAAATATTCCGCACAATTATTTCGATAGCGTTTGGTGATTTCAGCATGCAGATAGACAAACTGGGAGCAAGTTGCTTCATCGTAAATCCACTCATTACGTTCTTCGACTCTCTGCAAATTTCTGACTGAAGGAATAACTTGCACTTTACTCCGTGCTTCTCTTTCGTCTAATTCCTTGTAATAAGTTCCTGCATAAAAGCGATCTAATATAATTGCTGCATCTTCCGCACATTTTCGAAGGGCAATTTGTTCAACCCGCGACATGGCAATCGGGCAGGTAATAATAATGCGACCAATACGGCGTGGCTTGTTTTCCTCGTCCCACTTATGTCGAAACTCGTAACTGTTGATTTGCATTTTTGCCTGTGCTAAAATTTCGAGCATACCAAAAGTCATCAGCGCTTTGCGGGAATAAAATTTGTTGATTCCGCTAATGCCTTCGCTATTCAATGAACCATCGGAATTTAACTGCTCCGAAATTCCTTTTATTCTGACGGGCTTGCTCTGTTCGCCCTGTAACGATACAAATTCCCATTCTTTTTGTTGTGGCTTGTTGTCCCACAAATAGCGTTTTGGACTTGAAAAAGTAGTGAATTTTTCTACTCCCGTATTCAGATTTACCGATTTGTGTATCAATTCATTCGCCTCTATTCCCAACCGTACCATACTCGGATAGGTAAATTGCGCACTGCCTTTTTTCAAACTACCGCCAAAATCGGCTTCACGGAACGCCAAACGCATATCAAACGAATGGTAGTGGCGGTTAAGTTTGTCTTTGTCGAGCGGGTTGGTAAAATTTTGCAATCCCAACGGCACAACATCGGTTAACTTGCTGTCATCGAACAATACGGCACAGGTACGCGAATTTCCCATATCAACCAGCAAATCAACAATGCCAATTTCCACATTTTTGTCTGGAAACAACGTTATTTTAGGCAACACATTCAATTGCTGAATATATTTATTAATAAATACAAATTGAGCCATATAGCTCATTTTGGGTCTGCTTAAACGTCTATTTTCAAATTCTTCTTTTGTGCAATTATGAAAACAGGTAAGCAAAATCTCATCAACCCAATCGCAGTCAATTTCTTGTGTATAGCCGCTTGCCAAATCTTTATAAATGTGTTTTGTGCAAAAATCAACCAGCGAAAATTCATTTTCGCACAGCGAAAAATCTTTTGAATCCTCTTTGATAAAGACAGGCATTTCCTGCAAATCTTCCTCTTCGTAGCCTTCGCATTCGTAAATTGTTCGGGTATCGAAAGCCAAAAGCAAATTGTATTTTTTGACATTGCCAACAATAGCAGCAGGGTTGGGAATTAATTTGAAACGACACCAGTTTATTGGCCCAAAATCTGATTTACCATTGTCTTTTACCTTGAAAAACGGCAACGGCAACCAGCGGTTTTCAAACCTTTCCCAACGACATCGGTTAGGTGTAATCGGAAAACAATCTGTTCCACCGTCGTCAGTTTCCATTGGTCTAATGGTCTGCAGACCGTCAGTAAAGAAATCATCTCTAATTTCTTCCCATTTGTAGGCTTTGAATTTGCCATCTTCTTCAAAACGACCTGCTTTGCCATCGGTTAAATAACCGAGCAAAGCCAAATCGTGTTTCTTTACCCAAATTTCAGCTTCCGAAAAATAGTGGGCAATTTCTAATTTCAATTGTTCATATTCCGTATCGAACCACTCATGGAAATACATCTTGAAGTTGTCGCTCAAGTTGATTTCAAGTGGTACAGTATACAACTGAATGCCTGTATTTGCAATTAAATTCATATTATATTTTTGTTTTAAATTGCTAATATTTAACTTATTGATTTATTTTATGAAATAGTACGAAGACATAAAAAAACGTGGCGCTAAACTTACTTGATACTCAGGCTTTCCACGACCCTCAACTCCTAATAAGTTAGCCCACGTAAACTACGTGGGCGTTCACTAACTTATTCTTGGAGTTGACACCTAAAAGGCGAAAATGTGGAAAGAAAGAGTATCCAGAATAATAGCAAAACGCTATCCAATATGTCCAAACGCAATATTTGTTTTATGCCATAGGCAAATCATTTAAATTTTTTTGCAAATTTATACTAAATTTTCGAGATTACCATACAGATACATAAAAATTTAATTGCAAGATTTATAAGAATCCCAACAATAATTTTGTGTTTTTTCCAAGAAACACTTTTGTCCGATTTTTGCTACTTCAGAAAAACACGTTCAAAAAAAAGCTTACCCAATGCAGTGGTATTTGAAGAATAATGTCTATTTTTGCATTACCATTTTATGGTAATCACTTTATGGCAATTGTGTAATGAAAAAAAATCCGGTTCAGATGCCGTCTCCGCTGCTTTCGCTTGTACCTGTCCTTGTATTGGTGGTGTTATTGTTTTTTACGATCCGGATTTTCGGGAGTGATGCGTTGGCCGGTTCCAGTCAAATTGTGCTGTTAATTGCCACAGCCGTTTGTGTGCTGATTGCCATGTCGTATGGTGGAGTCAGTTGGAAGACAATCGAATCGGCTATCATACGCAATATCTCAGGGGTGACTTCCGCCCTGATTATCCTTTTGCTTATCGGCGCCCTGTCAGGAAGTTGGATGATCAGCGGCATTATTCCTACATTAATATATTACGGCGTAAAGATTATTCATCCCGACTATTTTCTCGTTACGACTTGCATAATCTGCTCCATTGTTTCGGTGATAACCGGAAGCTCGTGGACAACAGTTGCTACCATCGGAATCGCCCTCTTCGGCATCGGGCGGGTACAAGGGTTTCACGATGGCTGGATAGCCGGCGCTATTATCTCGGGCGCCTATTTCGGAGATAAGATATCACCGCTTTCCGATACCACCGTATTGGCATCCTCCATTACCGACACGCCGTTATTCACGCATATCCGTTACATGATGATTACGACGATTCCATCGATAACTATTGCACTATTGATTTTCCTGTTTGCCGGTTTTTTAAATCAAGGAGGGTCGTTGGAAGAAATCGGGACATTCACCGCCGCAATCAGCCGTTCATTTCATGTCTCCGGTTGGTTACTTATCGTTCCGTTGATGATGTGTTTGCTGATTATCCGAAAAACACCTCCTATCATTACCTTGTTTCTCGCTGTAATAGCCGCCGGAATTTGCGCCATCATCTTCCAACCGGAACTGTTATACCAAATTGCCGGATCCGCAACACATAATGCATCTGCTGTTTTTAAAGGATTGATTATCACTTTGAGCCAAAGTACGCAGGTTGAAACAGGAAACACATTTCTGAACGAACTTGTTACTACGCGTGGCATGGCCGGTATGCTGAATACCATTTGGTTGATAATCTGCGCCATGTGTTTTGGAGGAGCCATGACTGCCGCTCGTATGCTGGAAAGTATCACGACGATGTTCCTGCGTTTTATCCAACGTACCGTCAGTTTGGTTGCCTCTACCGTTTTTTCCACCTTATTCCTGAATATCTGTACGGCCGATCAATACCTGACCATTATTCTGACAGGTGATATGTTTAAAGAGATATACAAACAGAGAGGTTATGAAAGCAGGCTGCTGAGCCGTACGCTCGAAGACAGCGGTACGGTAACGTCTCCTCTAATACCATGGAATACATGCGGAATGACACAAGCCACTGTGCTTGGCGTTTCAACCCTTGTCTATTTTCCTTACTGTTTCTTTAACCTGATCAGTCCGCTGATGTCTATGATTGTGGCGGCTACCGGGTATAAAATAAAACATCATGAAACGAATTAGAATCTCCTTATTGGGAAAAGTGGGGATGGCCATTGGGCTGGGTATCATTTTCGGCCTGTTTCTCCCGACCGGCATCGCCCGTATTTTTGTGACATTCAACTCATTGTTCAGTAGCTTTCTGTCATTTGCAATCCCATTGATTATCTTAGGATTGGTAGTCCCGGCTATTGGCGATTTGGGCAAAAGTGCCGGTAAACTGTTGGCTATCACAACAATCATAGCCTACGGATCGACGCTCTTTTCCGGATTCTTCACATATTTCAGTGTTGATGCTACGTTGCCTTTCCTGCTTCCGGAAAATTTCGAAATCAATAATGTCGAGAATCCGGAAGATATGATGTTGCATACGTTCTTCAAAATCGACATGCCGCCATTGATGGACATTATGACGGCTTTACTGATTTCGTTCGTTGTCGGATTGGGACTGTCGGCCATCAAGGGAGACACACTCAAAAAATCATTTATTGATTTTCAGCAAATTATTGTCGGGTTAATCGAAAAAGTAATCATACCTTTACTCCCGATTCATATCTTCGGTATCTTCCTGAATATTACGAAAAGCGGACAGGTGGCAACAATCATTGGTATGTTTATCAAGGTTATTCTGATTATATTTGTGTTACATGTCGTGCTCCTGCTGATTCAATTTATCATCGCCGGCTCCGTCGCGAAAAGGAATCCGTTTATCTTGCTGAAAAACATGCTGCCTGCCTATACGACTGCATTGGGAACGCAATCATCGGCAGCTACCATACCCGTTACCTTAAAACAAGCGCTCAAAAACGGAGTAAGCGAATCTATTGCTTCCTTTGTAATTCCTTTGTGTGCAACAATCCACCTGTCGGGGAGTACAATGAAAATTGTAGCCTGTGCCATGGCTATCATGTTTATGGTTGGCGAACCGGTCGGGTTTATGCAGATTAGCGGGTTTATCATGATGCTGGGGGTTATTATGGTTGCCGCTCCGGGAGTTCCGGGCGGTGCAATCATGGCGGCTATTGGCATATTACAAAGCATGCTCGGTTTTAACGAAACACAAATAGCCCTGATGATTGCGCTCTATATTGCCATGGATAATTTCGGTACGGCCTGCAACGTTACAGGCGACGGAGCAATCGCTGTTGTCATTGATAAGATTGCCGGCAAACAGCATTGAAAAAATTCGGAACAATTAATATGGATTATAAATCCTTATACTCAAGACATTCGGATAGCAAATCCGAATGAACGAAAATTGCAAATTCGAATAGACGGAAAATTCATTCATTTTTCGTTACCTTTGCGCCAAATTTATCAGGCATGACAATTGAACAACAACTTATCCGATCAGTAATTTCCGCAATTAAGCATCTGTATGGAAATGACTTACCTTGCGACCAAATACAATTGCAAAAAACAAAGAAAGAATTTCAAGGCCATCTGACTTTGGTCGTTTTTCCGTTTCTTCGGATTTCTAAGAAACCACCCGAACAGACAGCACAGGAAATCGGCGAATATCTGCAACAAAACGAACCGGCCATATCAACATTTAATGTGATCAAAGGATTCCTTAACCTGCTGATTGAAAGTAGATACTGGGTTCAGTTATTAAATGATATTAACAGCGAACCTCATTTTGGTATCCGTCCCGTATCCGATCAATCGCAGTTAGTGATGGTCGAATATTCGTCACCTAACACCAATAAACCACTTCATCTTGGACATATACGCAATAATTTGCTGGGGTTCAGTATTGCCGGGATCATGAAAGCAAATGGATATAAGGTGGTGAAAACCAATATTGTCAACGATCGTGGGATTCATATTTGCAAGTCGATGCTCGCATGGCAAAAGTGGGGCGAAGGCATAACTCCCGCCTCGTCGGGGAAAAAAGGCGACCATTTAGTTGGCGATTTTTATGTGTTGTTCGACCAATATTATAAAGAGGAACTCAAAGCGCTTGAAGCCAAAGGAATAAGCGCAGAACAAGCCGAAAAACAATCTGTCCTGATGTCGGAAGTGCGTGAAATGCTTCGACGCTGGGAAGCCGGAGATAAGGAAGTCGTACAAATTTGGGAGATGATGAACGGATGGGTATATGAAGGTTTCGATCAGACGTATAAACAGCTTGGCGTCGACTTCGACCGTATCTATTACGAATCACAGACGTATTTGGATGGCAAAGAAACCGTGTTGGAGGGCGTCAGGAAAGGCGTTTTTTACAGGCGTGACGATCAGTCGGTCTGGGCGGATTTGAGGCAGGACGGATTGGATGAGAAACTGCTGCTCCGTTCCGATGGGACATCGGTCTACATGACACAGGATATCGGTACGGCCAAATTGCGTTTCGATGATTATCCCATCGACCGAATGATCTATGTGGTGGGCAACGAACAGAATTATCATTTCCAGGTACTCTCCATCTTGTTGGACAAACTCGGATTTTCATTCGGCAAAGGATTGGTGCATTTTTCATACGGGATGGTCGAGCTGCCTGAAGGACGAATGAAAAGCAGGGAAGGAACAGTCGTTGATGCCGACGATTTGATGGAAGAAATGATTCGTACAGCCGGAGAGATTTCGAACGAGTTGGGGAAATTGGATGGGTTAAGCGCTGAAGAGGCCAATCAAATCGTCCGCATGATCGGGTTAGGATCGCTGAAATACTTTATATTAAAGGTGGATCCAAAGAAAAATATGGTTTTCAACCCGAAAGAATCCATTGATTTTAATGGGAATACAGGGTCGTTTATCCAATATACCCATGCGCGTATCTGTTCCGTATTGCGTAAAGCCCGCGAACAACATATTGAATTGCCGGAACAACTCAACCCCGAAACCTGCATAACACCGAAAGAGGAAACGCTTATTCAACTTTTAGCCGATTATCCGCTCATTGTAAAAGAGGCCGGCGACACTTATAGTCCGGCCTGTATTGCCAATTACATCTATGAGTTGGTCAAGGAATATAATCAGTTCTATCACGATTATTCGATTTTGAACGAACCCGATGAAAACATCAAAAGACTGCGCCTGATTTTATCGGCCAATATTGCCGCGATTGTCAAATCAGGGATGGCATTATTGGGCATTGAGGTGCCGGAACGGATGTAAAGTCAAAGGGCGGCCTCAGGCCGCCCTTTGTTTCTATCTCCTATTTCCGGGACGATTGGTGTTATTACGATCATTTTCGCGATTTTGATTGTTGCGATCCGGTGGACGGTTTAGACCATCGCGATCGGGGGCTGTTCGTCGCATATTGACTAACTCCCGCGCGAATTTAGCATCCGCCTCGTGATATTTATGCAATTTTTCGGGAGATAATATCTTTTTGAACATCTCATAATATTCTTTTTCAAGCTGAGCCTCTTTGATGCGATTGTCTATGTAACAATCGATTAATTTCAAATATTCTGCGTCGGTCATCTTACTTCTTCCCATACTTTCACGCGTTAAACTCCGACATTCGCGCCCCACTTCGAGAACTTTCTGCTTGAATTCGTTCTCTAAAGGAATAAACTTCGCTGCTTCATTAGCCGATAATTTCATTTCGGCGACAATAAAGGCATTGCGCCTTTCCCAAAATTCATTACTTTGTGATGGCATATTGCCCGGTTGTCCCTGTGCTGAAACCCCGGGTACCACGCAAAAAAAAGCGGCAATAAATGTTATAAAAGCATATTTTTTCATCAATAATCCAAATAATCTAATTCTTCTGCAAATTCATGATCGAGAAACTGATTCTCAATGTATTCCAAATACTCCAAATCATCATCCGAAATATTTGACAACAGTTCGCTTGAAATGAAAGCCTGCAAGTTCGATGAGGCCTCAACAGTTGG
>JGI24702J35022_10000503_pt1 | contig 23633 bp, 15 predicted proteins | sample TergutTh196P4_FD_35022 | JGI IMG/M metagenome (IMG submission 35022)
AATCATAAATCCCATTGACCAACGGCTCTTCGGGACCAACCACAACCATATCTATCCCATGTGCCTGTACAAAATCTTTGATGCGGTGAAAATCATTCACTCCGATAGACACATTTTCACCTAAAGCAGCCGTCCCTGCATTTCCCGGCGCAATAAATAGTTTCCCGACTTTTGGACTTTGTATGATTTTCCATGCCAACGCATGTTCGCGCCCACCGGATCCTAACAGTAAGATGTTCATTTTTTTAAATCTTTAAATGCTTTTTTTGACCCTTTTTCAGTCGGAGCACGCCCCGTCTCTACCTTGAACTTTGAACCTTGAACCTTGAACTTTGGATCGAGCGAACGTGCAACTCTCCCCCTCTCTTTCGGAGAGGGGGTCGGGGGGTGAGGTCGCACATTATTCCGCGCCGTTTTATAATCCTTATTTTTCCCCCTGAACAATTCATAACAGCGGTATTCACATTCCAATGAGCCATTCATCAACTTTATTTTTTGATTGGGGCGCAATCCGATATGATCAAAACATTCTTCCTTATAACTGAGAATCCATGCCTGATAACCAGGAAAAGCATGTTTCAGCCGTTCGCCAATCATGGCATATAAATTGACCAAATCATTGGACGTAATACGTTCGCCATACGGTGGATTCGTTATTAAGATCCCTTGAGCCGGCGCTTTCGCATATTGTTGGAAAGGAAGCGTCTGCAATTTGATATAGCGCGACAATTGTGCATTTTTGATGTTTTTCTCAGCCATTCCGATTGCCTTGGGCGAAATATCGGAACCATAACATGTATATGCAAATTCCCGTTCTCCCGATACGTCCTCACATATTTCGTCAAACAAGTCCTTATCGAAATCAGGCCAGTGTTCAAATGCGTACTCCTTGCGATACAGTCCAGGTGGGATGTTTAGCGCAATCATGGCCGCTTCGATCAACAAAGTGCCCGAGCCACACATCGGGTCGACAAAGTTGGATTCGCCCCTCCAGCCCGTTTTCAGAATCATCCCTGCGGCCAACACCTCATTCAGAGGCGCTTCACCCTGTTCGGTGCGATATCCCCGTTTATGCAGGCTCTCACCCGAACTGTCCAACGATACGGTACAATCATTATGCGAAATATGGATATGGATATACATATCCGGTCGGTTAAGTCTGACGGAAGGTCTATTTCCATATTTCTCATTGAAATAGTCTACAATTGCATCTTTTGTACGGTACGCAACATATTTGGAGTGGTTGAATGATTCGGAATTGATTACGGCGTCAATCGCAAACGTCTGATTTGGAGTGAAATAAACATCCCACTCCACTTTCCTGACTTCAGCATAAACGGTATCGGCATTGTCGGCGCTGAAATGATGTAGCGGTTTTAAAATACGTAGTGCGGTACGGCAGTGAATATTTGCCTTGTACATCATTGCTTTATCTCCGCTGAATGAAACCATCCGGCGACCGATTTGCACATCCCTCGCTTGTAAAGCTGTCAATTCCTCTGCCAGGACATCTTCCAAACCGTACAATGTCTTGGCAATCATCTCAAACTGTGCTTCTTGCATCGTTTTTAATAATTCAGTACAATTCTGAAATCACAGGTGCCGGGACGTATATCTGTCGCAAAATCACTGTAATCTATATAAAACGTGATATAGCCGGGTCTGAAACTAAATGAATAGACTTCGGTAAAAAGAAATTCGTTGCCTTGGTTATCACTTTCCCCTAATACAACGACTTGCCCGAGAGGTGTTTGTGTGTTGTTGTCCAACCATCTGTAACCGAACACATTCCCCTTTTCGCAAATAAAAGTGGTCAATTCTTTCTCTGCAAATTCATACATAAAATATGAACCCAGATCGCCGGCTCTGCCTACCAATTTCCAGTCCTTATCATAAACCGTATAATTAATAATATTCCAGATAACTCCATCTCCCGGTTCTCCGGGAGGTCCCATCGGGCCTTCACACGAAATAAATGTGAGAGTCATCATACTCAGTAATAACACCAATTTTTTCATTTTATCCATATTTGATTGTTAATAAATAATGTCGTTGTTTTGCAGACAGATTCCCAAACTTTCTTCCCACGAAGGTATGGAAAGATGATAAGTCGTCTTTATTTTCTCCTTATCCAACACACTGTATGCAGGCCGGACAGCCCGCGTAGGATATTCAGCTGTCGTAATCGGATATACGCGGCAATTTAGTCCGGCTAATTCCATAATCCTCACGGTGAAATCGTACCAGCTACATACGCCTTCATTTGTGAAATGATAGATACCGCGAATAAACGGCCGGTATTCAACCATCGTCATCATGGCAACCGCCAAATCTCCGGCATACGTAGGCGAGCCCACCTGGTCGCTTACCACCTTTAATTCCTTCCGCTCTTTGCCTAAGCGAAGCATTGTTTTTACAAAATTTGTTCCAAATTCTGAATACAGCCAAGCGGTGCGGATAATCACAGCGTCAGGGCAAACCTGTTGCAACGCCATTTCTCCTTCCAATTTGCTTTGTCCGTAGAACGATTGCGGATTGGTTGGATCATCCTCGCGGTAGGGGTGTGAAGCAGCGCCGTCAAATACATAATCGGTTGAGACATGGATTACGTTGATGCCTGCCGTCGCTGCAATTTCGCCGATATACATGATGGCATCGCGATTGATACGCATACAGGTATCACGATCGTCCTCCGCCTTGTCAACTGCCGTATAAGCCGCACAGTTTAAGATCGTTTCGATACGATTGGCATGTATAAAATCAGCTAATTGCCTTTTATCACAAATATCCAATGTGTCAATATCCGTCATATAAAACCTCCAATCATGATATCTTGGCTGAATTTTCTGTAAAGAACGGCCTAATTGCCCGTTTGCGCCGGTTATCAATATGTTATTATTCCATGTCATGCTTGTATTTATCGGCTAAATAATATAAAAATGTGTTGATATGTTTAATTGCCTCAAGTGTTTCAAGGTGAATCTCTTTTTGCTGCAAACGGAGTAGCAAGTAGCCGTACAAGGCCGTAAAACATGTTTCCAATTCCGGCACATCAGTTCCTCCCGATTTAGTCCGTAACTGGACGATAAAGGGAAGTGTCTTGTAGTAAAGCGCACCGTAGACTGTTTCTTCAGGGTCTTTCAGCAGGCGCAGGTGGGTATCCGTAAGCGCGATAATCACATTCTTATTCAGTTGGATATGTCCGCTTTCCAACACCCCTTCGCTCCACATCATCTCAATCAATTCGATATACCATTGCCTGATTTGCTGCTTGATTTCGTCCGGCTGATCATATTGATTGACAAGTGTTTCAAGGTCAAAATGATTAGCGCGTATCAAGTCTTCTACCTGCCACATATAAAGCAGGTATTCAACGATATTCTCTTTTCTTTTCTGTTGAGCCATTATCATGGTGCAAATATACGAATATTATTCCTGTTTTTGTATGCAACCAAGACAATTGATGTGGTCAGTCGAAATAATTGGGAGACTACCGAACGATACATTCCTAACGGAATGTTCAATAACGCTAAGCGACAATTTGAAATGCACCCTCGCTACACATATAATTTTGTTGTTTGAAAAACATTCATTACCTTTGCGGGCAAAATACGACACTTTATGGAACGAAAAAATGGTTCATATCTCACGAAATGGAAACGAAGCGATTATCGATTACCGTTATTGGTAAGCGGTGCGAGGCAAGTAGGTAAAACACACAACTGACCGATTATCATATCATAGCCGCCGGAAGCCTGCTTGGAGTGGCTTTGCGTCGTGAAGGTTTTTCGTTTCCGGTTGGGAAAGTGATGCAAATACAAATGTATCCGCTTGATTTTGAAGAGTTTCTATGGGCGTTTGGGCAACGCGAGGCGGCCAAAATGATACGGGAATGTTTCGATGAAAATCAGAAATGCCTTTCTCACAACCTGTTGATGGATTATTATCTGCTGTACTTACAAACAGGCGGAATGCCTCAAGTTGTACAACATTATATTGAACATAAGGAATTTACATTTCTTCGTGCATTGCAACAAAATATCATTACGAATTATATCGCCGATATGGGCAAATATTCAACGCCGGCGCTTACGAGCAAGACTATCGCTACTTTTCAGAGTATTCCGTCGCAGTTGGCAAAGGAAAATCATAAATTCCAGTTTAGAATTATCAAGTCGGATGCGCGCTCAAAAGATTATCAGGAATCGCTCGACTGGCTTTTCAACTCCGGTATTGTCCGCAAATGCACGATGGTCACCGACGGTAGATTTCCTCTATCGGCGTTTGCGAATCCTACATTTTTCAAGGCATATCTTTGCGATGTTGGTTTACTTGCCGCTCTTTATCAAATTCCTGAATCGTCCTATTTGAGTAATTTTAGCGCTTTTAACAACATAAAAGGTACGTTGTCAGAAAATTATGTGCTGAACTCCCTTATTTTTTCGGGCTATGAACCTTTTTATTGGGAAAGCGAAGGTAAGGCGGAAGTTGATTTTGTCATTCAGGAGAAAGTAGGAACCATTGTGCCAATTGAAGTAAAATCGAGCGAGAATGTGAAAGCAAAATCACTCAAAGTATTTTGTGAACGCTATCGTCCGGAAATCTCGTATCGTATTTCGGCAAAAAATTTCGGTTTTGAAAATCGCATAAAATCCATCCCCCTTTATGCGGCTTTTTGTATCTGAATATTCCTGCTTAGAAACTGTTTAAATTTTAAACAGTTTCTTAATTGTCAGTAGTTTTCAGTAGGGGCGTATTGCATACGACTGTTTTTAGATTGGTTGCTGATCTGTTTACACAATCTATTTATTGCTTCAATATAGCGAATGATCTCCTCACGCCCTTCTTTCTTTTCGGCTGAGGAAGTCAGGATAGGGGGGAGTTCTTCCCATTCTTCCGACATTTTTTCGGCGTAAGCTTGTATGTTAGCCTGCAACTTTCCTTTGCTTATCTTATCGGTTTTCGTGAAAATGATGGCAAAAGGAACGGTATTTTCGCCTAACCATGCCATAAACTCCAAATCAATTTGTAACGGTTCGTGGCGGCAGTCAATCAACACAAACAGGTTAGTCAATTCCGCGCGTTCGAGAATATAATCTTCGATGATTGTCCGTATTTTTTCGCGTCCCTCTTTGCCCCGTTGGGCGAAACCATAACCGGGCAGATCGACCAAATACCACGCGTCATTGATAATGAAATGATTGATTAATTGCGTTTTACCCGGTTTCTGCGAGGTCTTGGCGAGGTTTTTACGGTTGGTCAACATATTGATTAAGGACGATTTACCTACATTCGATCGCCCAATAAACGCATATTCGGGCATCCCTCCACCCGGACATTTCGTTACGTCAGAGTTGCTTATAACAAATTCAGCTTTTGTAATTTCCATAAATTGTTAATTATGAAGTATGATTAATTGAATAATTGAATTAAACCTTGTACAGACGGGGCGTACCCTGTTTCTATCTTAAATCTTTAAATGTTTAAATGTTCAAATCTTTTTTTGCTCCGCAAAAAAAGCCCTGCAAAGGTAATCATTCCGTTTAATATTAAGATCTCGTAGCCAAACAAATATCCGGTCAACCGGTAAACAAAATGATTTAATAAATAACAGGCGACAGGCGAAGTGATGCAAATGATCGGTACATAACGGTCTTTCAGCTGTAGTTTTGTGAACAGTCCAAATGCAAACAGTCCAAGCAAAGGTCCATACGTGTAGGATGCGATCGTATAAATCGCATCTATCAGGCTCCGGTTGTTCAATGCCTTAAAAATCAACAGGGTCAATATTAATAAGAAAGTCATCAATACATGTACTTTCATGCGCGTTTTCCGTGCCCGGGATTCGGTGTTATCCTTTGACCCTTGTACAGACGGGGCGTGCCTCGTCTGTACATTGAACTTTGAATAGACGGGGCGCGCCCCGTCTCTACATTGAACTTTGAACCTTGAACCTTGAACCCCCAAAATATCCACACAAAAGGAAGTTGTCAACGCAGTCAATGCCGAATCAGCGCTGCTGAAAGCGGCTGCTATGATTCCGATGGTAAAAAACACAAGGATGGAATGTCCTAACAATCCTGAACTGCAAAACATGGGTAAAATATCATCGCCCGAAGCCGGCAGTTCTATGTTTAATTGCGAACCCACCACAAGCAATAATATACCCAGACACAAAAACAGAAAATTGATAGGCGTAAAGGCAAGACCATACCAGTACATATTTTTTTGCGCATCCCTGAGATTCCGGCACGAGAGATTTTTCTGCATCATATCCTGGTCTAATCCTGTCATCACAATCGTAATAAAAATACCACTGACAAACTGTTTGACAAAATGTTGTCTGCTGCTCCAGTCCCCCCATTCAAAAATTCGGAAATGAGGGTTTTGTGAAATGGTTTGCATCATACCACGTATATCCAATCCCATGCTGTTTTTTACCTGCCATATGATAAGTATCAGCGTACCGATCAGGCAAAATGTCTGTAAAGTATCCGTCCAAAGAATGGTTTTGATTCCGCTCCGAAACGTATACAGCCAAATAAGCAAAACGCTGATAACCACAGTCACTGCAAAAGGAATACGCCATTGGTCAAAAACATACGTTTGCAGTATCCAAACGACAACATAAAGGCGTGAAGCGGCGCCTACAAGTTTAGACAACAGAAAAAAAGACGCCCCTGTTTTGTATCCATACCAACCGATGCGTTTTTCTAAAAACGAATAGATGGATATCAGATTGAGCCGGTAATATAAAGGAAGTAGAATCTTCGCTACGACCAAATAACCAAAAAAGAAGCCGAAAACCATCTGCATATAGGTCATATCTATCTGTCGCACAAGGCCTGGAACGGAAACAAAAGTCACACCCGACAGCGAAGCCCCAATCATACCAAAGGCAACAATATACCAGGGTGATTTCCGGTTGGCAAGGAAGAAAGCGTCATTATCAGCATGTTTTCTCCCTGTAATCCAAGAGATAAAATGAAGTAAACAGAAGTAAGCTGTAATCGTAATCAGAATTATCCTACCGCTCATTATTGTCCTGTATATTAACTCGTAAAATGGTTAAACTCGAAATCCCGCATCACTTTTTTTGTTTATTTGCAAAGATACGCAAAGATTTTTTGTTTCTTTGCATGAAATTTCGGTAAAGATGGCAGACGAACAGCAAATGGTTCTTCGCACGGAAGACTTAGTCAAAAAATACAGGGCGCGTACGGTAGTGGATCATGTTTCTATCGAAGTGAAGCAAGGTGAAATTGTAGGTTTACTTGGACCGAATGGTGCAGGTAAGACCACTACATTTTATATGACTGTCGGATTGGTGACTCCAAACGAGGGGAAGATTTTTTTGAATGACATTGATATTACCGGTTATCCTGTATTTCAGCGTGCAAGACAGGGAATTGGTTACCTGGCGCAGGAAGCCTCTATTTTTCGCAAGATGACGGTGGAGGATAACCTTCGTGCAATATTGGAAATGACCGACACTACTCCTGCATACCAGAAAGAAAAGTTGGAAAGTCTGCTTACCGAATTGGGATTGCAAAAGGTACGGAAGAACTTGGGCGACCGTTTGTCGGGAGGCGAACGTCGTCGCGCAGAGATTGCCCGCTGCCTGGCGATTACTCCTAAGTTTATCATGTTGGACGAGCCTTTTGCAGGTATCGACCCGATAGCCGTTCAGGATATCCAGACGATTGTGGCGCAACTGAAGCACAAGAATATCGGTATCTTAATCACAGATCACAATGTACATGAGACATTGAGTATTACCGACAGGGCATATCTGCTGTTTGAAGGGAAAGTGTTGTTTCAGGGCACAGCCGAAGAATTAGCCGCCAATGAAATCGTACGCGAAAAATACCTCGGTCGTGATTTTGAGTTGCGCAAGAAACAAGGTGGCTAACATCTCTGCTCCTCTCTTGCTCCTCCTCGTTTCCTAACGAGGAGTTGATAATCAAACACATACCGCTCGTTAGGAAACGAGCGGGAGCGGAGGAGAGCCGAAACCCGGACTCGAACCGGGGACCTATTCATTACGAATGAATTGCTCTACCAACTGAGCCATTTCGGCGTAATTATGATTGAAAATCGCGGCAAATATACGTATTTTTTTTCAGTCTATCTCATCTGCAAACGTAATTTAGGATTTTCTGCTACCCTGGAACTTAATACACGAACGTAGACTTCCTGTTTTTTGGTCAACGCATCGTCTTCTCCCAAATAGTGAAGCATGTATTGATAAGCGATAGTAGCATATTCCAATGCCTTTTCCAGATCACCGGTCAATTCTTCCCCCAAGGCGATATTGGAAGCCAACCGCGCCTTTTGTTTCCGGGAGGATGTCCTGTCATAAAGTTTCAGCCATATGGCTAAGGCTTCGTCCCATTTTTCGGATTCGGCATACGCTGATGCTTCTTTCCATTGCGATTCGAACGACACATAATACCATCTGACATCCTGAATCCAATAGGGGACAAAATGTTTACGTGCTTCATAGGCGTTATACCTTGCCGATTCGCGGATCAGGTTTGTTGGGTCGANNTCGAAATATAAATCCCAAAAATCTAAGTTATACCAATTCATCCATGTATTGGGAGTAATGGTGTCGGATAGTAANATAGTGGTCATCGGGGTATCACGAGTTGGTANATANACACGTAATACACCCGATACTTCCACATTGATTAAGCCTGTNATGTCTATACCTGATACTTCACCTTCATATTCGTTCAGCCTGAATAATAAGCGGTCGAGCGAAATCACAACGTCAACTTCATGTTCGTCACACAATTGTTCGACCTCTTCACGTTTTAAAGTCAATGCTGATAAAGGAGATGAGTCTTTTCGGAAACAGCCTTCCAACAAACGGACATCGTCGAAACCCTGAAATTCGGCCAGCGCCTCTCCCAACATATTGCAAAAATCAAACGTTGTGCTGTCGGCTATTATTATTATGGAATCAGGCAGTTGGCGCATAGTTGATTCGAACGGAACTTCTTCCTGGGGAAGTGCATTGTTCACAATCAATACACGCCTCAATTCCTCAGGGAAAGTGATGACTGCCGGATTGAAGGATTCAATACTTACGTAATGATAAGAGGCACAACTGCATAAAAGTAATAAGAACAGTCCGGAACAGAGCGCACGACAATTGACAATTGACAATTGACAATTGACAATTAATTGGCTGAATCCATCAACTATTCGGTTGGAAACAACTGAAAATAAGGCTGTCAAGTATTGTAATTTATCCATCTGCAATTGTCCCTTTTTCATTGCATTTCAACAATAATCGCAAACGGCCTTAAAGTACCCAATCGATTCGGCGATGCCCAGAAACGGGTCTTTCATGTCTTTTTCATATTCAAGGCTGCACTTGCCAGTATAGTTTACCTCACGTAAAGCTTTGACAAATGCCGGAAAGTCAATCTTCCCGCGTCCAAATTCGATCGCACGTCCTGCTTTGGTAGAATCGGTCACATCCTTAATATGTATATCAAACACACGGGTGTAATACTTTTTCAAGTCCTCGACAGGATCGCACCCGTTGCGCAGGTCATGGCCGATATCCAAACACATCCCGATACGGGGGTCAAGGTCTTTCGTATGATTCCACGCATCGGTCGCATCGGGATAAGTCTCAATATCAGGTCCGTGCAGGTGGATGGCATAATGAAAACCATATTCTTTCACCTTCTTATCCACATAAGGCAACAAGTCATAGTTGGGAACACCTACAACAAGCGTCACTCCTACCCGTTTGGCATACGCAAAAGCCTGGTCGATTTCCGCCTCACTCCTCATATAAATAGGACCAACGCCATAACCTGTCACCTTATGTTCGGCACATTGGGCATGAAAAGCCTTGATTTGTTCGTCGGTACTGTCTAACGGAAGATGAAAGTCTTTGATGCAAAGATAGTTGATTTCCAATCTTTCCATCGTTTTCAATGTCGTATCCAAGTCAAAATTCAAAAATGTATAACCTGCCATTCCCAACTGAAAGGGGTTATTCGCTTTGGGTTGCTTGGGTTGTAATTGGTTGCTTTCAGCAACCCATTCCGCCTTGGCTACGATTGGGGCTGCTCCTAATAATAGCGCTCCGGCAAGGCTCTGCCTCATAAAATTTCTTCTGGTTTGCATAAAAAATATAATTTAAAATGTTCAATGTTCAAAGTTCAATGTTCAAAGTTCAACAATCCCGTCAGGGATTTACGCTCGGTAGAATCAACAATCCCGTTAGTGATTTACGCTCGGTAGAATTCAATATTCAATGTAGAGACAGGGCGTGCCCCGTCTTTACAAATGCTTGCAGGTTTTCCTGCAATTTTCGGATATTGCTTTCTGCATCAGCTTTTTTCTTTTTCTCATTTTTAATTACTTCCGGTTTGGCATTTGTCATAAACTTCGGATTATCAAGTTTGTGCATGACAGCAGCGAGAAATCCTTCCAGATAACGAATATCTTCCTCCATTTTACTGATTTCAGCGGCTACATCGACATGCCCGTTAATCGGGATGGCATATTCGACTGTGCCGACCAGAAACGAAGCCGCTCCGGCAGCTTTCTCCGTCACAAGGCTGATTTCAACCACATTACCCATTTTCTTTACGACCGCATCAAAGCGGCTATCATGCGGTCCCAAGACTTGCAATGTCACTTCTTCTTTACTCGACAGATTGTGCTGCTGTCGTACGGTACGGATATTCCCAATCAAGTCTTTGGTTGTTTCAAATGCCTGCATGTAAGCTTCCGCTTCATCCATTTCGGCTTGTGTGAGCGGGACAGGCATCGGGGCAATCATAACCGATTCGCCTACTTCGCGTGGCGATAACGCCTGCCACAATTCTTCCGTAATAAACGGCATAAAAGGATGTAACAAACGCAACAGGGCATCGAAAAAATCAAGCGTAGATAGGTAGGTCAACTCATCTACAGGTTGTTCATAGCCCGGTTTGACCATTTCCAAGTACCATGCCGAAAAGTCATCCCAAAACAATTTATAAACAGCCATCAAGGCTTCGTTCAAGCGGTATTTGTTGAAACAGTCGTCTAATTCGAGCATGGTCTTACTCATCCGGACACGAAACCATTGGATGGCAATCGCCGATGCTTCGGGCTGAGGAATACCGGTTTTGACGTCCCATCCTTTGACCAACCTGAAAGCATTCCATATCTTATTGTTGAAATTGCGACCCTGTTCGCACAGCGTTTCATCAAAGAGAAGGTCGTTTCCGGCAGGTGAAGACAGCAACATACCCATCCGAACGCCGTCGGCTCCGTATTTTTCCATCAACGCTATCGGATCCGGCGAATTACCCAATGACTTTGACATCTTACGTCCTAACTTATCACGCACGATTCCAGTAAAATACACATTATGGAAACAGGCGTCATTCCTGTACTCATATCCCGAAATTATCATGCGGGCTACCCAGAAAAAGATGATTTCGGGAGCAGTCACCAAATCGTTTGTCGGATAATAATAATTAATATCTTCATTGTCAGGATAATTAATGCCGTCGAATACGGAAATAGGCCATAGCCATGAGGAGAACCAGGTGTCAAGGCAGTCTTCGTCCTGTTTTAAATCTTCAATTGACAATTGACAATCTTCAATTGACAATTGATAATTGATAATTGATAATGCTTCTTCTTTTGTGGGCGCTACAACAAAAGTAGGGTATCCACCCCCCTCATTTGGAGGGGGATTGGAGGAGGTGATATACCATGCCGGTATCCGGTGTCCCCACCATAATTGGCGTGAAATGCACCAGTCCTTGATATTTTCCATCCAATGGCGGTAAATATTCTTGAATTTGACGGGATGAAACTTGATGGTATCATTCATCACGGCTTCGAGCGCCGGTTTGGCCAATTCACTCATCTTCAGAAACCATTGCATGGATAGTTTGGGTTCAATAGGCACGTGGGTTCGTTCGGAAAAACCTACTTTGTTGACGTATGGCTCCACTTTCTCCATCAGCCCTTTTTCCTTCAATTCCTCTTCGATCAACCGGCGAACTTCAAACCGGTCTTTACCTTCGTAATGAAGGCCATACGCGTTCAATGTCCCGTTATCATTGAAGATATCTATGCTTTCCAGCTTATATTTTTCACCCAGCATATAGTCGTTTACGTCGTGTGCCGGTGTCACTTTCAGGCAACCTGTCCCGAATTCAATATCTACATATTCGTCTTCGATGATGGGAACCACACGGTTACAAATCGGTACAATCACTTTTTTGCCTTTGAGATGTGCATGTTTCGGGTCATTCGGGTTGATACAGACGGCTACGTCGCCAAGGATGGTTTCAGGTCGTGTCGTGGCAACAACGACATCCCCTCCTTCGGAGGGGTTAGGGGAGGTGTCCCCCTCTTTTGAAAGGGGTTGGGAGGAGGTGATCTTATACCTAATATAATATAACTTCCCATGCACTTCCTGATGGTATACTTCTTCGTCGGAGACGGCAGTTAATGCTTTCGGATCCCAGTTGACCATCCTTACACCCCTGTAAATCAACCCTTTCTTGTATAAATCACAGAAAACCCTGATTACACTCTTACTGCGGGCTTCATCCATCGTAAACGCCGTACGTTCCCAATCGCACGAAGCGCCTAATTTCTTCAACTGTTCCAAGATAATTCCTCCATGTTTATGAGTCCAGTCCCAGGCATGATTCAGAAATTCTTCGCGTGTCAACTTATCTTTGTGAATCCCTTCAGCGGCTAATTTAGCAACCACCCTGGCTTCGGTGGCAATCGACGCATGGTCGGTACCCGGTACCCAGAGTGCATTTTTTCCCATCATCCGGGCACGGCGCACCAAGATATCCTGAATCGTATTATTCAGCATGTGTCCCATGTGTAATACACCGGTCACATTCGGAGGAGGGATAACAATCGTAAAAGGTTCACGATGATCCGGCACCGACCTGAACAATTGATGTTTCAGCCAATATTGATACCATTTGTCTTCCACCTGCGAAGGGTCGTATTTACTTGCAATTTCCATAATTTTTAAAAACCAACACAAAATTTGATGCAAAGATAATTCAAAATACATGATTTTTAAAATTTAAAGATTTAAAGATTTAAGGATTTAAAAAAAAATGTAAATCAAAATTCTCGATTTTCAACTTTCGATTTTCAATTATCAACTGAAAAAGATTATCTTTGCCGCCGATTTCAACCAATGTTAAGATTAGTATATGCAAAATAATTTAGTCATCGTAGAATCGCCTGCTAAAGCCAAAACCATTGAGAAGTTTTTGGGGAAAGATTATAAGGTCATGTCAAGCTATGGACATATCCGTGATTTGAAAGANAAGGAATTCAGTATTGATGTTGAGAACAATTACAAGCCGAAATACGTGATTCCGGCAGGNAAGAAAAAAATTGTTACCGCACTCAAGAGTGCGGTTCAGGAAGCCAAACAGGTACTGCTCGCCTCCGATGAAGACCGTGAAGGAGAAGCTATCGCATGGCATTTATCAGAAGCATTGGCGCTGAATCCTGATCAGACACGGCGCATCGTTTTTCACGAAATAACTAAAAATGCGATCCTGCATGCCTTAGATAACCCGCGTTTGATCAATATTGATTTAGTCAATGCCCAGCAAGCACGCAGAGTCCTCGACAGGATGGTGGGCTTTGAAGTGTCACCCATCCTGTGGCGAAAAGTTAAACCGGCGCTTTCGGCCGGCCGCGTACAATCTGTAGCTGTTCGACTGATTGTCGAACGTGAACGCGAGATTTTACAGTTCGTCACAGAAGCCTCTTTTCGGGTAACAGCCACCTTCTTATTGTCCGATGGAAAGACGTTGTTAAAAGCCGAACTGAATAAACGCCTCAAAGACCTCAAAGAAGTAAACGATTTTCTGAAATCGTGTATAAAGGAAAAGTTTGTGATTGATGATATCTCAACCAAACCGATCAAAAAATCACCGGCTCCACCGTTTACTACCTCCACCCTGCAACAGGAAGCCGCACGTAAATTGGGCTTTTCAGTTGCGCAAACGATGATGGTGGCCCAGCGTCTCTATGAATCGGGACATATCACCTATATGCGTACCGACTCCGTCAACCTGAGTGATTTGGCGTTGGGTACTTCCAAAGATACAATTATCAAGACCTACGGAGAAAAGTACTACCGCTTCCGCAAGTACCAGACCAAAAGCAAAGGGGCGCAGGAAGCCCATGAAGCAATCCGTCCTACGTATATGGATCGCGCTGAAATACAAGGAAATGCGCAAGAGAAGAAATTGTATGAACTCATATATAAACGCACGATCGCATGTCAGATGGCTGATGCCGAGTTGGAAAGAACCACCATCTCGATCGCGATCGGCAATCAAAAAGAAAAATTTACCGCTACGGGTGAGGTCATTACATTCGACGGATTCCTGCATGTCTATATGGAAAGCCAGGATGACGATAATGAAAAAGAACAGGAAAACGGTTTACTACCGGCAGTCCAATTACACGAAAAACTTGGACTGCAGGAAATGATTGCGACCGAACGGTTCACCCAACGCCCTCAACGATATACCGAAGCCACTTTAGTGCGCCGCCTTGAGGAATTAGGTATTGGACGTCCCTCTACATACGCACCTACCATCCAGACAATTCAAAACCGGGAATATGTGCTTCGGGGTGATAAACCCGGCGAAAAACGAAATTATAAAATTGTAACATTGTCCCAGGGGAAAATCTCTCCTTCCCAAAAAACGGAAATTATCGGCATAGATCGGAACAAATTGATTCCGACTGATATAGGTACAGTTGTAAATGACTTTCTGATGAAACATTTCCCCGATATCTTAGACTATCATTTTACAGCCAACATTGAAAAAGACTTCGACTCTATTGCTGAAGGACAATTGGTATGGACAACTGCATTGGACAAATTCTACAAATTCTTTCATCCGATCGTGGAAGCTACTTCGGCTATAAAAACTGAACGCAAAGTCGGCGAACGCAAAGTCGGGGTCGACCCACAAAGCGGCGAACCCATATTTGTTAAAATCGGACGGTTTGGACCGATTGCACAGATCGGACAGGCCAATCCGAAAGATGAAAATGCGCCCAAACCCCGCTTCGCTTCCCTGATGAAAAGCCAATCCATCGAAACCATTACGTTGGAAGAAGTGTTGAAACTGTTTGAACTCCCGCGCACTATCGGCGAATATGAGGGAAAGGAAATGACTGCCGGAATAGGCCGTTTCGGACCGTTTGTAAGGCATAACAATTTATTTATCTCCATCCCTAAAACCTTAAACCCCCTTTCAATCACATCATCAGAAGCCATCCAACTGATTGAAGAAAAACGCAAAAAGGAAGCGCAACGCCATATCAAGACTTTTGCCGAAGAACCGGGTCTCGAAATCCTGAACGGCCGCTTCGGAGCCTATATAACTTTTAACGGTGCAAACTACCGGATACCTAAAACTGCCGTTCCTGCCGAATTAACCCTGGAAGACTGCCGGAAAATCATTGCAGGGAAATAATGATTCATTGATTAACCCCGCTCCCTCCCGTTTCTTAACGAAGGGGAGTGGGGTTTTTTGTCTTTTTTTTGTTAATCGTTTGTCTTTTTATTTGTAAATAAATATATAAATATTTTAAGAATATTAAAAATATTTTAATTTTTTTTATGAAAAACGTTATTTATATAGAATAACATCATTATATTTGCATCGAATTTGCTATGAGATTCAACTCCCAACGTCTATTGGCAACAAACACCATACTGAATGTTGCATGAAATTGGGCTATAAAACAAGAAAGTAAAATTGATTTTTTTAATTATAAACAAATTTTAGTATGGAAACAAAAGTTAAACAACAACGACGATTTATGCCGATCGACAACGATTTTTTCCGCATAAATCTTACTTTGCGCTTCCTGCGCAAGAATGTATTAACGTGTATCATGGCGCTGATGGTTCTACCCGTTGCGACATGGGCGCAATTATCCGTCAATGGAAGCGGGTCTTATAACAATGTGACGACTATTGAAAGCGCAATTAATAGTGCTTTAGGAGTCGGCAATGTAACTGTAGAAGGTAGTTTTGTGACAGCTACATCTACACTTCATCTGAACATTCCTTTTGGAAGAACTGTCTACTGGCTGGCAATCTATCAAGGAGCGGCAACTCCGTTACTATCATTTACAGGTGATGGTACGCTCGTAGTCGGGCAGGACGGCTTAATTAAAGTAACAGGTTCCGGTAATGCGATTAATATAAGAGACAACGATGCAAAGATCATCGTAACCGGTAATGGTGAAGTTGATGCTGAAAGCGGTACCACAATTTACGCAACAGGGACAAACGCGACTGTTACCGTTGAGGGTAGTGCTTTGGTCTCTAATAATTCAGGGAACGGCGGTCTGCACCCGGCTATCTATATTGACAACATCAGTAATACAGGCAACAATGTCTTTGTAAAGGATAACGGTAGCGTCAAGGCAATTGGCATCCCAACCGGTTCACAGCCAGGTGGTTTCGGAATTGAGACATCAGGAGGTGTTGTTGTTTCCGGAGGTGAAGTTTACAGCACATACGGTCGTGCCATTAATTTGCTCGAAGGTGCCACTGCCACAGTCACTGGTGGACTCATTTATACCGATGGTACATTAGCCAATTCCGCCGCCATCAGTTCTGCTACTTCTGCTAATACAAATGCTAATGTCGTGATAACCGGAGGTATTGTTGCAGCTAAAAACGGTTATGCAATCCATACAACAGGAGCAACTTCAACTGTTTCGATTACAGGAGGATTTGTTTTTGCGTATGGCACAGGGCTTACCGGAACCAATAATGTGATTTTTACGCAAGCTGGCGGTTCTTCCTCCATCAACAGTCCATCCGGTGATGCTGTGGTGGTTGCTTGGAATTATGGCGCATGGAATACTGGTGGAAACTTACCGTATGGTGCAAGCACCTCCAACCATTTAACAACCTCCACCAATGGTAAGGCCGTATGGGGTGTGAATAGCGCAATGGAATATGGGATTTTTTACGAATACAACACAGGCACAAACAAAGACTTTTTCATACTGCCGGTGATTGTAAACCCCCTGATCAATGGATTGTATCTTGTGTTTGAAGACTATTTTGGAAACATGTTTTCTTCAGCCCCTGAAATGTACAACAACTTCAATGACATAAACGACCTCAACCTGCTGAGCGCCAACTTCCAGATTCCACAGGGAACGGTTGCCAACGTGTATGCTGTTTATGCAATTGATATTGAAGATTTCTATACAAACGTATCCGACTGGAAAGACTATATTGCTGATTCACGCGATGTGACACTTACGCTCAACCCCAGCCCCGCCAATCTCACGGTAGGCCTCCCTGATGCTGCCAACGAATATCTCCCCTTAACCGGTGTTGATATCTCAACGGCCAACGCTATCACAGCTGAATGGACAGGTACGAACCCCAATATCACCATCTCCTCCTCAGGAACAGGCACATTAACTTTCGTGTTTGCCGCTGCTGTGGAGAGCGGCCCGGATGATATTGACGTTATCGCTCCGCTGATTGATGGGATCTATGCCGTTTATTCAGCAACGCCGGTGACAACAACATTGACTAACTTTATCGTTGGCGACAAATGGGATACCAACCCCAAAGTTAGCCTGACAGGATCTGCTTTATCGCCATCTCTGTCCGGTTTGATTGCCGGAACGGATTACCTCGGTACCGTAGCGCTTATTCCCGACGACGCAACAGCTGTAAATGTAGACGACTATGAACTTGGTTTTAAGATTTCACAGACACTTACCATTTCGTACGAATATACGTTTGAAATAAATGGCGAATCACGAACCATTACATTACCCTATATTGGTACCGCCACACCACCGTACATAGTCAATCTTGATATCGGTTATCCTGCCATAGAAAAAGTCTTCCTGATAGCCAAAGATCCGAGCGCCGGTACACTTATTTGGGAAGGATCCTCCGGAACCATCGCGGGTTCGGATAATGAGTACACGATGCCGTTTTACCAAAACAGTACGATCCGCCTCTATCCCGTTGTGTTGAGCAGTATAGTCAATTTAGATGCCACTCCCAGCCAATTCTTGTCGTTAACTGCCGTAGACCCCGATGATGTGGCGTTGTATAGCAATTACTTCAATTACCTGACCGATGCCGACTTCACTGTCGCCAGTCCTTGGGGCGAGACATCTGGCAGCGGAATCCCATTTACAGGTACACATCAGGTTGATGGTAGCGGATATATGTATTATGAAGTTGAGTTTACCGACGAGATTGACTCACCTGATTATTTCGACTTTCAATTTGTTCCTTCTGAACTGTCAAACAACTCCGCACCATTCTCCACCACGTTTTCCACCCTTTCTCCAGCGACGCTGCAGATTTACCACTATGTAGATCCATACAGCGTATATAACGTGACAGGTACGGTAACAGACGGGGCAAATCCGATTCAGGGTGCCACCGTGACGATAAGCGACGGAACAACTACTTTTCCAAGTGTCGCCACTGATGCTAACGGGCATTTCACCATTCCCAACATTCCCTCCGGCTCATTCACAGTGACAGTAACCAAAAACGGCTATGTCACAGGCACGACCAACGTGAACGTACTCCACCGCAATACAGATATAATTATCATCCTGAAGGCTTCCAACTACTCTGTGACGTACAACGCACATGGCGGAACCACAGCGCCTGTGGATAATAACCTTTACTTACTGAACGATAAAGTAACTGTGCTGGGTGCCGGCAATATGAAGAACTCCGGTTTTACATTTACCGGTTGGAACACGAAGCCTGATGGAAACGGCATCTCCTACAAAGAAGGAGATGTGTTTACCATCACAGACAATGTCATACTCTATGCCCAATGGGAGGCCGTTTATATCTACCACGTGCTTCGCTATATCACCGTCGAACCCTCAATCAACGGTAACGTGACGTCTAACAGGGTGTCTGCTGTAACAGGTGAACCCATTATTTTGACTATCATACCTGATTACGGATATGTGCTCGATTCGATCCGTGCATACCGAACCGATTATGACCCGATTACCGTCACCCTTAAGACAGAAGGCAATATCGTTTCATTCATGATGCCTGCATACGATGTAACCGTCACGGCAACATTCAGATTGGACGTTGAGCATGATGCGACAGGAACCCGTGAAGTCACACAGACAAACATCTTAAAAGCATACGTACAAAACGGCATGTTGTATGTGCGCGGGTTTAATGCAAACGAACCGTTGTATCTTTACAATATTGCAGGCACAATGGTCAAAGCCTCTAACCCCTCCAAAGGAAGTGAGGTTGTACTGTCACTGCCCGGACGTGGTATCTATATCGTGCGTTCAGGATATAATGCGGTGAAAGTAGTATATTGATAATGACGTAAGATTAACCCTAACAGGGTTTAAAACCCTGTTAGGGTTTGTGCCAACTCCGCTCCCGCTTGCTAGAAAACGAGGAGGAGCAGGTTTTTTGAATTTTTGACCGGCAAAAATATCCGATAATTTACCCTTCAGACCGGAAAGATTATCCGATATTTTTTCCGGTCATTAAGTAAATTTTCGGAAAATTGATTATTTTTGCATTGTAAAACAACTATTATAAAACAACTGATGATGAAACGGAATTTATTTGATGCATTAACATCCCATTTGGAGAAGAAAGAATTTTCCATTATGACAGGTGCAAGACAAACAGGCAAATCAACACTTCTACGCCAGTTGGATCATTTTTGTAAAGAACAAAATATTCCGACTGTTTTTTTAAACCTGGAAAACAAAAATGTGTTGCCTGAATTGAATAAAAGTCCGCTTAATCTGCTAAACTTTCTACCTTTAACCGATAAAAGAATTGTCGTATTTATTGACGAAATTCAATATTTAGATGACCCATCAAATTTTCTGAAATTATTGTACGACGAACATGCAATAACGATTAAAATTGTTGCAACAGGAAGCAGTGCCTTTTATATTGACAAAAAATTCAAAGATTCTTTGGCCGGCAGGAAAAGAATATTTCATTTATACAGTTGTGCTTTTGATGAATATTTGAGGTTGCGAAACAAAGGAGAATTGATTGATGAAGTTAGGCGTATTCAACAAAATCATTTAACAAAATCATTAATCATTGAACTCTTACGACAAGAATGGGATAATTATATGGTTTATGGAGGTTATCCTGCAGTCATTACAGAACCTGACTTGAAAGAAAAAATTGCATACCTGAAAGAAATTCGGGACTCTTTTGTGAAAAGAGATATGTTGGAGTCGGCAGTACAAAATGAAACGGCATTTTATAACCTCTTTCGAATGATAGCAGGGCAAACCGGTAATTTGATTAATGTAAATGAATTGTCGCTGAGCCTTAGAGTCAAGAATGAAACAGTAAACAATTATTTATACATCCTCCAAAAATGCTTTCACATGGCACTAATAAGGCCGTTTGCNCAAAATCTTCGCAAAGAATTAACCAAAATGCCCAAAGCATATCTCTTGGATAACGGATTACGTAATTGTCTGATCAATAATTTTGAAATNCCTTCTTTGCGGATGGACAAAGGTGAACTTTGGGAAAATATNTTTTTCCGATTATTGATAGAAAAATACGATATGGATGATATTGCATTTTGGCGTACNACGGAAGGAAATGAAGTTGATTTTGTGTTGAGAAGCACATCAAATCAACATGCAGTGGAGGTGAAATTTGATAAAAATGCAATTAAAGAAAGCAAGTATAAGATATTCAATAATATATATCCCGACATTCCATTAAGTTTTGCATGGATAGAACCTTTTGATGAGGATTTTTTTAGACGATTTGCGCTGTTACCATAAAGCTGCAAGCAAAATGTTTGCTTAAGGATTTTATGCGCATAAAAATCAATGATTCCGCCAAATTGTTGTATCTTTGAGGCAAAAATCTATCTGTATGAAAAAATTAGTTGTTGCCTCAGTTCTTGCCTGTTTGATATGGGCAATCATGGCTCAGGAAGCTGTGAACAGTACAAACATGTTGTGGTACGAACAACCTGCGAGGAATTGGAATGAAGCGCTTCCTGTCGGTAACGGACGGTTGGGCGCCATGGTCTACGGCGCCTTTCCCAATGAGACAATCCAACTGAACGAAGAGAGTCTGTGGGCAGGATGTCAAACACAATCCGATGCCGACGCCCGTTCGTCGTTGAAAACCATCCAACAGCTGTTACTCGATGGCGAAATAGCCCAAGCTGCCGCTTTGGCTGAAGAAAAATTGGTGAGCGACCCACTTCGCATCAGATCGTATCAACCAGTGGGCGATATACAAATTGATTTCGCAGGCACAGCAGCCAGAAGAAGAGACGGAGTGACGCCTGATTATCAACGCAAATTAGACCTCGAAACAGGCATTGTCACGTCATCTTTTAAACTTGATGATGTCAGATACACCCAGGAAGTTTTTGCTTCGGCAGTGCATGATGTGATTGTCGTCCGTATCAAATCCGAACAGGCAGGGAAGCTGAATTTCAAACTCTCGCTCTCACGCAAACAGGATGCTTCGGTTAGCGCCACCGGTACCAATGAAATAACGCTGCAAGGACAGGTAGTCGATTTGCCCAAAGACAACACATCACCTGCCGGTATGTATATGAAGTTTGCCGCACGTGTAACAGGCTATAACAAAGGCGGTACGCTAACGGCTGTAAACAATTCATTGTTTGTCCAAAATGCCGACGAAGCCTTTTTTTACCTTACCGCAGCAACCGATTATAATATGTCGTTACTCAATTACGATCGAAGCATCGACCCTGTCCAACAATGTGTTACCCTATTATCGCAAGTAAAAGACAAACCTTACGAAACGGTGAAAGCCGATCATATCGCAGATCATACCGCTTTGTTCAACCGTGTTTCCTTTAATCTGTACGACGACACGCATGCGAATATGCCAACCGACAAGCGGTTGGAGGCGCTCAAAAACGGGAGCGACGACAAGAGTTTGACCGCATTGCTATTCCAGTATGGCCGTTATTTGCTGATGGGTTCGTCGCGCAAACCGGGTATCCTGCCTGCCAACCTGCAAGGTATCTGGAATCAGGATTTTGAGGCAGCATGGAATTCCGATTTCCATACCAACATCAATATACAGATGAACTACTGGCCGGCAGAGGTTTGTAACCTTTCCGAAACGGTTATTCCTTTCAGCAACCTCATCAATGCGCTCCGCGTTCCCGGACGGATTACAGCTCAAAAGACCTACAACTCAACGGGCTGGACGATGAACCACCTGACCGATGTCTATGGACGCACAGCTATTACCGACGGGGTGGGATGGGGGACGTATCCGATGGCTGCCTCCTGGTTGGTGCTCCACCAATGGGAGCACTATCTGTTTACCAAGGATTTGGATTATCTCAGGGAAGTATATCCTACGATGAAAGAAGCCGCCGATTTTGTGTTGAATTTTATCATCAGGGATAAAAACGGGAAATGGGTGACAGCGCCTTCCAACTCGCCCGAAAACAGATACCGGTTGCCTTCGGGAGAGACTTTTATGTTGACGTATGGCGCTACAAAGGACATTCAACTGATCAGGGAACTTTTTAATGCCTGTATCAAAGCGGGTAATCTGCTGGGTGAAGATAAAAAGTACGGGGCACAACTGCAATCGGTAATCAGGGATTTACCGCCCACGAAGGTAAGCCCTCGCTACGGCATCATTCAGGAATGGATTGAAGATTATGAAGAAGTGGAACCGGGCCACCGGCATATGTCGCAACTCTTCGGCCTGTACCCCGGATCGGAAATAACGCCGGCCAACAAAACGCTTTTTGAGGCAGCCATTAAGACAGTGGAGCGCCGTCAGGAATATGCCCGGATGGGACAGGGAAGTTCGCCCGGGTGGAGCAAGGCATGGTTGATCAATTTCTATGCCCGGTTAGGTAATGGCAGTGCTGCCTGGCAAAAAGCGGTGGAATTGCAACGCGAACGTTTACTGTATAATCTGTTTACCGACCATCCGCCTTTTCAGATTGATGCGAATTTCGGTTTTACAGCCGGCATTGCCGAGATGCTGATACAGAGCCATCAGGAAAATCTAATCAAACTTTTGCCCGCCATACCTGAAGATTGGGCAAAAGGAGAGGTCAGGGGATTAAAGGCGCGAGGCAATATCACCGTCGATATGTCGTGGGAAAACAACCGGTTGACTTCCGCCACATTAGTTGCCGCAAATGATTGTACTGTCAACGTGTTGTACAATGATAAAACGAAACGACTCAAATTGATCAAAGGAAAAGCGGTAGTGATAAATGATTAGCGTTGAATCATACTTTACCTTTAGTATGGATAAAGTTCCGGGTTTAATTGCCTGAGTTTGTAACATCTGAAATCTTCAATTGGTTTATTAATTACAGCCGCCGCTAAATCCATTCTATGNTCCATCAAAAATCTGGCATTCAAAAGTGCTTCAGTCACTTTTTCATCTCCGTAATACCGCCTGCACTGGCGGATATCGTCCACATCGCCCCGATCAAACACACGCTCTATCACAAAATTGGCGTACAGGTCGTAGTCGAGTTTGTCGAAATTGACATCCCAAAAAATACGGCGGTTAAATTGAG
>JGI24702J35022_10000504_pt1 | contig 23628 bp, 19 predicted proteins | sample TergutTh196P4_FD_35022 | JGI IMG/M metagenome (IMG submission 35022)
AGCAATACCATGGCTATTATCATGAATATCCAGGAAGCTAAGACCAACCTGTCCAAGCTATTGGCAGCCAGCTCAGCGGGAGAAGAGGTGATCATCGCCAACCGGGGCAAGGCTGTCGCTCGCCTTGTCCCATTTGAAAAGCCTGTGAAGCGCATCCTTGGATTCGTTAGCGGTGAGGAAAGCTGGGACGACTCCTTCTTCGATGCCCTGCCTGAGGAGGAGCTGGAACTATGGGGGCTTTGAGCGCCAACGCCTTTGATAATTCTGCAGGCTTCCTGTTGGACACACATACCTTTATCTGGGCCTTGAAACAACCCAGACGGCTCGGCGAACAAGCCAGAAGAGTCATTGAGGATACGGAGTCCCGCCTGTTCTTATCCTCAATCAGCGCATCCGAGATCACAAATAAGCATCGGCTGGGAAGGCTCGACGAGACATATAGCCTAGTTGTGGAAGCGTATGCCGAATACGCCCGACAGCTTGGCGTCGAGGATCTTCCCGTCACTCTTGCCCATGCCTATCTTGCAGGCAGCATGGACTGGAAGCACAGGGATCCCTTTGATCGCATGCTGGTCGCCCAGGCCTCGCTAGAGAACCTGGCAATCATCACGAATGACAGCATGATCTCCAGCCATCCTTGGGTCGATGTCATCTGGTGACTGCTTGGATTACCCGCGTACTTAAACACTGTGGACAAGAGCAGCGAGTTTCATAAGGGAGATTAAACCATCATGAGATTAGACCGATTGATCGGCATTCTGACCGTTCTGTTACAGAACGACAGGGTGACCGCCCCCTACCTAGCCGAGAAATTCGAGGTCAACCGCCGCACCATCGGCAGGGACATCGACGCCCTTTGCCAAGCGGGGATACCCATCGTGACTTTCCAAGGAGCTGGCGGCGGCATCTCGATCATGGAGGGCTTCAAACTGGATAAAAACATCCTGACCGTAAGCGAGCTGTCGGGCATCATCGCTGCGCTTAAAGGCTTGGGCAGCGTGTCGGAGCATACGCAGGTCGAACGGGTCTTAGATAAGCTGGGAGCCAACACCGAGGCGGTTGTGTCCATGAGCGAGCCGGTGATCATCGACCTGTCCTCCCATTACCGGGGGCAGCTGACCGAGAAGATCGAGTTGATAAAGCAGGCTGTGCTGGACTCGCGGCTAATCGAGTTCGACTACTTCTACGACAAGGGCGAGGGCCATCGCTTAATCGAGCCGCACTTTGTGATCTTCCAATGGTCGTCATGGTATGTATTCGGTTTTTGCCTGGACCGGTCGGACTTCCGGCTGTTCAAGCTACAGCGGCTCTGGAACCTGCGCCTGAGCGACGAGCATTTTGAGCCACGCGAAGTGCCGCTGGAGAAGCGGGACTTCAACCAGCGTTACGATGATGCCGACAAGCTGGTGGCCTTGTTCGACCCTTCCGCCAAGTACCAGTTGATCGAGGCCTTCGGCTTGGATTGTTTCGAGGAGACGGCAGAGGGCCTGCGCTTCGAGCTCGGTTTTTCTGACGGCGACTACCTGACCAGCTGGCTGTTCGGCTTCGGCGACAAGGTGAAGGTGCTGGAACCGAGGTCTGTGGCTGAAGGCATACAGAGCCGCGCGAGAAATGTCTTATCCCTTTATTTGTAACACGACATACAGTTGTCTTGTTGGCCTTGCTAGGATGAGGGAAACATAGTCAATGCCAAAAAGGAGGCTGACACATTATGAACAAGAAGTATATCTGCTATTGCGGGCTGTACTGCGAGAACTGTGCAGTTAAGGCCAAGGTCACGCCCGCTGCTAAAACGCTCTATGACGAGATGGTCATAGCCGGCTTCGAGGGAGTCATCGGGAATATCCCTGGCGGTGACGGGTTCTGGCCGTTCTTGAAGAGCATGGCTGAGGTTGGCCTTTGTGTCTCATGCAAAGACGGAGGCGGCGACCCCAGATGCGCGATACGGATCTGCGCGCAGGAGAAGGCAGTCGAGATGTGCGCGCTATGCGAGGAGTACCCTTGTGCTAAGTTCGATGTTTTCGTAGGCTTTTCGACATACAAGCAAGACAACGACCTGTTACGCGAGCAAGGCATGGAAGCCTGGGCACAGCTGCAAGACGAGCGCCGCAGCAAGGGTTATGTCTACTCGAACGATTGATAGGGATTCAATTTGGTATAATACCCATAGTTTTAGATATATGCTTTTAGCTAATATCTAGTTGGGTCTGGTTGAACCACCATGCTTGCATGAACATGGGAGGGAGGTTTCCAATGCCGAAATCCAACTATGTCGTGATTATCGTTGCTATGGTTTTTGCCGTTTCATTTGCGGTCCTAAACGACATGTTCATTCATTTCCCATCTGCTGTGGTGTCGGGCTTTGTAGCGGGTGCTACAGGGGCTAGTGCCAGCATCCTGACGTTAAACGCGAAAAAGAAGAAAGACGCTGACAAAAAGTAGGCAGCCGGCTCGTGGGGCTCTGAAGTGCAAAAGACAGACACCGAAACGGTAGTTGTATGCTAGACTGATCGAGGTGAATGTTCGGAGGAGGGATAAAATCATGCAAAAACTCAGAAAGCGGCTAGTAGCCGTTGCATTGGCGCTCACGACTATGGTGGTGGCGGCGGCGCTGTGGCTGGCCATGCCTTTGGTGGCTTATGCTGACCCGGCTGTGATTGATGTCAGCGATTTTGTCGACGGGGGCGGTGATGTATTCAGCGCGGATGGAGTTGACTCTTGGAGTTATAACGATACGACCAAAACGCTGCTCCTAAACGAATTGAACGGCGGTACCTACACGATATCCGGTAGCAATTCGAACCTTTGTATCTACGCTCAACGAGCAAGCAATGTCACTTTGAACAATGTGAGTCTTGAGTCGCCCAGCACACAACCCACTTTTTCGTGTGCGCATCAAGTCCAGCTGACTCTAGTGGGAGAAAACCTTTTTACCGCGACCAATGCTGCAGGCTTCGCCGTCAATGGCGAGGGGAGCTGCGTCATCAGCGGGTCGGGCAGCCTAATAATTCCGGAACCGGCTGTGGGCGGCCCCGGTCTGATCGTCTATGACTACTTCGTCATCTCAGGCTCGGCAAACGTAAACGTCACTGGGTCGCCGACTGTTTTCTTGAACAACTATTATCCCAACCCGATTTATATGGGTGACAACGCAAGCCTATCGATGAGAAACACATCTGGCACTGCTAATACCAACACGTTTGTGGCATATGACACAGGCAGCACCTACCGCTGGAAGCTGACCGGCGGGGCTGCCCTCCAGGCGGGCTATGCGCTTACCGACGAAACCATCGAGGTGACTCTGGCAGCTGGTGCGACCGGCACGGTGTCACGCGAGGCGGCATCCACGACGGCCTATGTCTGTGAGAGATACGACTCGTCGGATGTTTTGCAAGCCAGCTATACCTCCCTAGAAGATGCCTTGGACGAGGCCAATGATGGAGACACCATCGTTTTGCTGGTCAATCTTAACGAGTCTTCGCTGAATTCGATCTATATCGTTTCGGACTTTCGCCTGACCATCGATATGGCTGGCTATTATCTGAACATACCTAATTCTGAGGTGGAAATCGAGGCCAACGGCAGGCTCTCTATATTAAATGGAGAAGACCTGACTGTCGATACCGTCACGGTGGAGGGCTCGCTAGTTATCGAAGCAGAACTCACCACCTTTACTACCGGCGGTCTTAGTATCACTGGTGCGGATGCTTCAGCGGTTGTTAGCGGAAGCCTAGATGCGTTAGTGTCGAACTGCATTGAGACTGAAGACGGCGCGACGGTCGAGGTCAGCGGCGATGTGACCTCCGTCGCCGATTGTATCGTTGCGACAGGGTCTTCGGTGGAGATAGGTGGGAATATTTTCGCTGGTAACACGGGTGTGATAGCCACAGCAGACTCCTTTGTGGCTGTCGAAGGCTACATCACTGCTGGTAATGTCGGCATTGCAGCTGTAGGCTCGGTTGTCGAGGCTGATGGCAACATCACCGCCAGCGGCACAGCCGGTGTGCTGGCGAGCTCAGGCTCCCAAGTCACCGTAAACGGCGACGTCATTGCAAGCGGATGCGGCATCGATGCCAATGCCTCGATCGTGGAGATAAGCGGCGATGTCGAGGCCGGCGCATTCTTACCCGCGTTTCACTCGATCCGGGCGACCGGTGGGTCCGAGTTGTATGTCGGCGGCAACATCACCGCCTCCGATATGGTTTTCATCCTAGGTTCTCAAGCTGAAGTCACCGGCGACATCACCCTGACCGGGGTTGACATGGGCGTCTATGTGATGGAGGAGGGCGATCTGGTTATTAGCGGCTCGCTCTCGGCGCTTGCCCTTACCGATGGCTGGTTCGCGCTCTACTGCGACAACGACAGTACCACCTGGGTGAAGGGCGATGTCAATTCCAACAAGAACGGAATCTGGGCTTCGGACGGCGGCGAGGTGACCATCGACGGCAAGCTGAACGCCCCTGACCTCTACATCATGCTCGGTGATTTCGACAGTTACGGTGAGGCCGAGACCCAGCTGATGGCTGCCGACTTCACGACGCCTACCACCAAGGACGGTTATCTGACTTATACCGATTCGAACAACACGGTCTGGGTGTTCGACCTCTCCGACACGCCGGACGAGCCTGGCCCAGGTGGCGATGGCCCGAGCGGCCCAGGTAGCCCGAGCGGCCCGGGTAACCCAAGCGGCCCAGGTTCGCCAGGTACTACCAAGCCTACCACACCGGCGACCGGCGATATCGCAGGGCTGCTGCTGCTGCTGTCTGCTCTGTCCCTGTTGCTGGGAGCCGGCTTACTAGTGCGTCGGCGTTGGCTGCAACAAGCCAGGTAGCAGCACATTATCAATCTACTGGAGCCGGCGAGCGGCATTCATGCCGCCCGCTGGCTCTTTCATATGGAGGTGGGAGGTTGCGATTCAAAGCTGCTTAAAGATGCAGCATGGAACAGCCCGGTCTTCTCCCTATATGGGTTTGTATCTATGATTGTCAGTCATATCGGCTAGCTGCTGTGATACTCCTAGCACCGAGAATGCTCGTGTCTATCGCGGTTGACAAAGATCTACCAGCCAAAAGCCAATATGCGGTGGAACAGTCTGATGGCATGGCATGTCCGGGTATGGTCAATGATATAAGTGATGAGAAATGTGGGGGTGTGGACGAAAATTTGACTAGTCTGCCATAGATTTGCGGTTGCGTACACTTTTTTATGCTGCTCGAAAAAAGTCGAAATGTAAATGCACAGGTCAAAAAATTGCTTTGAGTTAGTAACAATAATTCTTTCCCAAATTGGTAAACAATGCCGAAAACCAATTACCTCTATGTATTGACGAAGATTAGTCAGCATTCGGTGTGCTAGACAAAGTGCCCTGGCGACAAAAGGGCACAAAGAGCTATCATCTACATGTACGAATAGCCGAGTCCTGGAATGGAGGCGTTGATGCCCGGGCCAGAAGATATCGTCATGGAAGCGTCGCTGCGGTCGATAGCCTCGATGATCGAGCGCAGCAAGAAGGCCCAAGAGAAGTTCAAGCCGGGCTCGTCCCAATTCACATTGCAGGCAAACCGCATCCAGGCGCTGGAGATTGCTGCGTTTTTAATTGAAGGCGAGCTGACCGGAAGCGTCGCCAACGATGTTTGGACATATGAGAATATGGAGAAGGCCTTGGCTCCTTTGAAGTCGCTTATCAGCAAGAGCGAGAAAGCGCAAGCCAAGCTGAAGGAGGGGAGCTGGCAACATAGGATGCTGGATGAGAACCTGAAAGCGCTGCATACCGCATTGCCGCTGCTGGAGGGATCCATCGAGGAGCATTGCGGCTAGCTGGGCATGGGGCATGGAGACAGCCTCGCCACTAGATGCTACCGACTTGCAGCCGCGACCCGTCCGCACCAGGCTCGATTCTCCAGCGTATCGATGTGGTCGCGCCTAAGAACCGTTCGTCATGCGAGACCAACAGCAATGCGCAGGGGCAGGCGGCGAGCATCGCCTCCAAGGCCTCGATGGAACCCAGGTCGAGGTGGTTGGTCGGCTCATCCATGATGATCAGCTCCGGACGTGCCAATATGCCGAGCGCGAGCATCAGCTTGCGCGTCTCGCCTGGGCTGGCCAGCCTGCCGCCGAGCAAGCGGTCAGGGTCGGAGTTGAGCTGCGCCACTATGGATAAAGCCCGGCCACGCAAAACGGGAGGCAGCTGTTTAAGCAGGTCAAGCTGCTGATGCCGTTCGCTGATGCTCAGCTCTTGAGGCAGGTAAAGCAGGCGCAGCCTGCTGGGGACGACGCGGCAGAGGGCCTCGACCAGCGTGGTCTTGCCGGCCCCGTTCGGACCAGTCAGGGCGATGTGGTCGGTGGGGGAGACCATCAGCTTCGGTACGTGCAGCCAACCTTGCCCGCCATCGGTGCCGAGCGGCAACAAGCCTTCCTCCAGCTCCAGGACCAAGCGCCGCTTGGACGGCTCGGCGTCGAACCAGACGTCCGAGTCGTAGGTCTTATCCACATGAGAATCGTCCAGTCGCCTCTGGGCTGCGGCCAGACGGCTGTCCAGCTGGGCGGAGAGGCGGCCGGCTTTGCCGTCCTGCGAGGTGAACACTGCGAGGTCGATCTTGGCCTTGGCGTCCTTGTCGCCTTTAGGGATGTTGCGCTTGGAAAGCCGGGCGTCGGCCCGGGCCGCCTCGTGGTCGCGCGCCGTCTTGACTTGCTGGAGCCTAGCCAGCTCCCTCTTGGCATCCTTGCGCTGGCGGGTCGCCGCCAGCTGCTCGATGCTTTGCTGCTGCTGGCCCTGCGTGTAGTTGCCAGGCCTCATCACTGCTGAGGCCTGGCTGATGAAGAGGCACTGGCTGGTCAGCGCGTCGAGCATCTCGCGGTCGTGCGAGACCAGCAGCCCCACCCCGCTAAAGCCGGTGAGCGCCTCGATGATGCGCTCGCGGCAGAGCGAGTCGACATGGTTCGTCGGCTCGTCCAAGGCCAGCACCTCGGGGTCTTGCCACAGCGCCACCGCCACCTGTAGGCGCTTGCGCTCGCCTTCGGAGAGCCGGTCGTAGCGCCCCACCCACTCGTCCTCGATGCCCAGGATGCTGCGGATCCTCAGCGCCTGGCCCGAGAAGTCGGCGATCAGCCCGGCGGCGTCTGCCGGCTCCAGCTCGGTCTCCTGGGCGCAGTAGACGCTGAAGGCCCGGGGCGTGACTTGGCCGGAAGTCGGTTCCAGCTCCCCACAGACCAGCCGCAGCAGCGTGGTCTTGCCGCTGCCGTTGCTGCCCACCACCCCGGTCCAGCCTGGGGGCAGGGTCGCCGTGACCGGGGCCAAGGCCTGCTCCGGCGAGTCCTCGTATCGATAGGTGACCTTGTTTAAGGTAACCAGCATTTATCCTCCAAAAGGCCAAGGCCTGCTCGGGGTGGCAGCCCGCCGCTCAAGCCAGTAGCTCGAAGCTCACAACAACAGCCCGTCGATCAGGCCAGCAGCCCGAAGCTCACAACAACAGCTCGAAGCTGTTCTTCCTGAACCTGATCAAACCCTCGTCCCGCATCCGGCCAAGCTCGTTGGACATGGCGCTGCGATCGACGCAGAGGTAGCGGGCGAGCTCCTCGCGGTTCAGCGGGATGGTGAAGCTGGCGGCAACTCCGCGTTGGCTTTGCAGGTAACAGAGCAGCTTCTCCCGCGTGGTGCGTTGGGAGAGTATCTCGATCTTTTGGTTCAGCTGAAGGTTCCGGTCAGCCAAAGCCTTCAGCATGTTGCTGATCAGCCTGCTATGGAAGGCGCAGGCCGAAGAGCAGCTGGTAACGGCCTTGCGGTAGTCCAAGAACAGTATCTGGCAGTCTTCCAGGGCCTGCACAGTGACCGGGCTGGTGGCGATACCGGCACAGACGACAGCCTCGCCGAACAGCTCTGGGGCAGATAATATGGATAAGATCGAGGCCTTGCCGTCCCTATCCTCTTTGACGATCTTCACGCTGCCAGCCAGCACCATGCCGATCTGGCTAAGTCGGCTGCCGGCGAGCAGCACGACTTGGCCTTTGCTGTAGCGCCGCGTGCGTGCGTCCAGGCAGCTGGCCATCTTCGCAAAGTCATCAGGGCCGACCCCGTCGTAGAGGGGGTTTTGCCTGGCTGTCTCATAAATCTCCAGAAGGTTATGCGCTATGCCCATCTTCGCCTGCTTTTCGTTGTATTTCCAACAGACTTATTGCATCCATGTTAGTAGACTACCTCTCAACAATCAAGTCGGGATAAGAGCAGATCGGGATAAAAGCAAGTCATGATAAACCAAGTCGGGACAAGAGCAAGTCGACCAAAGGAGGAGTTATGGATAAAAGGATGTTCTGTTTCCAGTGCGAGCAGACCGCTGACGGCAAGGCATGCACAGTCAACGGGGTCTGCGGCAAGTTGTCTCAGACCGCCGGGCTGCAAGACCAGCTGACCGGCGAGCTGATCAGCCTAGGCCTGGCTGCTGACGGCAAGTTGCCGCAGGCAGGGGAGCGCGGTATGGAGCCTGTCCATCGGGCAGTGCTGGAGGCCCTCTTTACCACACTGACCAACGTCAGCTTCGACGACGAGGACATCAGTAGGCAGATCGAGGCCATCTCCGGCATACGCCAGGGCATCGCCCCGAGCAGCCAGGAAGCAGCCCCCTACGACATGTCCGGCATCTGGGAGGCCGACGAGGATGCCCGATCCTTGAAGTCGCTGCTGCTCTTCGGGCTGCGCGGCATGGCAGCCTACGCCTACCATGCCTTGGTGCTCGGCAGGTCGGACACCGCTGTCGACGCCTTTGTCTACCAGGCCCTGCAAGCCCTCGGCGAGGACAGGCCGGCCGATCAGATGCTCGCCTTGTTGATGGAGCTCGGTAGCGCGAACCTGCGCTGTTTGGAGCTGCTCGACGAGGCTAACAATGCAAGTTTCGGCCAGCCTGCCCCCAGCAGTGTCAGCTGTGTTATCGAGCCCGGCCCCTTCATCGTCGTTTCCGGCCACGACCTGCTTGACCTGGAGCTGCTGCTGAAGCAGGCCAGCGGCAAGGGCGTCAACGTCTACACCCATGGCGAGATGCTGCCTGCGCATGCGTATCCGCAGCTCAAGGCTTACCCAGAGCTCAAAGGCAGCCTCGGCAACGCTTGGCAGAGCCAGCAAATGGACTTCGCCAGCCTGCCCGCTTCGATCCTTTTCACCACCAACTGCCTGATGCCGGTCCGTGCTAGTTACGCAGACCGGGTATTCACCACCTCGGTGGCTGCCTATCCCGGCATCATGCATATCGGTGAGGACAAGGACTTCACACCGCTGATCGAGAAGGCCTTGGAGCTTGGCGGCTTTGATAAGGCCCAGCCGATGCCCGGCATCAACGGCGGCGCCACACTGGCTACCGGCTTTGCCCATGGCGCGGTCCTTGCGGTTGCCGACCTGGTAGTCGAGGCAGTGCAGGTTGGCGCCATCAGGCACTTCTTCCTAGTCGGAGGCTGTGATGGGGATAAGCTCGGTCGAAGCTACTACACCGACTTCGTGAAACAGGCTCCCCCCGACACAGTAATATTGACCCTCGGTTGCGGCAAGTACCGCTTCAATGACCTTGACCTCGGCGAGATCGGCGGGCTGCCGCGGTTTTTGGACATGGGCCAATGCAACGACGCCTTAAGCGCCATCAAGGTGGCAGTCGCCCTCTCCGAGGCCTTCGGCTGCACGGTTAACGAGCTGCCCTTGACCCTGGTCTTGTCCTGGTACGAGCAGAAGGCCGTCAGCATCCTGTTGACCCTGCTGTCGCTTGGCATCCAAGGAATCTACCTGGGACCGACCCTGCCCGCCTTCGTGTCCCCTGCGGTTTTGGATCTGCTGGTCGGACAGTTCGGCTTAAAGCCGACCTCCACGCCGGAAGCCGACTTGGCTAATATGCTCGGCTAGCAGCAAGGAACAAACAAGCTGCCTCTATGTCAATCCTGTTTGAACATAGAGGCAGCTTTCATCAAAGCCTGCTTGAACAGGCAGTCGTCTGGACTGGCGTCAGCTAGCCAGGCCGAATGGGATGGAATACAATACAAAGCCAGTAGAAAAGAGGAAGAGAATAAGGCACAGGCTGGCTGCTGTCGCTGTCAAGCAGCCAGTACAGGCAAACCAGGGAGGACAAAGAGCAGTTTGTCTTAATGCTTTGCCAGGCCTGGCAGGAACAATTAGACGGCACGACCAAAGCCGAAGAGACTGCCATGCAGCAAGCCAAACGCAGCAAGGAGCATTAAAGCGTTCTTAATACCCGACGGTAGAGGAGGTTTTACGATGTCAAGCAGTAGGCAGGTGTTACCCGCGACGTCGCATCAGGCCAAGTGCCTTTCAAACAGCGTCCGCTTTCCGGGACAGAGCGAGCAAGGGCTTCTCCCCATAAAAAACCAGCGGCAGGCGCTTAGAGCCAGCAAGACCGCCCTAGCCTTGCTTTTAGCGCTTTGCCTGGCGTGGGCTAGCGGCACCTTGGCTGCTTGCTCTTCGGCGCAGCAGTCTGGCAGCCGGGCCGGCGATTCGAGCATTGACGACGAGTCGATCCCCAACGTGAAATGGCTGCGTATGGGTGACGCCACCTACATTGTGGGCAATTATTGCGTGGACCCTGACAGTGGGTTTTTCTACTCGCAGATAATCAGGATTCCCGATGCAGACGGCGCCTATGGCGAGGAGATGTACCGGTCATCTGGGCAAAGTGGCGACGTTATAGAAATCTCCCTCTTGTACGGGAAGGGTGGGATTTTGTACTTCACCGAGTTACAGGCCAACATGACTGGCGATGAGGCCTCGTATAGTTTTGCCTTGAAGGCTTTGGATGTGGAGAAGCCCGGCAGCAGGGGGACGACGATAAGCATCCACCTGGCCTCGGCCCAGTCCCTGCCTGACTCGTTCATGCGATTATTTGACGACGACAGCGGAACAGAGGGAGACTTAGCTTTCGACGATTACCTTGAACGATGCTTTATGCTTTCGATGCAACTTAACCTGGAAGGAAAGTACGCATATTACGTTGCGGCTTACGCGATGAGTTATGACAGGGCATATTGCTTCCGCCTAGACTGCACCGACGGGGGAGTCGAGTGGTTTGACTTGGGCCCCTTGCAAGAGCAGGAAGGCTGGAGCCCCCTTTGTGTCAAAGATGGTTACGTGTATTACAAACGCTTTGGCTTTGAGGGATACAGCCTTAGCGACCCAGACTTGTACCGTACCAGCCTGGATGGAGGCCAAACAGAATGCCTGTCTAGCATACCTAGCCTTACCAGCCCAAATGGCCTGTCCTTTACTGACCATTACCTTTACTGTGTGCTCACCGACTTTGACAGCCAAGATGTTGTGGACACCCTGGCAGCAGGCGCCGAGGGCGAACACCATGTCTTGTATAGGCTCCACCGGGTCGACTTGGAAACGTTGGCCGGTGATGATATTGTTTTGTCACTAGAGTATATGCTTTATGATATATACGAAGGGCAGGTATACTATCTAGGACAAAACGACGACCTGCATAGCTGTGGACTTGACGGATCCAACGACCAGCTGCTGGCTAAGGGCAACCCTAACTACTTTATCCAAAACGGCTTCGTCTCTGGCGGATGGTTCTACTTCCAAGCCTATGAGTACTGGTACCGCATCTGGCCAGCCGATTATGCCTACCCGACCGATCCGGTGTTTGTTTTCGAGGCTGACTGAGCGGCGGGGTTGATACTTGCCAGAAATACGTCCGTAAAATGTGAATATGCCCACGAAATACGGCCGTAAAATCGCCAACTATGCACGATATACGGACGTAAAGTGTTATACTAGTCAAACCGACTCGCTCTAAAACAACCAACAATGGAGACGATATGCAACGCCTGCTCATGGATAAACTAATAGCTTGGAAGAACGACGCCAGACGTAAACCGCTCATCTTGCGTGGAGCACGGCAAGTGGGCAAGACTTGGCTTTTGCAGGAATTCGGAAAACAAGAGTTCACGGAATACGCTTATGTGCGGCTTGAAGACAACCAAGCCATACAGGTGCTTTTCGAGGGGTCACTGGAGCCAGCCAGGTTGCTAGATGGCCTGTCGTCATATACCAGGAAGCGGATCACCCCCAATACCCTCATCGTCTTGGACGAGATCCAGGCAGTGCCTCGCGCCTTGACCGCATTGAAGTATTTCCATGAGGAAGCTCCGGAGTACCCGATCGCAGTAGCTGGTTCGCTGCTAGGCATAGCCTTACAGCCAGGAACATCGTTCCCGGTCGGGCAAGTAGACTTCCTCGACCTTCATCCGTTGACGTTTCGTGAATTCCTGCTTGCACTAGGAGAAGAAAGACTCGTTGCGCAAATCGTTGCTGCTGATACCGACATGTTAGAGGTTTTCGCAGAAAGACTGACGGATCATCTGAAGCAATATTATTTTGTCGGTGGCATGCCTGAGGCAGTCCAGGAATTCATCTCTACCAGAGATTACGATCGGGTTCGCCAGATCCAGCGAAGCATTCTCAGCGCATATGATATGGATTTTTCCAAGCATACTGATAAATTCGCTGCCGAGCGCAGCCGGGAGGTCTTTGCATCGATTCCTAGCCAGCTAGCCAAGGCGAACAGGAAGTTTGTCTACGAGGCTGTTAAAGAAGGGGGCAGAGGCCGCGAGTACTCAGCTGCTATCCGCTTCCTGGTAGACAGCGGCATAGCCCATCAGGTTTGGCGAGTAGCCAAACCAGGAATGCCACTCGCTGCCTATCATGATCCGGCAGCCTTCAAGATCTACCTGGTAGACATCGGTCTACTAGGGGCAATGAGCGACCTGGACATCCGGACATTAGTCGAAGGCTACCGCCTTTTTGAGGAGTTCAAGGGCTCGCTTTCCGAGCAATTCGTCTTGCAGGAACTGGTTGCCGAATGCGGTCTCACCCCGTACTACTGGTCGGCGGAGAGGTCTTCAGGAGAGGTCGATTTCATCGTCCAACACCAAGGTGGCATCTACCCGATGGAGGTCAAGGCCTCGGATAACCTGAGGAGTAAGAGCCTCGCAGCCTTCTGCCAGAAATATGGCCTCCAGAACGGGCTGCGCCTGTCGTTATCGGCTTATAGGGATCAGGGCTGGCTGCGCAACATCCCGCTTTATGCGATCGGCAGCCTGCTGCAGTTGCTTAAGTGATAACAATTCATCGCTGCAAGCGCCCCATCATATAGATCGGACAATACGTAACACTGCCTTTCACGCTGGTATTTCCGTCATAGAACACATAAGCTCGCTCAATGCCATAACTAGGTGTGCTGAGCACATTGGTAAGCGCGTTGTGGCGCTGGTAGTTTTTCCCCGATTTTATCTCCAGGGGTATGACCTCGCCCTGCTTAGTCTCAATCACGAAATCCAGTTCTCCGACGCGCTTGTTTTTGAAGTAGTACGGCTCAAAGCCATGTGCTTTGAGCTCCTGGGCTGCGGCATTCTCATAAAACGATCCGTAATTCGCATTGGAGCTACCAAAAAGCGTCTCCCTGGTCTCATCCATACCGCACATGCTGGCTAGCAGACCGACATCATTGTTGAACAGCTTGAACTGTGTCGAACCCGCTGACAGCATCAACGGATGGCGCGGCTCCCGCACATTATAAGACGCAATGGCTATGCCGGCATCGACTAGCCAAAGAAAATCATCTGCGTAGCGGTCATGCCTAGGGATGCCGTCTATGCTCTTTATAGTGAACTTCCTGTTCTGCTGGCCAAGCTCGCTAGGTATAAGCTCATAGATACGCTTGATAACCCGTGACCTATCGAAGTTGTACTTCGTGGCATCCTGCTTGTACGTCTCGATGATCCCGCCTTGCAGCGCGCGGACCCTTTCTATGTTGAGATCCTGGACGAAGGTATTGACGGGGTCGGGCATTCCGCCAACCACTAGATATTCATGAAAGAGCTTTAAAAGACGATTGTGGATAAACCCGGGTACTGCTTGCTGTATGTCGAATGCAACTTGGGCTTCATCAATTACCGGATCGCCAACACCTCGTGCCCAGCAGTATTCATCAAAGTCGAGCGGAAACATCTCTATGGTTCGAAGATAACCGACTGGAACTGAGCGGATGTTTTTCAACTCAACCCCCAGCAGGGATCCCGAAAGCACATAGTCAAAGCCCCCTCTATCTACAAGGAATTTGATCGCAGTTACTATTTCCGGGCTTTCCTGGATCTCGTCAATAAAAACCAAGGTCTCGTTTTCTATTAGCCTGTCGCCAGCAAACAACGAAAGCGCAAGTAGATAGTCTTCGCTGCTCCTTGCTTGAATGAAGGCTTCTCGAGCATCTGCATTCTCGACCAGGTTGATCTCTACAAAGCTTTGATAATGCTGGCGGGCGAATTCCCTGATTAGGAAGGTCTTGCCCACTTGCCTCGCCCCCGTAACCAATAGCGCTTGCTTTGTTTTATTAGTTTTCCAATCTATGAAAGCACTCAAGGCTTTTCTTTTTAACAATTTATCCTCCAGATCAGCGGTTTACTTTTAATTTGGTAGTTTAACTGGGAAAACTACACTTTGCAAGCACAAAAACACTACAAATAAGACACTTTGCAAGTAGCCAAATAGTTATATCCAAACACTTTGCAATCAGTAAAAAAGTTATATCCAGACACTTTGCTTAAACTCCCTGTTATATACCATGCAGTCGTTTATGGTTAAATTTGGGCAAGATTTACTGATAGACTACACAATATATATTTATATAATCACAATAGAAAAAGGATGGGTATGGAATAAAAGGTTTACTGTTCTAATGACTATAATACTGTTAGCACTTTCAGGTTGTGCTAATACTAGAGACAAATATGGTTTGGTTGAATTGACAAGTATAGATCATCTATATGATGTGATCTGAAAAGACGAAGTTTCATACACATATTTTGTTAGTCAACATGCTCTGACTTTGAGGATTTTAAATTAATTCATGAATAAGAAATTGTTATAAACGATGTTACGGTTTTTTACTTTGACACTGACAAGTTTAGAGATGATGCTGAATATGAGGAAATCACTAGTATTTTATGATGTTATCCGGGACCCTGCACTTTTCCGTGTTTAGAATAAAGAAATAACCGATAGATTCCCCTTGAGGTTTGAACATAATCCAACAGAAACAGAAGTAGTCGAGTGTAGAAACGAGCTGGTCAAGTTTTTTTATTAATGAAGAATAGGGGAGCTTAAATGGTTACGCCTAGCGCATCAGATAATAGAATAAAAGCATTCGCTGTGCTAATGAATGCAGTTGGCTATGTACTGTTTGTAGCAATAGTTCTATGTGGTTTGCATGTTGCGATTGGGTTTTTCGCTTCCATGATCGGTCTGATAGCTTTCTTCTTTGCATGGGCAATTGGGAGTAATAAGCTCATGATCTCAAGCACTATCCTATTCTTTGGGATTTTTATCGCTATTGTAATTACACATTATGCACAAAGAATTGGCAAGGTACCCATAAGTCCCATAGACAATGAAATAGAAGCACCAGAGTATATGATGGCAATTACCAATCAGGGCAGTATTTATAATCTCATCTTAAAAGGTTCAATTATGTATTTCTATTTCAGTAATGAAGCATGTGACGATACTGATTTTCTAGTCGCACTAAGATCAGTGATGGATGACACAGACTCATATAATGAAAATATGTATCCCGTCGGTTTGTATTATTACGTAAACAATTCGTATATTTTTTATTATGATACCTTGAAGATGCCTGCTGATGAAGTGCACGATGTGCTCGGTCTACTTGATATTAGGCAAGTTCCGTGTCTGGTCAAAATACAATACAGTATGGTCGCTGACATTGTAGATTCTGTAGAAGAGGATGCTTTAAGAGCTTTTTTTAGTAATATTGAAGGAGCAGATAATAAAAAATACGAGATTCAAGTTCATTATTGCTGCCCTATGTTCTTTATAGCAGCCTGTTGGAACATTATGCCGAGCTGGCGCATGATGCCACCAACCCAGAGAACAACCCGCATTATCTTGCAAGTATTCGTGAAAGCGGAGCGCTTCGCATGTTCTACGAAAACTGTGGAGCAGAAGAAGAACTGGCTATCCTGCTTGACAAAGCTGTCCGCAGCAACAAGCAGGACGGCTTTCGAACTAGCCCGGTAAAACAGAACAGAATCAAACGGGCCTTGTATGCAATCATACCGGACGAAGCTGAGGTCGAGCAGTTGTTCAAGCTAGTGATGTCTCAGGAAGAGTACTGATGAACGTTGCTGGATTCGATGTCCGGGTAGACCGGAAGGACATCAAAAACATACACCTTTATGTCAAGCCACCAGACGGGGCAGTCTCAATCTCTGTGCCTCTAAGCATCAGTGACGAGCAAGTAGAGCGCTTCGTACTGACCAAGACCAGGTGGATTTTGGCACAGCAGGAAAAGTTCGCCAAGCAGCTCCGCCAGACCGAACGGCAATACATATCGGGAGAAAGCCTTTACCTTTGGGGCAAGCAATACTTCTTACAGGTCGGGTATGCAGGCAGGTATAGGATCGAATTATCAGGAAACACTGCTAAGCTGACAGTACGGCATAACAGTACGACCGCTCAGCGCGAGAGCTTCGTCCGTGAGTGGTATAGGAAGCTGTTGAAAGCAGAAGTCGAACGGCTGCTGCCAAAATGGGAGGCTATGACTGGAATCGAGTGCGAGTCGTGGGGAATAAAGTATATGACCAGCAAATGGGGGTCGTGCAACATCACCGAGCGTAGGATCTGGATCAACTTGCAACTGGCTAAAAAGCCTCTGGAGTGCTTGGAATATATCATCTTGCATGAGCTTGTCCATCTGCGTGTCAGGAACCATAACTCCGACTTCACAGCACTGATGGACAAGTACATGCCTTTTTGGCGAGAGGTGAGGCAGCGGTTGAACGAACAAATACTCGACAGCTGGGTGGACGGGTGACGACTGCGTTAGTACACCCGGGTCATATTGCGCTAGGGTGATTAGCAAGATATACTACGGATACAAATGAGAAGCAGAGGGTAGCTCATAGATTAGCTTACCAACGGGGAGGTTGGTGTTCATCATGGCAGTCACAAAGCCGCAGGTTTTCATTGCATCGTCGACTGAGGGTCTTAATGTAGCTGAAGCAATGAAGTCAGCGTTGGAGCCTGACGTAGATTGCACAATTTGGAGTGAAGGCGTTTTTCAACTTAATAGCTTTACACTTCTAGACTTGGAATCACTAGTAAGATCGTTTGATTATGGGGTATTCGTCTTTTCACCTGACGATATTGCCACCATTAGAAACGAACAAACCAGGGTCGTGCGTGACAATGTTTACCTTGAGCTTGGCATGTTCATAGGTAGGAACGGCCTTGCCAAATGCTTTATCGTACAGCCAGACGGAGTTGACGACTTTCATCTGGCAACCGATATTGCCGGTCTGACAATAGCTGCTTACAACCCAAGTGGCCACGGAGGTAACCTAACAGCTGAGTTAGGGAGCACGGCAATCCGGATTAAAAACCAAATCACAAAAAATGAAGAAAAGCTAAAAGAGGAACTAGACGAAACGCTTTATCGAACTGCATCGCAAATTATTAGGCTAAACAGCAAAGAGGGTGTTATTGTTCCAGACCTTCGTAATACCATGTTCAGCAAGGTTGGCTCGATTTTACGAATTGTTGCTGGAGATGAGTACTATGAAGATTATCACCGAGAGATTACTCTAACACCCAATGAGGACGGATCAATCATAAACAGGAAAACCCGTACTGTCTCACTTTTGCACACACAGAGATCAATGTATAACTGGGATCAAGGTAAGGGATGGTTTGAAAGCTACGAAAACAGAGAAGACTATCAATGCACAAAGCTGATTCTAGATGGAGTTGACTGCACAGAGTTATACAATGCGTCTAGAACGTATATTGATAGAGATAAAACAAAGCACTACAGTACTTACGGTCATTATTTTGGGGCAATTAGTTTTCCTGCTGCAGGGCTAGAACACTCAATCGAACATGAGGTAATTGAAACAAAACATATTAGTAATGATTATGTGTATACCACTCATATTGATGTGCCGAATAAGAGGAGGACTCTTCAAATACTGATAAGTGGACCTAATGCATATAAGTGGACAATACAGTATTTAGACTCTTCAGCTTTCCATTACGCATCATCATCTGATGCTAAGCTCTATAGCAGTGAGCACCAAACCATGCAGCTTGTAACAGTAAAATGCGACGACTGGGTCTTTCCAGGAGCAGGTTATATGTATGTAGTACGACCTGTCACTAAAGAGGATCTTGAACGATTTAGAATAGAGAGTATTTAGTAGAAACCACACCGATATATTATTAGTATTAAGCGAGTCATTGAAGAGCTGTATATTGTAAGAGAGAAATAAACAATTGCCTGGCGGTAACCCATCGTGCGGTAAGATGTTGTTAGGAGCGCCTCCAAAGGTATGGTTGCTGCAGCTATAGATGAGTTCAAGTGACCATCTGACGCTAGGCTTCGAATGCATTCACGGTTGGATGGATATCCGAGTGGATTGTATGCCGCAACGGAATCGTCCGCTTGTTCAATCAAAGAGTTTACTTGATCTTCCAGTGCAGTTAAGTACGATGAGCTTCTGAAAGATGTCGGTGAGCAGTTGTAGTATCAGTGCTGCTGCAGCTTGCCAAGCGCTATGTGGAGAGGCGTAAACCTGAGGTACCCTTGTTCAGCTGGTAAGTGAACCACTTGGCTTTGCCTGAAATTCACAAGCATGTGTGAAACCATGTATAAATAGCGACATTTATTAATGAGAGATGCAATTCTATAGTTTCAACCCCTTAATACCATACAGGAATTTGCTGTTTAAATACACATTGGTTTGTACATACTCTAAGAAGTTACCCAAGCCAGATCGAGCCTTACATCAACCTTCTCAGTGGTGAAGCCAATCCTCTCGCGGTCTTCGACTGTCAGCAACCTGTAGAGCTTCTCGTTGATATTGTTCCTGAACATAACAATGATGTCTTTACCAACTTCGATCAAACCCAAGATGATCTCGGTTTTATCCACATCATCATCGGACCTAGCCGTGCTGTACCATCATGCATAAGCCATGTAGCGAGCATCTACGAACTTGCACTTGCTTGTTATCTACTTAAGGTCGAGAGGGTCGGTAAGCTTTCTAACTGCTTCCTCGCATTCATATACCTGGTTGTCCCCGTTGGCGATCTCGACAAGCGTGAACTGGTCGCCAATCATTCCGGCGCAGCAATGTGTATTCAGGTGTCGCCCTCGTTTGCGCCGATAATCACCAGCACTTGCCGGTTCGACAGTTTATTCAATGCATCGATCTGGAGAATGGAATTGTCGCAACTTCTGATTAATATGATGATGGCATCCTATTCAACCAACGCATCGACTGATGCTACCTGAATGTCCCATTAGCTATCTTTCGTGGCGAGCTCGAGCAGGGTTGCTTGGTCTGTTAACCGCTTGATCGGGGGTGCTGAGTATTTTCGCAGTGTTTATTAAGTCTGTTTGCCTCGTGGTCTTCTCCACAGCTTTTTAACGCTTTATCTTCTATATCACTCAAGTACTGTGGTTTGAATAAGCTCATGGAAGTTTCCTGTAAACTGTTTAACCACCAGAGGTAAGCATATGCTGGCACTTCACTTTCTCTGCCAGAGATCCTCAAGCACCAGAGACCGCTGAATAATGTGGCTATATCTGTTCGGCTTGATGCCTTTCGAACTGATCATTACCAAGTGCACTTTTTGTCAGTCCTGGTTCTCTCGATGAAAGCATCCCTGCGATCGAGCAGCCTCTGCCAGTTGGCGAACGACGGGTTACCCTGGTAAGCCTCACAAAAACGTGGTGCCTTGTTCCGTGAATCTTACATATTCTAGTAATGTCGTCAAACCACCCCCGCTAGGCAGTTTCGTTTACGTGATCAGCTCATTGCATGTAAATCCTTTACGAACCTGAGCCAATGCACAAATGACTAATAAATGCTTGTCGGCATTACGAATATCATTCGCAGAAAGTGAACCGCTTCAGTCATATTCGCCTTACCACCCGATTATTGATGCCACCATGGCTTTTCTATAATTCGCCAAACGGTGCTTAAAATTGTGCCCTTTGGCGAAATATAGCCCTTTTTTCTTCAATAACTCGCCAAAGGGGGTGTAAATCGAACCCATTTGGCGAGTTTGATACAGTAGTTTAGACCTAGCGCTCTATATGCTATCTTGCTTCGCAGCATACTCGCCAGTATTAAGAGCTGCTGTGATGAAGTGCCCTAATCCTTTGTGGATCCGCGTTAGCCGACGATGTAACCGGTATAGCATATGGCATAAAGGTGGGGGATCACCTTTTTGTCGGTGGTCGACCAAATATTGCAAGGCTGTGGTTTGGATAGCAGGACGATGTGGAAGGAGTACTTCGGGTCTTCAGCCAGCATTGTTCGTTTGGGTGGGAGACCTGAGCGTCTCCTTGCTCGTTCACCCAACGCTCACCACCTTCCTTGATGATTGCGATGGAGAGTAATCGTTCGCTTCTATGATCATCGGGAAGCGGGTGGCTATCACATAGCCTATTGGGGAATTTTTCCTAGTCGTCGTACAGCTCCCGTGACCAGTAGGTCTTGTTCTCCAGAGTATTTTCGGGAACGAGATGAAGAATATGTCGCTGATAAGCCGCCGATCTCCTCAGCTACGAGGGAGCTGTCACCGATGTTCTCCACATAATAGGAATAGCTTGGGATGCTGTCAAGGAGCACAGCTGCCCTAACTCTAACAGTAAGAACTGCGCGCTTGTATGTTGCCGTCTACCGGACTGGAGGTTGACGGCATCGACAAGGTAAGCGACTGGCAGCGGCATGTCATGAGTACTTCGCTAGCCATGCTGTAGCCTCATCATCGGCTTTTGCACTATCTGCCTAGTGAGCTCCAGCTGAGCCTGGCGTCATAGAGCCAGAGGCGTTCCTTCTGTGCCTTGACCTTGTAAGCGTCAGGGTGTGCCGGGTTGATCAGCACGTTCGTCTCCTCGTGCACGATGGCGGAAGGTACCTCCAAAACGCATGACCTGCCGCTGCTGACCCACTGGTCGCCGATGTCCAGGCTGACCATGCCAGCCGGTATGGCGTCCCATCCGACCTGCGCAGTCTCAGCTGTCAATGACTCGCGTTTGTCCCAAATGTCGTCAGGGATGTCGACACGCACCAGGTAGCGGTTGAGAGGCAGATCCCCTGCAGCCAGATGGACGATGGTCTCCAGGCAGGCCAACGCCCGGGTGGTAGAGCAATAGACGACAGCCGTGCCCTTGCGGTTCCAACGCCCTCCGCTGGCCTCTGCCCCCAGCCCCTTGATGTCGTCGGCTGTGTAGTCCGGCGTGTCTATGCCGATACGCCATACCGAGGTCATGCGTAGGCTCCCGACTGCATCATCGCAAGCAGTGCCGAGACAAGCTCGATCCCCTCGACAGTGTCCATGAAGTCGGCAGGCTTGGCGTTGCCGAGCGCAGCGACCGGCTGTTCCAGCCAGCCCGCCACCCACTGAGAGGCATTGAACCCGGCAGGGTCGCCAGACTCGGCCACCATCACCTCGACCTGGCCGATCAGTTTCTGCAGGCCGATGACCCGCTCCGAGTACTCAGCCGGCAGCGCCTTTTGCGACTTGATGCGCCGATTGACTGTGGAGCGGCTGAAGGAGAGCAGGGAGCAGATCTTCTCCTTGGAGACGCCCATGTCGCTGTATGTCCTTTGCAGGTCATCGGGATGGACCCCAGCCCTGATCATCTCGATGCGCTCCATCGGCGACGACCGGTATTTCTTTGCGTAATCGCTTGTTTTGTTGAAGACTCCGCTGGCTTGGGCTTGTACATCCGCCATTAGTCGGCTCCTTTGGATCATCCATTAGGTTCATATGGCACGTTACTCCCAAAACAGCACGACGTCAAGGGAGCTGCTGGCGTCGAATTTGCAACTATCTCAGTGTACTGAGATAAATGTTCAGCTTTACGCCTGAAAAGATACGCCAGCGAAAAAGTTCACCGCGTTTCATGGTATATGACATCTCCTTGATGGTAACAGCAGCTGATGTCATGCCTGACCAAGTCGCCGCAGATGCTGTGTTTCGTGGGTATTTGGTTGAAAGCGCTATTGGGGCATACCTACTAGCTCGATCCAAGGAAGAAGGGTTCCATGTCTACTGCTGGCGCGAGCGAAACCAGGAAGTCGACTTCGTATTGCAAAAAGGCCCGTCTATTACAGCCATCGAAGTAAAGAGTGGGCGAATGAGAGGCGAAGGTGGCTATCTGGCTTTCATGAAGCAGTATCCAAAGGCATTGTGCTATGTGGTAGGGAGCAATAACTGTTCGGTTGAGGACTTCTTACTGGGTAATATAGAGCTGTTCAAATAACAGCTCCAAGCAGCCCGTTGGCTTTTATGGGGATACCAGGCTGATGCCCTTATCCCCATAATAAGTATTCCATTACAAGGAGCATGCATCCGCAGGCTCACTATACATTCGTCAGTATGCGCTCCAACCTGCATCAACCGGCAGGGCTACAGCATTCACAAAACTCGATTCGTCGCTGGCCAGGAACACGGCGACTTGGGCAATCTCTTGCGATGAGCCAGTGCGTGGGTTTATCCCCATACCGCTCATTGCCCGCTCTAGCCCAAATGCGCTCGGGTTCGTCATGCCGGCAGCGGCGATCTCGGTCTCGACGGCGCCGGGGCAGATGGCATTGGCGCGGATTCCCTTAACGGCGTACTGGTAGCCGACGCTCTTCGTGAAGCCGACAACAGCATGCTTCGAAGCCGTGTAGGCAGCTCCCGCCCGCGAGCCGAACAGCCCGCCGATCGACGCGGTATTGACGAACACCCCGTATTCGCGCGGCAGCATCTCGGCCAACGCCCGCCGGGTCATGCGCATCACGGCAGTCACATTGACATCGAAGACGTTCGCCCACAGCTCGTCGGTGACCTCAGCTGCTGGGACCATCTCGTCCATGATACCGGCGTTGTTCACAACGATGTCCAGCTTCCCGCACGAATCGATTGCCAGCTTTACCACATCATCGATGCTCTGCCCGCTTGTCACGTCTCCTTCAAAGGCAATGATCGAGCCAGGCGCACCGCTGGCAGCGACTGCTTCGGCTAGCTCCAGCAAGCGTTCTTGGCGCCTGGCAAAAGCGATGACGGTAGCTCCTTCGGCTGCGAACGACTCAGCGATCGACCGGCCCATTCCAGAGCTTGCCCCCGTCACGATTGCTACCTTGTTTTCAAGTCTCATGTTTTTGCCTCCTCCTTCTATAGTTTGTGTATACAAGATCATATCGCAGACTATGATACTACATGGATAATGACGAACGGGTCAGCCGATCGGTTTGTACGATAGATGTTGGCTAAGGCATTGAAGCGGCGTATGGCAGTTTTGCCAAAGCGGCTTGGCTCTTAGCTGGGATCGAGCTTGCGGTGCGAGGTTTGTGAAGCTTGACTTCGTCTCATAAGGTCCAAGGTGGGCATTGCACCATGCACAGACAACCGATAAAATACAGTTTGTGTCAAAGGGCGTTTGGCGCAGTGGGAGCGCGCTTCCTTCACACGGAAGAGGTCGCTGGTTCAAACCCAGTAACGCCCACCATACAAAACCCGCAGGTCAGAGGGATAAAAATAGCCTCTGACCTGCTGTTTTGTTG
>JGI24702J35022_10000505_pt1 | contig 23624 bp, 18 predicted proteins | sample TergutTh196P4_FD_35022 | JGI IMG/M metagenome (IMG submission 35022)
GGGCAAGCCCCTGGCGGCCCTGCTGGGGGCCATGCAGGCCCAGCTGGATCTGGGGATCGCCTCCATCGGCGGGAAGGACTCGATGTCGGGCAGCTTTGAGCAGCTGGACGTGCCGCCCACGCTGGTGAGCTTCGCCGTGGCGCTGACGGAAGCGGAACGTGTCATTTCGAATGAGTTCAAGCGGGCCGGCAGCCGGGTGTGCTACCTTGCGCCGGAGCAGGACGAAAACGGCCTACCTGTACCGGAGAAGGCCCTCGCAATCTTCCGGCAGGTTGCGGAGATGGCCAGGCAAGGCAAGATCCTGGCAGCACAGGCCATAACGGCTGGCGGCGTGGCGGAGGCCGTGCTCAAGATGGGGCTGGGCAACAAGCTCGGCTTCACGTTCGAGGAGGGCTTCCCCGCGGAATATGCCTTCCCCGCCGAGCCGGGCGCAATCCTGCTGGAGATGGTCGAGGGCGAGCAGGTGGGCTACCCCATAGGGCGCACGTCCGGAATCTATGTCATCCGGGCGGGAGATGAGATCGTCTCTCTTGACGAGCTGGAAGCGCTCTATGAGAACAGGCTGGAGGCGGTGTTCCCAACACAAGCCGGGGCAAAAGAGAATTGTTCATTGTCAATTGTTCATTGTTCATTGCGCAGCAACGCCTCGCCCGCTATCAAAACAGCGAAGCCCAGGGTGCTCATTCCCGTGTTCCCGGGGACGAACTGCGAATACGACACCGCGCGGGCCTTCGAAAAAGCCGGCGCGCAGGCAGAGATTTTCGTCATCAACAACAAGACGGCACAGGGCCTGGCGGATTCCGTGGAACGGGCGGCGAAGGCCCTGGGGCAGGCACAGGTTTTGTTCCTGCCGGGGGGGTTCTCGGGCGGGGACGAGCCGGACGGCTCCGCGAAATTCATCACGTCGTTTTTGCGCAACCCCAGGCTGACCGAGGCGGTCACCGACCTGCTTGAACGGCGCATGGGGCTTGCGGGCGGTATTTGCAACGGGTTCCAGGCGCTGGTGAAGCTGGGGCTGGTGCCCTTCGGGGAAATCCGCGAGATGACGCCCGACTGCCCCACCCTGACCTTCAACACCATCGGCCGGCACCAATCGAAGCTGGTGCGCACCCGGGTGGCAAGCGTGCTCTCGCCGTGGCTGGCGCTGTGCGAGCCGGGCGAGGTGCACCTGGTGCCCATCTCCCACGGGGAGGGGCGCTTTGTGTGCCCGGACGCGCTGCTGCGGCAGCTCATCGAAAACGGCCAGGTGGCCACGCAGTACGTCGACCTTGACGGCGCGCCGGGCATGGACATCCAATACAACCCCAACGGCTCCGCGTGCGCCATCGAGGGCGTCACCTCCCCCGACGGGCGGGTGTTCGGCAAGATGGGGCACAGCGAGCGCGTGGGGCCGGGGCTTTATAAAAATGTGCCGGGGGAGACGGATAATAAGATGTTCCGGGCGGCGGTGGAGTATTATTCGTAGGGGGCGGGTGGCTCCCCCACCGAAATCTATTGACATAGACAAGGAGCAATCTCATGGCAAAGCTGAAAGACATCGACCAAAAGGCGGAGGAAAAGGGCTCGCTGCTGGTGACGGCATGGCAGTTTGTGAAGTTCATCGTCGTCAGCCTGCTGGCCACGGTGGTGCAGTTCACAGCGCTGAACATACTGCTGATCATCCCAGCAATCCGGGCGCTGGAGACCCAGCCCTTCCAGTGGTTTGTGTTCCACTACGACGTGGAGGCGGGCGGGCTGAAATACTTCATCGCGTTCAACGTGGCGAACATCCTGGCCCAGATCGTGGCGTTCTTCGTCAACCGCAAGAAGACCTTCGGCGGCACCAACAGCATCCCCGTCACGCTGACGATCTACCTGGTGTTCACCATCGGGCTGATCTGCTTCTCGGCCTGGCTTTCGCCCGCGCTGGCGGTGTTCCTGACGGGCCGCGGCATCGGGGAGCAGCTGGCGGGCAATATCGCCACGATGGCCTGCAGCGCGATCCAGTTCTTCGTGTACTTCCCGGTGAACAAGCTGCTGATGCGCAACAAGAAAGAGGAAGCGCAGGCCTGACCTTCCGGTTGCCGTGTCAACAATTGCTGCGCCACGCCCCGGCAGGGAAGCCTTCCGCCAGGGCGCTGTTCTTCAATCCGCCGTCATTATGCAAGCATGATCAGCTTGATATTGTCCAATTTTTCCTTCGCGTTGGCGATGCCCGCCTTTGCCTGGACATACAGCGCAAAGATCAGATGCTGCAAATCCTCGGCAGTCAGCTCGCCGCTGCCAGACGGCAGCTGCGCCACGGGGGCGGGGGCGGCCTCTTCGGCAGGCGCGGGCCCTTCGGCAGATTCATCCGCTGCTTCGGGTTTTGCGTGCCGCTCATATTTACGCTTGGCCGGCTTCGCCTCGGGAATTTCCATTGACGCAATCAGCGCGCGGTAGCCATATTTGAGCAGCAGCGCGCGGATGGCGGCGTCTGTGTATTCGCCGGGCTCATCCACCTCGCCGGTGAGATAAAACGGGTTGACATTGAGGGATTGCGCGAAGGCAATCGCCAGCCTGGCGGAGATGGTGCCTGTATCCTGCGTCCTGTAAATTGGCTGCGCCGTGATGTCGGCCAATCCCCTGATTGCCTGCTTTTGCTTGATCCTCAAGCCCTGCCAAAGCTCCGTGACACGCTGCTTTGTTTTTTCAGGGGCCTGGCTGATGTTTGTCCGCTTCAACTGCTGCAGTTGGGCTGTGTCTAACATAGAAATGATGCTCCTCGTCATTAGTATAGCTTGTTATTGAAGAGAGATATGACAAAACCGCCGCATTTTTGACGGCGGTTTCAGCAAAACCATTTTGGTGGAAATAGTCATAAGGGCACTGGAATCCAGCATGCAAACCCTTGCATATCAACGGTTGCAGTCCAACGCAGTGTTTACGAATCCGAAGAAATCGTCCCATATGCTCTTTATCTCTACCTGTGTGGCGCTGAAGCGCTCTGCTTGGCATACCCAGACCCCACTCTGCCGCTCGCCGCGACATTTCAGTGGCTATTATTTTTTTGCGCCTTGAACCCCGTGAATCATGCAAAGATAATCCGCTTGATCTGATCCAGTTTTTCTTTCGAGTTGGCGATGCCCACCTTTGCCTGAACATACAGCGCGAAGACCAATTGCTGAAGATCCTCAGAGGTCATCGCGTCACTGCCCGGCGGCAACTGCACCTCGGCGACAGGCGTCTCTTCATCAGGAACGTCCTCTGCAACTATTTCTTCCGCAGCAACTTCCTCGGATTCAGGTTTTTCTCTTCGGGTATATTTACGCTTGACTGGCTCCATAGATGCTACCAGGTTGCGGTAGCCATGATTGAGCAACAGATCGCGAATGAGAGCTTCGGTGCATTCGCCGGGTTCGTCCACTTCGCCGGTGATGTAAAGTGGGCTTACACCGAGAGATTGCGCAATGGCAAGTGTCAGCCTGGCGGAGATCGTGCCGGTCTCCTGCGTCCTATAAATGGGCTGAGCGGTAATGCCAGCCAACTCCCTGATTGCCTGTTTCTGTTTGATCTTCAGGCCCTGCCAGAGTTCGGTGACGCGCTGCTTCGTTTTCTCCGGGTTCTTACTGATATTCGTCCGCTTCAATTGCTGTAGTTGGGCCGTGCTTAACATAATTCAACTCCTTGCGCTGTATTTCTATGATGCTAGTATAGCATGGTTTGTCGGGCGTGTCAACGCTATTTACACGCGTTGCTCTTACCATGTTACTCGCATTTTCATATCGCCTAATTGCAGCACATCATCTCTTTCCACCGGCATTGAACTCCGTATGGGCACACCGTTGAGATAGGTTCCACGTTCGGAACCGCAATCTTCCAAATAGAGTCTCTCGTTCTTGAAGAAAAATCGACAGTGGATTTCAGAAATCTGGCTGTCTGGCAGCGCAAGGCCTGCGTCACCCGGAGCCCGGCCTACTAAGAGCTCTTGATACATAGGAACATCAAGACCTCCTCCGGCAGAAGCACCAATTGGCGTAAATCGTAGCATCATTTGTGGCGACAATGGCGCTTCACTACCAGCTGTAAGCGGCGGCAATTCATCCTTTTCCAATGTTTTCTTCTTTTTTCGCCTGAGGACAAGCAACAGCACGATCAATACCAGCAGTACAGCGACGCCACCACCTGCCGATAGATAAACCCAGACCGGCGTTGGCGGATCTTGCTCAGTAGTGGTCTCAGGTACCGTAGTCGGAGGTATGATTTCCGCCGCACCGATGGCAGTGCTATCTTTGGCCGTGCCCTCAGCTGTGGTTAGCGTTAATTCCAAGGCCCCTCTATCGCTGATACGCAGACCGATTGTGTTCATGGAGAGAACCCAGCCATCCTTCGCACTGCCAACGACAGTCTGCGCCAGGTCCCCGTCCTCAAAGGAGAGGTCGAGGCCACCGGCGGAAGCCCGGGCGAAACTGCCCAACGTTTTCGCGCCATTGATGGCATCTTCGCTGCTCCCGCCGAAAGCGATGGTATGGATAGGCACACGTGCCTCCTTCACCTTGTCGTTGACCTCATTGAGAGTGTATCCCCGGGAAAAATCATCCAAACCGTCGGAAAGGATCACAACTTGGCGCTTCTCGGGTAGGTCACGTTGTGTTTTCAGGATATCCAGGGCCTTGACAATGCCAGCGTAAAGGTTTGTATTCTCCCGTGAAACCTCCAGCGCCTCAATAGCTGATTCCAGCGCCTTCTTGCCTCGCACAAACGGAGTGTCGTGCAGTTCATCGCCCAGCGGCATGAATGCGGCAGAATCTGTCTCTCCCAACAGACCCGCAAAACTCAGGAGCACTGCCTTGATGTCCTCAAACTGCTGTTTCTTTATGGAGCCAGATATATCCACCATGAATAGCCATGCGGCAGGTTCATTGGTTTCTTTGAAGCGCCGCAGACTTTCGATGGGGATCTGTTCCCCGCCTACGGTGAGCGTAAGCTGGTTTGCCTCCACCTGCGAAGCATTGGTGTTAAAATAGAGCTTAATCTGGCCTGGGGATGCGGTATGCCCCTCCAAGTTAAGATATAGGGGCGGCGCAGCGGCGACAGGCAGCAAAAAGATTGCCGCAAGAATTGCTACCGCAACAACGCAAACAATGTGTTTTTTTAACTGCTTGTTCTTCATTTGAGACACTCCTTAATGACAGAATATCGCGACAGCTGAAAGGTTGTCGTTCTTGCCGTCCACACGGCGACCGATACGTGCCAGCAGAAAACCAAGCCACTCCCGCGGTGCGGTGGATTTCACCAGATCGGTTTCCATTTCCCGCTCAGTGACGTATTCCCAAAAACCATCGCTGCAAAGCAGGAATGCGTCACTGGGTTCGACGCATTTTGGCAAGAAAGCTACATCGGCACGGAATGCGCCTTCCTTACCAAGCGCACGCAACAGGCGGCTGCGGTCCTCATGAAAACGGATCTGCGCGGGAGTAATATCGCCACGCTCTACTGCCAGCTGAGAAACGCTGTGATCCGTGGTTTGATAGCAGATCTTCGCCGCGCTGAAATAGTAGCAGCGGGAATCCCCAGCCCAAGCGACTGCTGCGCGGTTATCATGGCAGAACAGAGCCACAGCGGTGCTTTTCATCTGACAGCGGGAGCTCTGCCGGGCAATGACAGCCTCGTTGGCGGTATGCAAATATCCGAACAATCCCGATTTGTCAAAGCACGGACGGGCGCGCCACTGTGCAAGGATGCTATCCGTTGCCGCACGGGAGGCGATATCGCCTCCGCCGTGACTGCCCAGACCATCGGCTACCAATGCTATCAAGCCATTGCTGGTTTGCTCACTTGCAACAGTGTCTTCGTTGTATTCCCTGCCACCCGGGCTGGTCACCATATCAATCCAATACTGCATAAGACCTCCCTATGATTGCCTGCGTAGTTCAAATGTGTTTTCCGGAACCGCCAGGTAGAACTGCTGCCCTTCCTGCAAGGCAACTGGTTGGCCAGCAGAGACTTTTTGCCCTCCGGCCAGGAACGTGCCCTGGCTGGAACCATCATCTGTGAGGGTAACCCCGCCGCTCTGTATGTTGACCGTGCAGTGCCTGCGGCTGACACCCTTTGTTTCGGCGGAGAACAGCAGGTTGCAGCTCTGTGGTTCGCGGCCCAGGCGTACCGTGCCGGAGATGGGGATGCTCTGCCCCGCATAGGGACCAGACTTGCCGTAAAGCACATATCGCAGTACACCTTCGGGCAATGGCATCTGCCCGGATTCGTTCACAGTGAGGAGCACTTGCTGGATCGCAGCACGCAGTAGCGGGAGCATGAGGGCCCAGCAGGCAATGGTCGTAATGGCCCCCTCTATCCAAGAAACCTGCCTGATGGTGGATATGACGGAGGTAATCACCGCCGGCGGTAGCTCTATGGCGTAGGCCTGCGTTAGGCTGATGTCGTATTTGGAGTTCAGCATGAGATCGAGGAAAAAATCCACTAGAACATCCTGGTTGTTGAAGGCGTGGATGACCCAGGTGGCGAAGAAATAGCCGAGGAAGCGCGGCTGCAACAGCTGCCTGGCCTTGAGCGGTCCGCTGCCCATCGCCCAAGCGAGTGCGCCGCCGTACAGCGCACCCCACATCAGGTGGGTGTTCGGCAGGCTGCGTAGTAGCATCGTGTGGATGCCGTCCCAGTTGCCGGAACCCATCCAGGAAGACATGTTGTAACCCGCGGACTCGAACACCTCAAAGCCCGCGCCCACCGCCGCGCCGATGAGAATGCCGTTGAAGATATAGACGCGCCCGTTTTTCTTCGCCCGCATGGCCAAAAACGGCAGGATCGCCAGCAATTTCGCCGGTTCCTCCGCGATCGGGGCTGACCAGGGCGGCAAACCCATCTTGAGCGGGATAAGAAAATACAGAACCACCATGGAGATCGTGCCGCCGATGAAAAAGATCGCTAGCACCTCGTAAATGGGGACGTTGCGGGGGATATTCATCTCCCAGAAAAACATCAGAACAGCCAGGGGCATGACCATGGCGCCGAAGGTTGTGACGGCGGGCTCCTGGTCGGCGAGCAGAAACGTGGTAATGGTCAGGCCGACGATAAACAGGAGCCCCACCAACCCCACCCGCGCAAAAATCCAAGGTCGCTGCCAGGTTTGTAACAATTCGCCGGGCGCTGGGGTGCTCAGCACAGTTCCCGCCATGAACTGGCGTGCGCCATCGCCCTTTTTATGCTTTTTGAACACGCCCGAAAAGATATCCTTAAAACTCAGCTTGTTAACAGCCGCTCTCTGGTAGAAAGTTGTATTGCCATTGAACTGTCCCATAAATATTCCTTTCTCAATATACCCGGAAGCTGTTGCGTTTTGAACCTAAATAAAAATCATCTCCGGGGCGCAGGTCTACTGGCACGTTGGCCTCCAGCTTGTTGCTTCTGACAATTGTGCCATATTTAGATCCACGATCAATCAATTGCATCGTGCCGCCCCGATTGACCACTTCGCAGTGCAGGGAGCTTATCCCTGCGGCCATTTTACCAAAAATCAACTGACATTGCCGCGGATCCCGGCCGATGCGGATGCGGTCTGGCACCGGGATCCGGTTATGCAGAAATTCCCCGCCTGTACCGATAATGCCTTGGGCAGGAATCTGCGCGACAGGTTGGGGGTCTGCTCCGCCCTTTGCAGGGGGCGTGCGGTGCTTGAAATAGATCCACACGCTGCCCCCTGCCGCTAACAGCAATCCAGCGAAAACTACGATAGGCTCGCCTTCGGAAATGCCGGCGATCACGCCGCCAAGGCCGAAAAGCACCATCAGGTACATGACCAGGCTAAGCGGAATAAATATCATACTTCTTTCTCCGTGACTCTACTCCACTCGGAAGCTATTCTGCTTCGAGCCTAAATAAAACTCATCTCCGGGATGCAAGTCCATCGGTACATTAACCTCCAGCTTTTTGCTACCGACAAATGTGCCATAGCTTGAACCTCTGTCAGTCAGTTGCATGACGCCGTTGATGTTTTTCAATTCGCAGTGCAACGAACTGACACCCTGGGCCATCTTGTCAAATATGACATGGCATCGGGCGGGATCGCGGCCTATTGCGATGCGGTCGGCAATTGGAATGCTGTCACCCCGGAATTGCCCACCGGTGCCCACAATCCCCTTGGCGGAGCCCACTTGCGGCGGCTGGTAGACGAGGCCAACATTCTGGTCGGACACGGGCACTGTTACCCCGGGCGATGGGGTTTCGCCGAATTGTATCGCCTGGATTTCCTGTTGTTGAAACAGAATCTGGCCATTTTGAACAGGGACCTGACCCTTTTTCTTCTTCTGGGTAATGAACACTCCTGCGCCGATGATCAAAGCTACCACGATGCCGCCGATGATATAGTATTTGGTGTCGATCTTAATTCCACCGCGACCACCGCCGCCGCCAACAGAATTAACGGGAGCTACCAGCCCATCCACACCCAAGATGCCTAAAAGCTCTCCTTTGTAGATGACCGCTGCCCCCAGAAAGCTGCTCTCAGCATCATCAATGTCCGTTTGTAAGATGTCCACTCCATTTTCTTCGGTTTTACCTGTGATGCTTCCCTTTATCGACTGGAACGAATCCTCTTCCGCACTATAGCCATAAACGGTTACATCGCCGGAATCTGGCGCCCCTGCTCCTACTCGAAGTACATTGCCGGAGACAGAGTTTGCCGGCTTGAGCAAAGCAGTGCCAATTGACCGATCATTACTAATGATTTGAGCAGGAATCCAATCATCATCTGTTATATTATCCAACACATCGGGCAGGATATCGATTTCTTGCCCATCAGGGATGAAGTGTGTCATCACGTATGTGTCGCCGTCATTGCCTTTAACAAGCACACCGGAGATCGCCATACTTCCTTCTTCATCTGTGAGCACAACCAGCACCAGGCTGTTTACGATGTCCTGTTCCGACGCCGCGTTTGCCGAGACCGGCAAAACCAGCAGCAACAAACAGATCGCTGCGATTGCACAGAATAGTCGCTTGCAATTTTTCATGTACTATACCTCCATAATAATCGCGGTGAAGTTATCTTGCTTGGGTTTAGCCTTTGCCAATACGGCCTGCTCCAGATTCACAGAGGCCTCGTAGGGTCCTGCAGCAGTGAGGATTGCCATCATCTCTTCATCGTTCAGCGTGCCAAACACACCATCGGTCATCAGCAGGATTTTATCACCGGATTTGACCTGAATGGGTTGCAGATTACGGTCAATTAGGCGCAGGTTATCAATGCCAATGAAGCTTGTCAGTGCGCCGCGCTGCTTGTCAGAACGTGCTTCTTGCACAGTGATACGGCCACGGGCGGCATCCTCGTCAAGCTGGCTGGCCATGGTGTGTTCACGGTTAAGCTGCACCAAAGCGCCATCGCGCAGCAGATAAATGCGGCTATCCCCAACAGAGACAAACCAAAGCTGATTATTTTTTAGGATGACGGCAACCACGGTGGAGCCATTAATTCCATCATGTGCGTTGCGTCGCGCTAAATTGTTGGCACTCATCGACATACGTAGCAGCTGCTCAGCGGGGTCAAGACCGCCAGACGAGGCAGTGAAGTTCTGAAGGAAGTGCGATGTTACGATAGAACTGATTTCCGCACCTCCGGCCAATCCCCCGATGCCGTCGGCTACCACAGCGAGGACGCCCCGTGCTTGATCCGAAATGTTCGACATACCGAAGGAATCCTGCTGCGATCCGCGCTGGCCGATATGGTGTAAATTGCCAACCTGCAGGCCTGCAGACTTCGTAACAGGCTTGCCTTGGCGCTTTCTACGCAGATACAGTATCAGCATAATAGTAAGGCCGAGAAGTGCCACTGTCGCAACAGCAATGCAGATAACCCGCACCATGTCAATAGGAGGAACTGGATCGTCATCCCCGTCATGATTACTACTATCTTCTTGCGTTGTTGTCTCGTCCAGCTGATCTGCATCTTCTCTATCCTTGATCAGACCATTCTCAGGCTGGGATTCATCCTGCTGCGCACTTTCTTCGGAGTGATCAATAGGATCGGGTTCTGTCTCTTCAGGTAGTGTTTGTGCGCTTGTTGCTGACAGTGATGTCGTTGTCACAGATGGATCAGGTACTATTTCCTCTGGCGCAGAGCAGGACTGCAAAGCAACCGCTGCCAGCAAAACAAATGCTACAATCACTGCTGCGGTGCGCTTCGTCAGTTGAGCCAATCGAATCCCTCCCCGCAGAGGGGCACGAAAATAAACTTCGACTGCCCGATTTCGATCGTGTCGTAGGCCTTCAGCTCACGCTCTGTGCCCATCACAGGTGCACCGTTATGCCGCACGATACCTCTGGCCTGACCCGTTCCCTTGGAGAAAAAATACATTCTGGACTGGGGGTCATAGACGATGATAGCGTGCTTGTCGCGGGAGATCTGCTCATCGTCGCGAATACAGATGTCCATGCTTTCGGCGCGGCCGATGTAGTTGTATTCCGCGTGAATACGATGGTCGCGGCCTTTTTCCTTGCCGTCCACGCATACCAGCCAGCCCACCACCGGGTCTATGCCAATTGTGGGCTTGTAACCGCCGATCATCGTCACGCCGTCGTCGCTGGGGCCGGAATTCACTGGCACGGTATTGAAGGGCTGCTGCGCACTGGTGGCCGGCACGGTCACGCCCACGCCGCCTTCAGGCTGAATTGCACCCTGGGCCGGTTGGGTAACGCTGACATTGGCTGACCCTCCCTCGCAGTGCGGGCAGTTGGGCGATTTGCCGGGATCGAAAAAGTGTCCGTTTGGGCATTGCTTGAGTTGCATGGTGATGTCTCCTTTATGTTTAGTATTTATTGGGTGAAGTTAATCAGTGCATTGGCCATAAGCTCCATTCTTTATCCGACGAATTCATCATATTTCCATTCGCCTTGCTGTAGAATCTTGCCATCTGCGCTATACAATGTTCCATAACCATTCCGGTTGCCAAATTCCCACGTACCGACGAATTTTTCTAAAATTTCGTCCCCTTGCGTTTCAAAATATGTCCCCTGACCGTGAAATTCGCCGTCTCTAAAAGCACCTTCATAAATGTGCCCGCCTCTATAGCTATAGATTTGCTTGCCTTGCCCGTGCTCCATGCCGTTTTTCCAGTCACCGTCGTAAGATAGAAAGGAACCGTCTGGATATTCCCCCTCATATTTACCCTTGCCATCGGGTCTGCCGTTGAGCATGTAACCTGTGTACGTACCATTGCTGTATTTGTCGTAACCATATGTTTGGTTTGCCACATAAACACGCGCATTGGCTGCCGTCGCCGCTTCCCCCCCAACGTATTTATCGTCCTTCCATTCTCCCTGCTGTTTGATGGTCCCCTTGCTGTCGTACAGAATACCCTGACCATTCATTTTATTGTCCTTGAACTCGCCGACATACTTTTCTCCGTTGGCGAATGTGAAGGTTCCCTGCCCCTCCAGCCTGCCGTTTTTTATCCCGCCCACATAGGTTTCTCCATAGGGGTTCGTCACGGTGCCCTGGCCGTTCGGGCTGCCGTCCTTAAATTCACTGTCGTATTCTATGCCGTTGGGGTATGTGGCCTTGCCCTTCCCGCTGGGGACGCCGCCGGCCCATTCGCCGGTATACTTGTATCCGTCGGTGCTTTCGAACGAACCGTTATCGCACACCGCGAGGCCGTCTTCCAGCCAGCCGGTGTAAAGGCCCTTGCGTTCGGTGCTGCCGGAACTGAAGGTGTAGTCGTGTTCTGTGACTTGGGTGCGGGCGGGCTCGCCCAACTGGGATTCCTCCTGTGTTTCATCTGCAAGCCGCGCATTCACCTGCGCAGCAAAATCCTGCATAGACTGATAGACGTCTTCTTGGTGCTGTGTGTCCATACGCTTTCGGTCCCAACCGCTGTGTATCTCGCGCAATTCCATGATTTCGTCTTCCGTAAGAATGGCTTGCACATCGGCAGTATCGTCGTAAAGCCAAAGGTAAAACAGGCTATCGTAGTCCTCGTTCCCTGTTGCGATTGTGCCGCTCTGAGAAAAGTAAGCGTCTGTTATTTCATAAGCTGCTTTATATGCCGCTTTTTTTACACTGAATGGAATACCGATGCCAAGCCCCAGTCCCAGCACTGCTACTAGCGCCCCGGCAAGGATGGCCAGCAATTTCTTTGACATCTTTTTCTTTGGCGGCTTTGTCTTTTCCTCCTTCTGCTCAGCGACTTCCTCCTTCGTCACCGGGTACACCGGCTTCAGGGCCTCGGCGAGGGTCGCCATATCCTGTATGCGGTTCTCTTGCAAGACGGCCATGCCCTTCAGCAGCGAGGCCTCCTGGGCGGGCAACAGGGTGACGCCCAGGGCGGAGGGTGCCTTCAGGGTATCGCTGCGCAGGCGCTCTACGCTTTCCTCGGGCTTCTGGCCGGTGAGCGCGCGGTACATCGTGGCGCACAGGGCGTAGATATCAGTCCATGGGCCCTGCGTGCCGCGGCGGCGGTACTGTTCCTCGGGCGCGTAGCCGGGGCGCAGCATGACGGAAAGGCTCTTGTTGCCGTCCTGGTCGAATTCCCGCGCCGCGCCGAAGTCGATGAGCTTCATCACGCCATCCCGGGTAATCATGATGTTGTCAGGGCTGATGTCACGGTGGATCAGGCCCTCCCGATGCACGACAGCCAGGGATTCCATAACAGGTTGCATCATCTCAAGCACCTGCAGGGGTGGCAGTTTGCCGCCCATATCGCCCAGGTACTGCTTGAAAGTCTGCCCGTCAACATATTCCATGACTATGTAGGCGGTGCCATTTTCCGTGAAGTGATCCCATACCTCGACGATGCCAGGCATGCCGCCGAATTTCGCGAGGCGCTGGGCCTCCTCCACGAAGCGGTCGCGATTCCGGCGAAAATACTCCCCGGGCTCACCCGTGAAGGGCTGCACGGTGCGTGTCACGGCACTTTCGCGGGTAACGAAGCCGTTGGGATAGAACTCCTTCACGGCAGCTTTGCGGCCTTCTTTTGTGTCCCACCCTATGTAAGTGATACCGAAGCCGCCCTCGCCGATAGCGCGTCCCAACAGATACTGTCCTTGTAACACTGTTCCCAGAGGCAGATGGTGCGGCGGTGTTTCATAGGTATTAGGATCAAACCCGCACTGTGGGCAGGGAGCCTGCTCTGTTTCTGCCATGCAGCCAAAGCAACGGTTTACGGACATGGGATTCCCCCTTACTTGTTCTCAAAGCCGATCCATTTTTTTACTCACCAGCGGCACAAAAACGTAGTCCAGCTGGCTACGCCACATTCCTGCAAAAGGGGCACGTTGCACGGCTTGCATTGTAAAAATGGCCGTTTTGGCACTGCTTCATCTTGGGACCGCTGTAATGTTCCGAGTCCCCGCAAAAAGGGCACGTTATATGCTCTGCAACGTATAAATGCCCATTGGGGCATTGTTTCATTTTTGGGCTGCCGCTTGATATTGCGACGAATTTGTCGCCATCGTGGTGCAGTTCATGCTTTTGTCCGGTCATGCTCTCCACCAGTTCCAGCATCGTTTTCGCCATCGGAGGAATCTCCTCCGGTTCCAACGGTTTCGGCGCAGAGGGCGGCATGGATCGCGGCTGCTCCTTAAAAGGCGAATCCGGCGACATGATGGGCGCAACATCGCAGTGCGGACAAGCATCATATTTCTCCGGATCATAATAATGGCCGGTTTCGCATCGCTTGAGCATACTATCCCATCTCCTTATTCATAAATCGTAATGTAGAAGTCGGTCCACTCGTCGTTTTCGGAAGCTCTAAACTCGTAATGCAGCTTTTGCGGCACCTTGCGCCAATCGCCTTTTGGGTAATCGTCGCTATAAAAGTCGGGGATAACCATATAGCCGTAAGTGTAAAAAACGCCGTCTTCAATCAGCATACCGTCTTTTACCCAGTGCAGCGAGTAGGAGCTCCATTCATCGCCCCATTCTTTCCCGAGGAAAGCTGAAAACTTCGCGTCGTGATCATTGGAAACCAAGGATTGACGGAAAAACATTTCATCCACCTGCTGATCGGGTGTAATAATTACACATATCGGCATAACGTGGGTACTCTTGCCTTGAGCCGGAAAGGGCAAGCAATTCGTATAAACCTCCTCTTCCTTGGTAGATCCTCTGTATCCCTTGGCAAAACTAATCTCTACATGAACGGAACAATTGCTCAGATTAAGATTGAAATCACAGGATCCCTTCTTGATGAATTCGTTCAGGATTCTCTGATGCTCCGCATCAATTGCGTTTAGGGTTGTGGTAACTGATCTTACAGAGGAGGTGGTAAGATCGAGACCGACACCAGAACCAGGACCGGATGAAACCGCACCCCAAATGAGAATGCCTACTAGCGCCACCAACGCCAAACCTAAAAATGCCAGCCAGGATCTCCTTTTCTTTTTCGGAGTTGGATCAGGCGGTGCTGGTAGGCCATATTGGTCGTATACGCTCGGTGCAGGCACAGGTACAGGTACAGGCGCTGATCCGGTTTTAGTCTTTTGCTTTGGCATTGTTGGCATTTTGCCTTTGAACGCTTTTTGCAGAGCCGGAATATCCTTCAATCGGCCTTCTGCCCGCACGGCCAGGCCGCGCAGAAGAGCTGCTTCATCATCAGGTGGGAGGACGGCGCCCAACTGCGTTGGCGTCTGCAAGATATCGTGGCTCAGGCGCTCGGTGGATTCCGGCGGTACAACGCCCGTGACAGCCCGATACATGGTTGCGCACAGGGCATAGACATCGGTCCACGGACCCTGCTTACCCCGTGAATAGTATTGTTCCTCCGGGGCGTAGCCAGGCTTGAGAAGGACGGACATGCTGTGGTTGTCCAGGTATTCCCGCGCAGCTCCAAAATCCAGAAGCTTCATATCCCCCTCTTTGGAGACCATGATATTGTCGGGGCTGATGTCCCGGTGGATGATGCCTGCTTTGTGTACTTCGGCCAGGGCCTCCATCACGGGTTGCATCATATCAATTACTTGGCCCCAAGGCAGGCGGTCTTTCATGGTTTTTAAATATTCTTTCAGAGTCCAGCCATCCACGAATTCCATCACGATATACGCCGTGCCGTTTTCCTGGAAGTAATCCAACACCTTGGTGATCGCAGGTAGGCGTGAGAATTTGCCAAGCTTCTGCGCCTCCTGTAAAAAACGCGCACGCCCTTTGGAGAAGAACTCCCCGTTTTCGCCTGTGTAGGGCGCAACCGCGCAGGAGCGGGCACTTTCGCGGGTCACGTAACCTGTCGGGTAAAACTCCTTGATTGCCACGCGCCGCTCGTTCGTGATATCCCAGCCCACATAGGTAATGCCGAAGCCTCCCTCTCCTATGACCCGTCCAAGCAGGTATTTCCCCGCCAGGATGGTGTTCAGGGGCAAGTGGTGCGGCTGCAGTGCGTGGGTTGCTTCATTGAACCCGCACGTGCAGGGCTTGAGCGTCATACAGCCCCGGCAAAGGGCGTTGACCTGCGCTTGCTTGTCCATGTCGGAACCTCCTTGGCGTTAATCTTTGGGCTGCGCTTGCTGCATCCAGGCTTTGCCCTTAGGGTTGAAGAAAAGATAATGAACTGTCAGGGCAAACACGGCCAGGAAGAAGAGGAAGGCGAAGAACAGGGTATAATCTTCAAAATAGGCCCTCTTGTCGGTCAGAACAGCGGCAATGAATTCAAAAGGTGCTCCATTAATATCGTCATCGATTAAGCAAAACAGGATAACGCCTATCGGCAGGGTAGTTCCCAAAGGGATCAGGCAACCTTTTTTACGCCGCGTGAGTAGCCATACGAACGTAACAATCGCTGCGAGATAAACAAGAGCAAGCAAGGCAATTGCGGGTTCACCATCAGCACCCCAATTACGTGTTTGACTATAATTCCACATCTCCAAATAAGCAGCTCCGGCCACTGTTGCTATCAACGTCAGCAAACCATGCCCAATGAGCAGCCACGACAGCGCCTTAGGAGGCTTCTCCCTTGCCGGGGGCAGCACGGGGCGCTCTTGCACGGGCCAGAGGAACAACAGAAGGGCGACGCATAGGTTATACAGGTAGTTCAACGGGATAGTTACGAAATATATTGCGCCGCGATCAAACAAACCGATGCTGATCAATAGGAGCAGGGTTTGGCTGATGAGCAGGAGCAAACCGGCGGTTCTTTCCATGCTTTTTTTGCGTAGGAGGCCAACCAGCAACCAGAGAGCCGGTGACATGCCGAAGAAGAATAAATCAACGAGAACCAAGAGGGGCGTTAATGTTTCGTAGTTGCCAAAACCGACAAGCATGGATACGAATTTCCACAACAGTATAACAGCGGTATATCCAAGGAACAATGGACGGTATTGCAATTTCTTCCCCGGTAGCATTATGACCAAGTAGTAGCCGATGTAGAGCGGAAGCGCTAGGAGGGATCTCCAGTTGCTTTCGAAATCGTGGATGACATTGACGCCCGTTGTAAAGATCAGCAACAGGATGTAAACGCCTATGGCGGCCACAGCTAGGTCCCTGCTCTTGCCCTCAGGCGACTGCTTTAACCAGCCCTTCTGCAATTTCTTTTTCGTTGGCGGCGCGGCTTGGGCATCATCCGAACCGCCTAGGTTAAAATTTGCGTTGGGTTCAATGCCGCGCTGGGCAAGCTCGCCATTGAGGAAAGCAATGACACGACGCATGGGACCCAGGTTTACCAGCGTAAACAGGAGGCTGACTCCTACAACGATCATGGTAGAGCCGAGTTCAGCCGTTTCCATCGCTAATAGGATTCCAAATAGCAGCAGAAGAGGACTAAGTATGCTGGTCCAAAGAATGATGGATTTACGGCATTTTCGCCCGTAGGTGCGCATTGCATCCAAAACAGGCGTGGACAGCTCGGAGGAAAGGGTTGCTATGCTGTGTGCCGTATTATTCATAACGGCGCGTATAGCTTTGTTGCCAACTAAGCCGGGCGAGACGGTTAGCATCACACTATGAAATTCGCTCATGTTGGTATGCTTCAGCCAGCCAAGCAGCAGGTTTTTATGGGCTTTTTCCCGCCAGGGATTAACTGCCGCAGGTCCCGGCGGCTGCGGCGAAGGAGGTAAAGGCATAGGCGGTTCCGGTTCCTTCGCCTTTTCCTCCGTCACAACTTGCCTGCCGTAGCGCGGCTCCAGGATTGTTAGTAAGGGATCGATGTCCGGCCAGCGATCCTCCCCGCGCACAGCCATACCCCGCATGAGGGCAGCTTCCTGGTCGGGCAGCATGGCGATGCCCAGAACCGAAGGCGTTTGCACCTGGTCGTCGAGCACACGCTCGCCGGCCTCGTCGGGGGGACTGCCGGTAATCGCCCGGTACATGGTGGCGCACAGGGCGTAGATGTCTGTCCAGGGGCCCTGCTTGCCCCGGGTGCGGGTCTGCTCCTCGGGGGTATAGCCGGGCTTCATCAGGGCGGTGCGGCTGCGGTCGCCGTCATCGAAGGCTTGGGCGGCCCCGAAATCCAGCAGCTTCATGTAGCCGTCGCGGGTGATCATGACGTTGTCAGGACTGATATCCCGGTGGATCATCCCTGCGGCGTGCACCTGCTTTAGGGCGCTCATTACAGGCCGCATCATCTCGAACACCTGGGCTGGAGGCAGACGTCCTCCCATCTTTTTCAGGTAGTCCTTGAAGGTCCAGCCGTCGATGAACTCCATCACCAGGTAGGCCGTGTCGTTCTCTTGGAAGAAGTCCCTGGCTGACACAATACCCGATAGGGAGCTGAACTTCGCAAGGGTTTTCGCCTCACGCATAAAGCGCTCGCGCCCGGCGGTGTAAGCGTCCTTGTTACTGACATAGGGCCGCACAATGGCGCTCTGCGTGCCGCTGCGGCTGACAAAGCCGTGGGGATAATACTCCTTTACGGCTATGCGGATATCCAGGTTGATATCCCACCCCACGTAGGTGATGCCGAAGCCGCCCTCGCCGATCACCCGCCCAAGCAGGAATTTCCCCGCCAGGATGGTATTCAGAGGCAGTTGATGCGGCTGCGGGGCATATTCCGCCTCGTTGAACCCGCAATTACAAGGTACGGGGGTCATGCAGCCCTTGCACAGGGCGTTAACAATGGTCTCCTTGGTCATGCTGCTCTCCTTATCTATCCGACGAATCCGCCGTCTTGCCATTGACCCTGCTGCCTGATAGTCCCGTCAGCATTGTAAGATGTACCGTAGCCGTGGCGTTTACCGTTCTTCCATTCACCGGCATATTTACCGCCATTGAGCCAGTTATAAGTGCCCTGGCCGCTGTGTACGCCGTTCTTCCATTCGCCAACATATGTGTCACCGTTGAAGTACGTCGTAGTTCCCTGGCCGTTTTTCGCGCCGTTCTTCCAGGAGCCGATGTATTTGCTGCCATTGGCCCATATGAACGTGCCGCTGGGATCCTCCGGCTTGCCGTCAAGAATATACCCGGTGTATTCCCCTGATACCATTCCGCCGCCGCCGCTTGCCCTTTTTCGATGCATTAATAAAAACACAACCAGGAATACAATAAGTGTTGCGCCAGCGAGAGCACATAAACTCCAATTGGTGGGAGGGGATCGCTTGTCGCTACATCTAATTTGTCAAAATTCACTTTGGCAGGGTTGCCTTCATCAATTGGCACTTCATTGCCGTCTGCCATGATTTCAGCGATGGCTGATTTTTCATTCGCCATCTGCTGAATAGACAGTTTCCTTGACCAGCCTGCTGTTCCCTGCGGCTTCGATATTGAAGGAGAATATAATAATCATCAAAGCCACTGCCGCCCCAATAGGCAGCACAGCTTTCATACGTTTTTGAAAATGAAGCAATGTCGATCCCCCTTAAATCTCACCTTGCTTAATCATTGTTGCTGTTAGTCCTCATTGGAGAGATGAAGTTTTACTCGCCTACTTTTGTAACTGGATGCGGTGTAAGGCTCGTAACAATTTGAATTCCTTCATCCCGGTCAATCGTAAAACGTGGCTGACGGCCATTGCAGTCCTTCATCATCACAAAGTAACCATATGACTTGTAACCCGCTATCGGCGGTTCAGACGTAACACTAAATGTATCGTCTTCTCTATCTTCATACTCCCTGCTGCTTTCTCTCGTGTAGTAAGAATAGGAACCTTCTATAAATTCTCCGTCGAAGCTTTCGATGATAAGTTCGAAGCGAATTTCGTAGCCATTAGCACCCCAGCTCGCTTCACGAGAATCACTATATTCGTACTGCCCGGACAATCTCTCCCAATTTTCCTCTTCAGTCAGCTTTTTATCTCCCGCTTGATATCGTTGCCACTCATTGTTGTCGGCGTTATACTCAAACGCGATGATTCCCGTGGTTATCAGGTCCATATACTCAAATCGGATTGTCCTTTTGTAGGTGACGCTGTCAATCATGCTGTCTATGTCATGAGAAATGACAGCAATCTCCGCGTTCGGAGCATATAAGGCGCTTTCAACCTGTTCTTGCGGCACGGGATCGCGGGGCGGGGTGAGGGTTTTGGTTCTGCCGGGTGTTTTTGTTATAGGGGTGTTTTGGTCGTTACCGCTAACACCTTTTTTCACATATGTGTTTCCGCCCCCTGTCAGGGTGTCAAAGGCGTCGTTGATCGTATAAGTATCCACCATGTCTGTTCCTAATAGGGCATATGAAATTTTCACGGTTTGCCCTTCAACCTTATACGTTCCTTCATAGGTCACAGCCAGTTCTCTTATTGTCACCTTGTTGTTGGCCTTGAAAACAAACGAGGGCGATTGCGAAGTGTAGTCCGAATAAGTGCCTTTAAGATAGAATTCCCCTATTAATTTGTTGCCCGGCTGTGTTGTGGCAATAATACCAATGACAGCAATACCCAAAGCAATGATCAGCCAGAACCACAATTGCTTGTAGAAAGGCTTTTTTGTGGCGGGTTGCTGCGCCGGCGGTGTGGGCGCAATGGGCACTTGTGTCCTGCAGCTCGCGCAAAAGTTCGCGTTGCCTGGCAGCGGGTTGCCACAGCAGGTGCAAAATCGTGTCATGTGGTTTTCCTCCCTTAATAATGGTTGCAGAGCGGCCGCCTTCGGCGGCAAGATTGATTTCGCCTTCGGCGAATAGATTCGGAGATTCAAGATCACAGATTCAGCCACAAAGCAGGGCGAACACCACCACCCGCCCGAACACGGCCACCACTGACGTATACATAGCCGTCACCAATGACACCCGCGGCATAGTCGGTAGTATCGCCGGGCGACCGAAGCCACCACCAAGCCGTCTTGCCGTTATACTCCGCCGCTCTCGCGTCGTTGTACTGATCATCTATGAAATACTCGATCCTGTTTTTCAACTGCCCGCTGTCCCCGAAATATTTTACTACTTCTTCTATGCTCAACAGGAATACCTTGTCCTTTGTGTCATTGCCACCGCTCGTGCCATACCACGGATTGTCCGCATTTACATTTTGGATTTCCAAAATCATTGACTGTTCTTGTGCACTGAAATTTCTGTAGAACTCGTCATTTAAATATGTACGCAGCGTACAGGTTTCCCATGTAACGTCTGTGGATATGCTATTGTAGGAGCGTTGCTCGACGATATCCTCGGTGAGCAGTAGCGCCTCACCATCCTGTAAATCCAGTACGCGCCAGAGGTAATCACCAAACTGAAGGTTGCGCGTTTCGCCTTGCAAAATTTTGACGACAATTTCCGGCTTGCGATTTTTGACGGCTATGGGCATGCCGATGCCTACCGCCAGCACAACAACCAACACCCCCGCGATAATGGCTGTCAGCTTTTTTGGCAGCGGCCAGACGAAAGGCTTTTTCTCCTTCACCGGCTTGGGCGGCTTCACTTCCTTGGGCTTTTCCACCTCCGGCTCATCAATAACCACAGGGTCTATACGCGGCTTGAGCACCTCCAGCAGCGCCCCCACCTCCTGCGTGCGCTCCTCCGCGCGCAGGGCAAGGCCCCGCATGAGGGCCTGCTCCTGGTCGGCGGGCAGGGCGATGCCCATGGCCAATGGCGCCCGCAGAGTGTCCTCATACATGCGCTCGGTGCTTTCAGGAGGTATCTCGCCGGTGATAGCTCGGTACATCGTAGCGCACAGGGCATAGACGTCCGTCCACGGCCCCTGGCTGCCATGGGTGTGGTATTGCTCAAAGGGGGCGTAGCCCTGCTTAACCATCACGGTGCGGCTGCGCTCTCCGTCGGCGTATTCCTGGGCCGCGCCGAAGTCCAGCAACTTCATGTAGCCGTCGTTGGTGATCATGATGTTGTCGGGGCTGACGTCCCGGTGTATCACCCCCGCGGAATGCACCTGCTGCAGGGCGAGCATCACCGGGCGCAGCATTTCGAACACCTGCTGCGGCGGAAGCTTCCCATCCATCGCCGCCAGGTAGGACTTGAACGTCTGCCCATCGATGAACTCCATCACCAGATAGGCCGTGCCGTTTTCCTCAAAGAAATCCCGGGCCGAGACGATCCCGGGCAGCGAGTTGAACTTGGCCAGCGTGCGGGCCTCCCGCATGAAGCGCTCGCGCCCCTTGCGGAAGAACTCGCCCTTGTCGCCCGTGAAGGCTGTGACGGTTCGCTGCGGTGCCTCCCGCGTGACGAAGCCCGTGGGGTAGTATTCCTTCACGGCCACACGGATGTCCAGCGCGACGTCCCAGCCAGTGTATGTTATGCCAAAGCCGCCCTCACCGAGGACACCATCGATGCGGTATTTGCCACACAAAACAGCACCGAGGGGCAGGTGATGCGGCGTGCGCATTTGGCTACTATCATCGTAACTATCCACAGAAAGCCTCCCCGAATCCAGATGAATCTTTCGTAGAAATGTTCTTCTACGATGAATGACAGAGAAACCCTTGATAATCAAGCCTCACATGGTCGCTGTACCAGATTCCATACCCCTCATAGCTGAAAATCTCTCCATCTGCTGGCGCTTAACCTCTAGCGAAGGATGTACGTATTTGTTTAGGGTGATCTCCACAGAGGCATGTCCAAGCATCTGAGAGAGAGTTTTAGCGTCACCTCCAGCTTCAATGAAACGAGTTCCAAAACTATGTCGTAATGCATGGAAATTGATTTCAGTGATCCCCGCGTTAGCTATGTATCGCTTAAAACGGTACTGGTAAGCGCGGGGTTCTATCAGACGCTCGGACTGACCAGTGAGCAGGTAACCAGTGGACTGACACCGAAATGCATTCATTGGTTCCACTAGGCAAGGAGGGATGGGGATGCTTCTCAAGGAGCTTTTGCTCTTAGGAGGCCCGATACAAAGCACTGTTTTTCCTTCCACCAAAGGATCATCTGTCTGTAATCGCTGCACCGTTTGCCTTACATGAATTAACCTACTTGTTAAGTCTACATCACCCCAACGGAGAGCACAAATTTCGCCAATGCGCAGACCGGTGTATAGGCATAGCAAAATACCTAACTTCGCAGAATCAAGCTCACAGTTCAGCGATCTCTCCAAGGCGTCTTGTTCCTTTATGCTCAAGGCTTTTACCGAATCACATTTCATCTCAGGGCACTTCAGGGTGATCTCCATCGCTGGCATATACCGCTCTCGCGCGGCATACTCCAGAGTTGATTTGAGGATCAGAGAAAGCGCATGCATTGTACTTGCAGACAAACCGCCGCGACCATCTAACCGACCGTTGGTTGCCTTCTCTATCATAAAACGAGTAAGGCGTGTGGTAGTGACCTGTGCTAACGGCATCTCACCGAGCAATGGCGCAATGTGGCTGTTGGCTAGATTTCTGAACTTCACCTGTGTGGAAGGTTTGTTATGTATCGCCTGTGTATCCAACCATTCCAGCAATACATCACCAAACAGCTTTTTGCGGGAGCGCTTCTGCGACTCAGGTAGAGCCTTGGCTGCAATCAGTTTTTCCTTTACCTCCGCATAACTTCTTGCGTAAACAGAAGCATACTTCGTCCGACCGTCATCGGTCGTGTCACTAGGGTAGCGTCCTTCCCATAATCCATTTTTCCTCTTGCGTATGTTCTCGCCTTTCTTGGGCATATTAGAGCCCTCCTTTACCAGAAAATTTACCCCTCATAGCTTATTTGCATAAAGCCATAGAGACTTCTATTCTACATTATTTGCGTCCTGTCGGCAGCACCTCCGCTATATCTTGGGTATTCCTTATAAACTCCTTAAAAACTTGAAGGGTAACTCTTGACAAAAGTCTCACGCAACCTTATAATATTAGCTATGGGTTTCTATGAGGGCTTTCGTAGAAGAACATTTCTACGAAAGATTTCTACCCCAAATAATATCCTCTACCGCCGCCGGGCCTACCGCCTTGCGGCGGCTTTTGCTTTGCAGACAGTCGCAGAAATGCTACCTACGTTCCACGTTCACAAACGAAATTTCCCGCCCTTTTGACTCGGCGTATTGGACCGTATAGTAACTGCCCCCGCTCTTACGCCCATCATAGACAGCGATCACCGCATCTGACTTGTCCACCATGTATCGGTTCTTGGCGAAATAACAGCTAGAGGAATAATGCTCACAGACAACGGTAACTTCGTCGCACTGAGCTAACAGAGTCTGAAATATAGGATCACGGCTTTTCATTCGTGCCGCATAGGGGATCGCCGCTTCCAGTTTCACCGGATATTCGGCTTTTGCCTCTACTATGAGGCGGGTGAAGATCAGGTCCGCTCCCTCAGCCATCCCGCTGATGAACGTGTCACACCCATCCGCGATGGCCTGATAAATCATTCCCCGCAG
>JGI24702J35022_10000506_pt1 | contig 23589 bp, 16 predicted proteins | sample TergutTh196P4_FD_35022 | JGI IMG/M metagenome (IMG submission 35022)
AAAAAATACAGGGAAAGTCTCCAAAAGTACAACGCCGCCTCTTCTTTTGACCTGGGCGAGGCCCTGGCCCTGGTAAAGTCAATGGCTTATGCAAAATTCGACGAAACGGTGGATCTATCCGTAAAGTTAAACCTGAAAAAAAGCCAGTCTGTCCGCGACACCGTTGTATTGCCCAACCAGTTCCGGGGAGAAAAAAGGGTTCTGGTCTTTTGTAAACCCGAGAAAGAAAAGGAAGCCCAGGATGCCGGCGCAGCTTTTGTGGGTGCGGAAGATTTAGTTGAAAAAATCAAGGGCGGCTGGACCGATTTTGACATCGCCGTTGCCACCCCCGACATGATGAAGGATGTTGGAAAACTTGGCATGATCCTTGGCCGCAAGGGGCTCATGCCAAACCCCAAGACAGGCACGGTTACCTTCGACATAAAAGGCGCGCTTGCGGAACTGAAAAAAGGGCGGACTGAATTTCGGGCGGACAAAACCGGGGTGGTTCACCTGGCGGTGGGCAAGGTTTCAATGGAAACAGAAAAGGTGGCCGAAAACGTCAGGGCGGTAGTAACGGAAATCAGGAGGAAACGGCCTTCCGACGCCAAGGGCGAATTTATTCGGACAGTTTCGGTTGCCTCCACCATGGGACCCGGCGTGTGGGTCGCCATGAAGGAAGAGTCGTGAATTAAACCATAGGTTTAATTCAAACATAGAGAGGAGAGTAAAATGGCCATTGTTGCGAAAAAAATACAGGATGCCAAGGTAAAATCCATCGGCGAATTAAAAGAGATCTTTTCTGTCGCGGATGATTTTATATTTACCAACTACCGCGGTCTTACGGTGGAGCAGATAACAAACCTGCGCCGCCAGCTTCGTAGCAAGGGCGCCCAATACAAAGTCGTCAAGAACGACTTTGCCAGGCTTGCGTTCGGGCAGCTCTCCGTGCCGGACGGGGTAGCAACGTACCTCAGCGGCCCAACTGCGGTGGCGATTGCCCCAAAAGACGCAAACGAGGTAGCCAAAATACTGGTAGATTTCACCAGGGAAGCCCCGGTAATGACTATAAAAGGCGGCCTGCTCGGGAAAGACCTCTATAACTATGCGCAAATCGAGGCTTTTTCCAGACTTCCTTCCAGGCTGGAACTCATTTCCATGCTAATGTCGGTCATGAACGGCCCGGCACGTAACCTGGCGGCGGCCCTTAACGATGTTCCCGCAAGGCTGGTACGCACAATAAAAGCCATCGGCGACAAGAAAAGTGAGCAGTGAGAAGAGAAAAGGTAAAAAGAAGAATTAAAAATGAAGAAGAGGAATTAATGTCCGTCAGGCTTCATCGGTAAAACCGAAAGCTGCTGTCCTGTCGGAATTTTGGGTACACCCAATGCAGTTTGTATGAGCTGCATAACTTAATTTAGGAGAAGATAATATGGCAGCCACGAAAGAAGAAATTTTAGAAGCGATTGCTTCCATGACGGTTATGGAAGTTTCGGAGTTGGTAAAAGCAATGGAGGAGAAATTCGGCGTTTCCGCTGCTGCACCAGTAGCAATGGCAGCACCTGCCGCCGGTGCTGCACCGGCCGCTGCTGTCGAGGAGCAAACCGAATTCAACGTAGTCCTCAAGGCTTTTGACGAATCTAAGAAAATTGCGGTTATTAAGGAAGTCAGGGCCGTCACGGGACTGGGGCTGAAAGAAGCCAAAGATCTTGTGGAAGGCGCTCCCAAGTCCTTAAAAGAGGGCATCTCAAAGGAGGATGCCACAAAGATAAAGGATCAGGTAACGGCAGCCGGCGGTACGGTTGAAATTCAGTAAACCGGCGCTTCAGCGGATTAAGGCCAGCAGACAAAGTCTGACCGGCTTTGGCCTCGAAAAAAAACATTTTCTCGCATGCCTTTAACGATATAATGGGGGAAGAAATGGCAAAAGTTAAATTTGGTGCCAAAAGGACCTATATCGGCAAGGATATTCAGGATGTGATGGAACTTCCTGATCTTATCGATATTCAGCTCAGTTCTTATGAACGTTTTCTTCAACGGGATAAAATCAGAAAAAATGAAAAACCGGATCTTCAGGGCCTGGAAGAAGTTTTCAGGTCCACCTTCCCGATTGAAAGCCCAAACGGGGACATGGTTCTAGAATACGAATACTACACCCTGGACGAAGAAAATATAAAACTGAACGAACACGACTGCAAGCAGAAGGGGCTTAGTTATGCGGTTTCCCTCAAGGCACGGGTTAACCTGATCTTCCAGCAGATCGGTGAAATAAGGCAAAAAGATATTTACATGGGGGACATCCCCATCATGACCGAGCGGGGAACCTTTATCATCAATGGCGCAGAGCGTGTGGTTGTTTCCCAGATTCACCGTTCACCGGGAGTAATATTCAGCCATGAAAAGGGGATCTATTCTTCCCGGATTATTCCCTACAGGGGTTCCTGGATGGAATTTGAAATTGACAACAAAAAGGAACTTATCTACGCGAAGATAGACAGGAAAAAGAGAATCCTGGGGACCATCTTCCTGCGTGCCTTGGGCTACCAAAACAGGGAAGAAATTATCAAGGCTTTCTACAAAACCCAGACATTAAAGGTAAAGGACGACAGGGAAACCAGGGAAAAATTCTTTGGTCGCGTCTTGGCAGAGGCGGTGTGGGTAAACGACGACGAAAAAGCTGATGGTGACAAGCAGGCCAAAAGAAAGCTCTACAGGGCCGGGGACAAGCTTCATCCCCATGATGTCGATGAACTTCTGGCAAGCGGCGTCAGTACGGTGGAGGTAATCAAATTTGTAGACCTGGCCGATCCCAAAAACGAAAAATCCCAAAATTTATCGCTCGATTCAAATGTGCTCCTCAACTGTTTTGAAAGGGAGGAAATCAAATTTGTTAAGGACGATCCAACAAGGGATGAGCCTTCCAAAGAGGAAGCGCTTTCCGTTGTTTATTCAGTCCTTATGCCGGGGGAATCCATCACCGTGGATGCGGCGGAAAAGGATCTTAACAGCATGTTCTTTTCTCCCAGGCGTTACGATCTTGGCAAAGTGGGGCGTTATAAACTAAACAAAAAATTCTCTTTTAACCCTCCTCTGTCAGAATGTACCCTGACAAAGCATGACATTATTGCAACCATGAAATTCCTGATAAATGTCCATTCGGAGGTTGAAAGGGTCGATGATATCGATCACCTTGGCAACCGCCGGATTCGCTCTGTGGGGGAACTCATGGGCAATGCGATGAAAATTGCCTTTAGCCGTATGGAACGGATCGCTAAGGAGCGGATGAGCCTTAAGGAAACGGACACAATCAAGCCCCAGGATCTTATTTCAATAAAGCCGGTTGTGGCGGCGATCAAGGAATTCTTTGGTTCAAGTCAACTTTCACAGTTCATGGATCAGGTGAATCCACTTGCGGAACTTACCCATAAGAGACGCCTTAACGCACTTGGCCCTGGGGGCCTTTCCAGGGAAAGGGCGGGTTTTGAAGTTAGGGATGTCCACTATACCCATTACGGCAGGATGTGCCCGATTGAAACCCCGGAAGGCCCGAATATCGGCCTAATCGTTTCACTTGCCAACTACACCCGTGTCAACGACTATGGGTTTCTTGAAACACCTTACCGGAAAGTTACTAAGGGCATCGCTACAAAAGAAATTGAATACCTTTCTGCCATGGATGAGGACAAGTACTACATAGCCCAGGCATCGGCAAGGCTAAACAACTCAGGAAGTTTTACGGATGCCCAGGTTTCTTGCCGGAAACAGGGGGACTATACTACCAGGAATCCTGTCGAAATCGAATACATGGATGTTTCCCCCAAGCAGATTATTTCGGTATCCGCCTCCCTTATTCCATTCCTGGAGCACGACGACGCCAACCGCGCCCTCATGGGTTCCAACATGCAGCGCCAGGCAGTGCCCCTGGTTTTCACGGAAGCGCCAAGGGTCGGTACGGGCATGGAAAGCAAGTGCGCCTACGATTCGGGGGTCCTGTGCAAAGCCAGGCGAAGCGGCGTTGTGCTGCGGTTAAGCTCGCAGGAAATAGTAGTTGAACCTGATGACAAGAGCGGGAATATCCCGGAAACAAACAAAGATGGCTTTGATGTTTACCGCCTTGTTAAATACCAGAGGACAAACCAGGACACTTGTTACAACCAGCGGCCAATCGTGAAAGCCGGTGAAAAAATCGCCAAGGGACAGGTGATCGCCGACGGGCCGGCCACAAGGAACGGGGAATTGGCCCTGGGACGGAACGTCCTGGTGGGCTTTGTGCCCTGGAACGGGTACAATTACGAAGATTCGATCCTGATTTCCCAGCGGGTGGTAAAGGACGATATGTTCACCTCCATCCACATAAAAGAAAATTTTACGGAAGTCCGCGAGACAAAGCTAGGCCCTGAAAAAATTACGCGTGATATCCCCAACACCTCTGAAAAAAGCCTGGACAACCTGGACGCGGAGGGGATAATCCGAGTGGGTGCCAAAGTCCGTTCCGGGGACATCCTCGTGGGTAAAGTGACCCCCAAAAGCGAAACCGAAACCACGCCGGAGTTTAAACTCCTTAACTCCATCTTTGGCGAAAAGGCCAAGGAAGTGCGTGACACATCGCTGCGGGTACCCCATGGAATAGAAGGGACAATCATTGATATCCAACGGCTCAAGCGTACAGAGGGCGATGATCTAAACCCCGGAGTTGACGAACTAGTGAAGGTCCTAATTGCCACAAAGCGCAAGCTCCGAGAGGGGGACAAGATGGCCGGCCGCCACGGCAACAAGGGCGTTGTGGCGCGCATCCTTCCCGAAGAAGATATGCCCTACATGGAAGACGGTACTCCCCTTGACCTTTGCCTTACGCCGCTGGGGATACCTTCCCGTATGAATATAGGCCAGCTCCTTGAAACAGAACTCGGCTGGGCCGCATCAACCCTGAACGAGTGGTATTCGGCGCCGGTTTTTCAGTCGCCTTCCACGGATCAGATTGAGGAGAAGCTGAAAGAGGCGGGGCTTCCTGTGACAAGCAAAGCCATACTTAGGGATGGCCGGACGGGGGAGCCTTTTATCAACCCCATATTCTGCGGGATTATCTACTTCTTGAAGCTTCACCACCTGGTAGATGACAAGATGCATGCCCGCTCGACGGGCCCCTACTCCCTTGTGACTCAGCAGCCGCTTGGCGGCAAGGCCCAGTTCGGAGGGCAAAGGCTGGGCGAAATGGAAGTCTGGGCGCTCGAAGCCTACGGGGCAGCGCACACCCTCCAGGAACTCCTCACTATTAAATCAGACGACATGACCGGAAGGTCAAAGATATACGAGGCAATCGTGAAGGGTGAGCCATCTACTACTGCGGGGATACCAGAATCCTTTAACGTTTTGGTTCAGGAACTCCGGGGACTGGCCCTGGATCTTACCATTTACGATAATAAAAACAAGCAGATCCCCCTAACCGAGCGTGACGAGGATCTTATTAACAAAAGCGGTTCCAATTTTTAACGGAAGACGGCAAAAGTCCGTTTTCCAAAGGGGCAGTAATGAGGGATATTCAGGATTTTGATTCGATTATGATACGTTTGGCTTCCCCGGACATGATTAGGGCCTGGTCCTACGGGGAAGTCAAAAAGCCGGAAACCATTAACTACCGGACCCTCCGCCCCGAAAAAGACGGCCTTTTCTGCGAGCGCATATTCGGGACAACCAAGGAGTGGGAGTGCTATTGCGGCAAGTTCAAGTCCATCAGGTACAAGGGCGTCATTTGTGACCGCTGCGGGGTTGAAGTAACCCACTTCAAGGTGCGCCGGGAAAGAATGGGGCACATTGAATTGGCTGCCCCGGTATCCCACATCTGGTATTACCGCTCAGTACCGAGCCGCATGGGGCTTCTTTTGGATCTTCCGATGACGGCCCTTCGTTCTGTGCTGTATTATGAAAAATACATCGTCATTGAGCCGGGGGAAACTGATCTTAAAAAAATGCAGCTCTTAAGCGAAGAGGATTATTACGAAGCCCAGGAACGCCATAGCGGGAGTTTTACAGCCGGTATGGGTGCTGAGGCAATCAGAACCCTGCTTGAAAACATCAACCTGGACGAATTGGCCGCAGAACTCCGTGTCAAGATGATCGAAAAAGGCCCCAAGAGTGACAAGCGGCTATTAAAACGAATCGACATCGTTGAAAATTTCAGGAACTCAAGGAACAAACCACATTGGATGATTTTGGATGTTATTCCCGTCATTCCGCCGGAGCTGCGCCCCATGGTGCAGCTTGACGGGGGGCGTTTTGCCACCAGTGACCTGAATGATCTTTACCGCCGTGTAATAAACCGGAATAACAGACTCAAACGGCTGCAGGTATTAAATGCCCCTGACATTATTATACGCAACGAAAAACGGATGCTTCAGGAAGCTGTTGACGCCCTTTTTGACAATTCCAAGAAAAAGCGTGTGGTGAAGGGCGCTTCAAACCGTCCCCTTAAATCCATAAGCGATATGCTCAAGGGAAAACAGGGCCGTTTCCGCCAGAACCTCCTTGGAAAGAGGGTGGACTATTCAGGCCGGAGTGTAATAACCGTTGGGCCCGACCTTCAAATGTGGCAGTGCGGGCTTCCTACAAAAATGGCGCTGGAACTTTTCAAGCCATTCATCATGAAGAAACTTGTAGACAAGGATGTCGTATACAATATCAAGAAAGCCAAAATACTCGTGGAGCAGGAAACCCCTGAAGTTTTTGCCATCCTGGACGAAGTGGTAAAGGAGCACCCTGTATTATTGAACCGGGCACCAACCCTGCACCGCCTCGGCATCCAGGCGTTTGAGCCGGTTTTGGTTGAAGGAAAGGCAATAAAGCTCCCCCCCCTGGTATGCCATGCGTTTAACGCTGATTTTGACGGGGATCAAATGGCGGTCCACGTGCCACTTACACAGGCAGCCCAGATGGAATGTTGGACTTTGATGTTAAGCGCAAGGAACCTTCTTAATCCCGCCAATGGCAAGACAATTGTTTTCCCATCCCAGGACATGGTTTTGGGGATAAACTTTCTGACACGGATCAAGCCCGATGCCAGACGGCCTGGGTTCGATAAAGCCAGGACATTGGCTGCCAGCCGGGGCAAAGCCAAAACCATTTCGGAAGCTGGCAGCACTTGCGAGAAATGCGGGAAACCGTTGAATGAAGGATGGACCGCCTGTCCGTATTGCGGAAAATCCGTTGGTGAAGCACCGCGCTACTCTTCGGTTGAGGAAGCTTACCTGGCAGTGGAAACAAAGGCCCTGGACTGGGAAGCGGTTATCAAGGTCAAAGTCCCGAAACTCCCCCTTTGGGAGAAGATCGGAAAAGAAGCGAAACTGGCAGAAGACAGCATTATTGAAACTACGGCTGGCCGGTTGGTTTTCAATGAAGAGATGCCGCCTGAAATTCCTTTTGTTAATTATGAACTAAAGGACAAGGAGCTCAGGGCCCTGATTGAATATGTTTTCGCGGACAAAGGTTCTTGGGCAACGGTAAAAATGTTGGATGCAATTAAATCAACCGGCTACAAATATGCCACGGTTTTCGGTTCCACAATAGGTGTTGATGACATTGTGGTCCCCAGGGAAAAGGCCGATATGATCGAAAAGGCCAATAAGGAAGTAGAGGCCATCCAGAAAAAGTTTAATTTGGGCCATCTTTCGCCGGAAGAACGAAAAAACCGTGTTATTGAAGTCTGGCAAAAAACAAACGAGGATCTTGCCAATATTTTAATGAAAACCCTGGAAGCGGACAGGAATGGTTTCAATTCAATCTACATGATGGCTAATTCAGGCGCCCGTGGCAGCCGAAAACAAATTAGCCAACTCGCCGGGATGCGCGGCCTTATGGCAAAGCCTTCAGGGGACATCATTGAACTGCCCATTCGCTCCAACTTCAAGGAAGGGCTTTCGGTCATTGAGTTTTTCATTTCAACTAATGGTGCCAGGAAGGGTCTTGCGGATACGGCCCTTAAAACAGCCGAAGCGGGTTATCTTACCCGCCGCCTTGTAGACATAGCACAGGATGTGGTAGTAAACGAGGATGATTGTGGTACGATAAATGGCATTGATCAAGGGGCAATTAAAAACGGAGAAGACATTCTTGAGCCCTTAAGGGATCGCCTCGTTGGGCGCTATACCCTGGAAAGGGTCAAGCATCCAATAACTGGGGAAATCATTATAGACGTAAACCAGGAAATAACCGAGACCATAGCGGCTACTATTGAGGCTTCGGGAATAGAGAAGGTATATATCCGGACAGTACTTACCTGCGAAGCGGAACACGGTGTCTGCCGAATGTGCTATGGTCGGAACCTTGCGACTAATCGGACCGTGGACATTGGGGAAGCAGTAGGAACAATCGCAGCCCAGTCCATCGGTCAGCCAGGTACCCAGCTCACTATGCGTACCTTCCACACCGGAGGGGTGGCGATAAACATAAGTGAAGAAAACCGCATCTTCCTGAAATACCCAGTATATATTAAAGATGTCTCAGGGGCGCACGTGGACAAGGTGGATGAAAAGACAGGAGAGCCTACAGGGGTCTGGCTCTTTACAAGGAAGGGCCACGCAATTGTTAGCAGGATAATGGAAAGGTATAAGCTGGAAGAAAAGGATGAACTTCTTGTGGAAAACGGCCAAAGGATAATCCGCGGAATGCCGATTGTAAAGCGGGGAAAGGAACAGATTCCGTCTCTGGATAATGCCCTGGCGATGATTATCAAAAACGGAAAAGAAGCAATCTTATATTTGATAGGCCAGGATCAAAAAATAGAAATCCGGAACGGATCCGAAATGCTTGTTAAAAAGGGAGACGTGGTGGAAGCCGAAAAAACCCTTGCCACCTTTGATACTTTTTCCGACCCAATTATCGCGGAAGCTGGAGGGATAGTCCGATATGAGGATATTATACCCGGTACCACCCTCAGGGAAGAAGTTGACGAGGAAAGAGGAGTTGAAAGGCGTATTACCGATATCCAGCAGCTTGAAAAGCAGCCCAGGATAATTATTGTTGATGACAATGATGCTCATGTTGCTTCCTACTTCCTTCCTGGTGGCGCAATTTTACAGGTTGATGAAAACGAAAGAATCAGGGCCGGGAGAACCATTGCAAAAACCCTGAAAGAATCGGCTCAAGCCATGGACATCACTTCAGGACTCCCAAGGGTCAATGAACTCTTTGAAGCCCGGAAGCCAAAAAGCCCGGCAGTTCTGGCCGAGGTTTCTGGAGTTGTCCGTTTTAAAAGTATTGTTAAAGGCAAGAGGATAGTACTTGTTGAAGACGCATTCGGAAAGGAATACAAGCATCTGATCCCTATGACCAAACGGCTTTTGGTCCGTGATGGAGACAGTGTCGATGCCGGAGAACCTCTCTGCATGGGTGCCATCAATCCTCATGACATTCTTCATATCCTTGGGGAATCAAACCTCCAGCGCTACCTTATGGACGAAATCCAGCAGGTATACCACCTTCAGGGCGTGTCTATCAACGACAAGCACGTGGGCGTCATTATCCGCCAGATGATGAGGAAAGTTGAAATCGTGCGTGTAGGGGATACCAGGTTTATTTACGGGCAATTGGTGGATAAATATCGCTTTAAGGAAGAAAACAGCCGCGTAATAAACGAAGGCGGACAACCCGCTGTCGCCCGGCCCGTATTCCAGGGCATCTCCAAAGCAGCCCTTAACATCGATTCTTTCCTTTCGGCTGCAAGCTTCCAGGAAACCACAAGGGTGCTCACCAACGCAGCCATCGCCGGCTCCACCGACTACCTCCGGGGCCTGAAGGAAAACATCATCATTGGCCATCCCATCCCCGCTGGTACCGGCATGAAGCGTTACCGCGATATCAAGCTCTTTGACGAGGACGAGCAGGATCTTGATGAATACATGAACGATATTCTGGAAAGGCGCAAGCTTGAAAGGGCAGCCGAACTTACAGCTGAGGAATTTTCCGTTGAGGACACGGAAGCGGACATTGAAAGTGGATCAAACATTGATGAGGAAAGCGAGGACTAATGGTTAACCTTCCAGTTGTAGATGATAAAATACCGACCAAACGGAAAATATTGTCGTATACACTGGATTTGTTTGCAACAAAAGGTTATACCGAGACATCTGTTCGGGATATAGCTACAGCTGTGGGAGTTAAATCAGCATCATTGTATAATCATTTTACATCAAAAGAAGACATACTAAAATTCATGCTGGATGACTTTGATGCTCGTACCAAGAACATATATAATAACACGGATATGCAGGAAATATTACAAAAAAACCCAACGGTGTTTGGTGTAATGTCATGTCTGCAGGTTATTTTTTCCGTACTGTCAGATGAATATTATTACAAGGTGCTTCATGTATTATACCAGGAACAACACCGTAATACTATTGTCCGTAACTCAATTGCCAAAGTTATTCTGGAAACAGAAGACTACATTGAGAAAATTTTTGACGTGTTAGTAAACCTTAACGTTATGCGCCAAGACGCCAAACCTGATTTCTGGAAAAAAGTCACCACAAGCTTGTTTTATGCTTTTCAAAACAGAATGATGCTGGGTTTTGGGGATGATTCTTCCGATTACACCGGTTTAAAATTAAAAGAGCTCTTATACTGCTTATTCGAAATGGCATTCAAAATGTACAGTGTGACGGGCAATAAAGCCGATTAGCGAGCGCTAGTTAATAAAAATTTACCTGCGAATATTAGCTTGTCTTATTTTCATTTTGAATATACAATTCATGTCAGGTGATATACCAGAAAGGAGGTTGCTGTTCTGGGTAAGCTGACTCAAATAAAAGCTCTGAGCAAGGGAAAGGGAATTCAATACTTGTTGGATGCTGCGCATGAGATTTTTCGAAACCCCATTGCAATGTTCGACACAAACTATAATTTAAAGATGTATGCTGATGTTGTTTCTGACGATCCACTCTGGACTGAATTAATATCAACTGGAACATTCAGTATGAAAACCCAAGAGTTTTTCGCAAAAGAATGTTTCACAGAAGATGTTGCAAATGCGAATAAACTGGTGTATCTAAAAAGCACAAGGTTAAAATATGACAGATTATTGGGAATAATTTTTAACAGAGATCGTATCAAGGTTGCCAATGTAGTTATGGTTTGCCTTGACACTATCCATGATGAAGAGGACACGGAAGCTTTTGAAGAGCTCGCGGACAAAATCTCAGATGAAATCCATAACGATGATTATTATACTGCATACGGGAGGGCATACCATGAGACTATCATTATCAAGTTACTTGACAGGGTTATTGGTGATCCGTTGATATACACTCCCCATGTACAAATACTGCTAGATGGTTTTGATGACTATCTTTATGTAGCTGTTGTTGACATAACGCAAAATGACAAAATTATCGACAGTAGCCATCAAGACAGGCTAACACATTTCAAGAATTTGATTCAGGAAAAGTTCCAGTCCTTTAAATGTGCAATTTACTCGGATTTCATAGTTATGATTATGAGTTCAGAATATAAAGGTTCTTATGAAGAACAGTTTCTTGGCAGTGACAATAATCTTTTTGCAAATAACAACCTGTTTGTGGGGATAAGTAACAGCTTTGAAAACCCTTATGAATTGCGAGAACACTATGACAAAGCTGTCGTGGCGCTAAAAAATGGTATTAAGAAAAATGACGGGCGTCAAATTTTTTTGGAAGGGTCATAAATATTTCTTTAATTTCGCCATCATCTCATTATAGTCGATCGGTTTGCCGACATGATCATTCATCCCGGCTTCTAGGCATTGTTCAATATCTTCTTTAAATACTTTTGCTGTCATGGCGACGATGGGTATTTCTCTGGCTTTTTTGGAATTTAGCGCACGTATGTGCCGTGTCGCTTCCAGGCCATCCATATTCGGCATCTGCACGTCCATAAAAATCATATCGTACCGTTCCGGCGCATCATTCATTAGCTTTACGGCCTCGGCGCCATCGACAGCGCAGTCAATTTCAACCTGTGATGGCTCCAGTAATGTCATAACAATTTCACGGTTGATCTCCACATCTTCCGCCAGCAGTATTCTGTGCCCTGGAAATGATTCCTTTTGTTCACATTGTGCACTGCCGTCATCGGTATGGCCTTTAACCTTGATATAATTGTTGATGCATTCCACCACATCGGAAACAAACAAGGGCTTCAATAAAAAGCCGTTAACACCGGCAGTCCTGGCTTCCTGCTCAATTGTATTCCAATCATACGCAGAAATAATGATGATCACCGGCTTATTATCCAGCGTCTCCGTTATGACACGTGAGAGCGCAAGACCGTCCATCCCCGGCATTCGGAGGTCTATAAAGCACATGTCGTATGCAACATCACGTCCGAGCAGCTTGAGCGCTTCCGTACCGTTAGGTGCGGTGTCGCAGGCCAGGCTAATTCGTCCAGCTAGAACTTCAAAAAATTCCAGCGTGTCTGCATCGTCATCAACGACAAGCATTCTGACGTTTTCCTTTCTCTCAACTAAAACTGGCGGACTTTCTTCTTTCGATGCGTATCCCAGTTTAACGGTAAAAGCGAAGGTAGCCCCCGCGCCCAGCTCCGACTCAATCCATACCTCGCCTTCCATCAACTCGATGATGCGTTTTGAAATTGCCAGCCCGAGCCCCGTTCCACCGTATTTGCGGGTCGTGTCAGTTTCCGCCTGATTAAATGACTGGAACAGCTTTTTTTGTTGTTCCGGGCTTATCCCAATACCTGAGTCCTTGACCCTAATCTCAATTTTGCATAAATTGTCTTCATCCCCCAAAAACTGTACAGACAGCAAAATCGAGCCCGATTCAGGGGTAAATTTAACCGCATTGGACAACAGGTTTGTAATGATCTGGGCAAGACGCTGGTCATCGCCGATCAACCTTTGCGGGACATTTGGATCAAGTTTTAATCGAAACAACAACTTTTTTTCATTAATACGGAAGGCAATGACATTTACTACTTTCTTGATCATCATTTCAAAATTGAATTCCACATTGGACAAATCGAATTTATTGGCTTCAATTTTGGACATATCAAGGACATCGTTGATAACACCAAGCAAATGGGTGGAAGCGATCTCTATCTTTTCAAAGGCGTAATTCTTTTTTTCGATGCTAGACGCGGTTTTTCCGATCATCGTCATGCCAACAATCGCATTGATGGGAGTTCTGATTTCATGGCTCATGCTGGAAAGAAACTGGCTCTTGGCCTGGCTCGCGGCGAAGGCTTTGTCCAGCGCTGCAGTAAGCTCTTGCGTCATCTCGTTTCGCATCAGCGCGTTTGTAATCAAGAGGCTTGCTGATCGCAATACTGATTCTTCATGCTCGGTAAAAAACCGTTCCCGGTGGCAGTCGTTAAATCCCACGAACCCCCAGAATTCGTTATGCAGAAAAACTGGCACAATCAGGATGGAACGAATGCCCTGAGTTGACAACCGGTTCCGTATAATCGTGGTCATATCGTGGACAATCCCATTGATACACTCGTTTCTTGTGAGTTTTTCTTCCCAGCCCGGCAGATCTCTGTCGTAGGATGTTTCGATTGTGATTTTTTTCCCCTGCGATGGCTCTGCGCCTTCAGACCATTCATAAAGCTGTGTGCAATGCAGTTTCCCGTCCACACGGAAGTTTCGCCAAAGGCGTACACGATCGGCGTCCATGGCGTCCGCCAAAACGCCCATGCTTTGCCATAAAGCGTTCTCAAATTGATCCACATCGGCCTGAAGCAGATATGTGACTGCGGTATTGACTGCGGTGAATAATAGATCGCGTTGTTCTGTATCCGTTGCTGCCATTCTAAATTAACCTTTCCTTCTGCAAAAACAAATGGATAACCTAATCATTTATGGTGCAGAGGATTGCTTATTGTGTTCACTTAACACCTTGTTTCTGTAGAATAAAACTATATCAATACTGACCATGAAAACATTAATGACGTAAAGCCAGAGCACAAAGTCATGGGAAGGCGAAAGTGCCTTAAATAAGATGCCCAGTAAATACCCCGTCCATATCACGATTAAGAAAAGAAGGCTTTTCCCGGTGTTGGCACGGGCTTTATATGATTTATAGATGTTGAAAGGCCAAGCAAAGCCGAAGCAAAAAAGCATACCTGCTTCCAGGATTCTCAATAAAGTCATATGTTGCATCTCCATCGGTATATTATAAAAAAATCTTCAAGCTTTGTAAACTGTGTATTGGTCCAATGAATATTACATCCAGGTTAATACTTCCGCAATATCTCCACAGGTTTTATTTTTCCTGCCCGGTGTGCAGGGATCCAGGAAGCAAGGACAGAACTTAAGACCGTGCATATTGCTATAATAAAGACAGCCTTCCCGTTTAGGATAATGGGGATTGTTTCAAGGTAGTAGCTTGAATCAAGAATAGTAACTGGGCCGGCTCTAAATAAGCTGGAGAAAAAGCTTAAAACTGTTTCAAGGGATCTAACCAGGGTGTTCACCGAACAGCCAATGGAAAGCCCTGCGGCTGTGCCCAGGACAGAACCGGAAAAACCAGTAAGGAAAGCGCCCCAAAGGAACACGGCGCTTGTAAAGGAGGGCCCGGCCCCGGAAGCCTTTAGAACGGCGATGTCCCGCTGGCGCTCTATGACCAGCATGGAAGTTGCGGAGGATACGTTTACCGCAGCTATAAGGACTATAAGGGCCATTATGAAAAGCAGAAGCTGACGTGTGGATTCATAGGAGCTGTACTGGGAACTCTGAAGGAGCTTCCAGGTATAAACACCGTATCCCTGACCCAGAACGCTGTAAATTGAGATAGCCATGGAGTCCGCCCTGGCGTAAGGATCATCGATCTTCAGCATGAGACAAGCGCCGCCCGAATCCGTCAGTAGCTGCTTTCCCGCTTCAAGGCTCATGATGCACCAGAGGGAATCCAGTTCACGGTAACCGGAACTGACGATACCCTTGACGGTAAAAGTAGTTACCCTGGGAATAAAGCGTCCGGCCTGTGTTGTCCGGATGGTCATGATCCTCACGGTGCTCCCCGGGGAAGCGCCAAGGGAAAGGGCCAGATCTTCACCCAAAAGCACGTCGCGCTCCGTTTCGGTTTTTGCCTCACCTGAAAGGACTTTGAGGAACTTCATAGAGCCTTCATCTTCCCAGAAAGATTTATCAACCGCGCGGATTGTCGCGCCCTTTGAAACAGAACCACAGTAGATAACCCCAAGGCCGTGCCTCTCCGGCCAGACGCCCCTTATTCCCGGAAACTCCTCAATGTAGGGAAGGGCAGCTTCAGGATCATGAGGGTCAAGGTAATTGTACACCTGCAAATGGCCTGTGCCCAATTCGAGGTATCGGTCGGTTATTCCGCGGATCATGCTGTCTGCAACAATTAAGGTAACCACAATGGGAATAAGGCTCAAGGCAATCCCTGCAGCTGCGCCTCGGAGGTAGCGTCCCCCCTCATGGGCCCTGCCCAGAAGGTAACGGAAAGCTATGAAAGAGGCTGATGTCATTTTCATGGAGCTGCTCCAAGAAGGCCATTCTCCAGGGTATAACGTAGCTTGGCCAGTGAAGCGATGCCTTTGTCGTGTGTAACCACGAGGAGGGTTTTTCCCCTTTTTTCAGCTCCGGAATAGAGCAGTTCGGCTACCATGGCACTGTTGACGGGATCGAGGTTTCCCGTTGGCTCATCCGCCAGGACAATGTCAGGATCATTTACCATGGCGCGGGCCACAGCCACCCTCTGTCGCTCACCTCCGGAAAGCTGCGAAGGGAAATGACCTACCCTGTTTTCCATCTTCATGTCATATAAAAGCAAACGGGCTTTTTCCATGGCATCCTTTTTCCGGAGGCCCGTCATAAAAGCGGGTAGCATGACATTTTCAAGGGCTGTAAAGTCTTTTAGAAGATAGTGAAACTGGAAGATAAATCCAATTCGCCGCTGTCTATAGTATGAGAGGCCGCTTTCCGAGAGGCTGGAAATGTCAATTCCGGCGACTTCCAAAGTTCCCGAATCAAAGCGGTCAAGCCCGCCGACGACATTGAGCAGGGTACTCTTCCCGCTGCCGCTCTGGCCCGAAATAGCGACTGTGCTGCCTTTTTCCGCGTCAAAGCTTATTCCTCGGAGTATGCGGAGGGTCTCCGACCCCGATTGATAGCTCTTCACCAAATTATGGATACGAATTGCCGTGTTTTCGCTAATCATATTAGCCTGAACATTATCACTCATAGCGCAAAACCTCTGTTGGAGTGGCGGAAGACGTCTTTCCCGAAGCGAACCAGGATGCCATAAGTGCGGATAAAAAACCAAACAGGAATATCAACGCCACCTCATGGGGTACAACCCTGGAAGGTATTTCCTTTATATAAAAAATCTGTGTGGAAAAAACAGCGAAGTCCCCTCCGCCAGCATTTACGCCGATAAAACCTGCTATGGAGTTGATAATACCGATAAAAAAGTTCACTACCCATTCCAGAAACGTAAAAAAAGCCTGAATGTGATATGCAATGAAAAGGCCGGGGGCTAAACCAAAGATGGCCCCTGTAAGTCCGATTATAAAGCCATCCCATACAAAAACAAGCCGTACCGCTATAAGCGAAGCACCCAATGCCCGCAGAAGTCCGATTTCTTCGCGCTGTTCTAGTATAATCCGCCGCTGGGCCTGAAATATATTTAGGCCTACCACAATAAAAATCAGCCCAACAAGTATAAACATCATAAGCTTCTCAGTTCTGAGTGCGCCGAAAAAAGATCTGTTGTAATCGCGCCAGGATCTGACGGATATGTCCGAATCTAAATTAAGGCTTTTTATCTCTTCAAGCGCCTTTTGATCCTGCCAGCGGTTTTTTAACTTTATTCCGAGCGTGGGAAGTACCGTGTCCCCTGACAATAGAGATGCGGTATCAATGTTCACAAAAGCCCAGCTAAGGTCGTATTCATAAAAGCCCGAACGGAAAATTCCCGTAACCCTGAAAATCCTGGCGGCTTCTTCATCCAGGCCTCCTGTGATTGAAAGGAGGTTTACTTCTTCCCCAACCCTTATCGAAAGATGCCTGGCCAGTTCCGCCCCAAGTACTATGCTTAGCTGGTCGTAAAGATCAAAAGATCCATCCTCAATGTCAAGTTTGTCTGTAAGGCCCGGATCCATTTCCAGGGCTTGTGGAGGCACCCCTCGGACAAGTGCTCCCCGCAGATTAGACTTTCCCCTGAGCAAAACATTGATCTCCTTGAAGGGAAGGACAGAGAGAACCCCCGGAACCGCACGCAGTTCTTCATCGAATGCTTCGGAAACTTTTGGGCCCTCAAGCCTAACATGGTATGATGATATTTCGAGGATGTTTTCGATAAACCCAAGCTGAAAACCGTTCATGACGGCTATGATCACAATCAGGGCAAGAACCCCCGTTGCAATCCCCAGTACCGAAAACACCGGTGAGGGGGAATTCTTCCGGCCCCTTGAAACATACCTGCCTGCTACAAAACCAATCCAGCTTCCTGCATTCATCGGATAGTACCTCTTGCAGAAGTGCTTTCCGATGAGGCGCTGCCTTGGGAGAATATCCTTTCCTCTTTTACCTTTTGGCCATTTTCCCAATAAGCGCGGAGTATCAGCCTTCCATTTATATAAATTTCTTCTATGTCTCTGCCATCCTCATAGGCCATGGTTCGCTCCAGTTCTCCAAAACGAAAATTCCGTTCCACCCTGGTATTGCCTTTGCTGTCGTATTCGTATTCTATAAGCCTGTTATCGTCCTCGGAAATCCATGAAACAGATTGCAGCCTTTCACCGGACCATGTGTTCTTCAATTCCCCCATAATTTTTCCGTTTTCGTCCTTCCAAACTTCCCCCAAAATTCTTCCCCTGCTGTCCAGGCTGTAACTTATAGTAGTTCCTTCCGGACTGCTTACACCCATAAAAAAGCCGGCGGTATAAGCGCTGTCTTGGGAAACAAAATCTTCATTGAGAGAGGCACCTGGACCAAGCCTTGGGAATCCAACCCTCGATTTTACCGTGTCTGAATGTATGATCCGGTCGATGGCCCGCAGCGATCCTGAACGGGTATAGCGGTAATAATCCGAGTAAGTAAGGACAAGGACGGGATCCTTTCTTTCTTCAACAAGAGGGGGCGGCTTGGAAGGTTCTTCAATGGTTGCTGTCTCTGTCGCGGTGGCTGTTTTATCTGAAGCAATCTCCTCCCCCTCAGCTTCCCATAACTCTGAATCTTCCAACTCAGCATCCTCCAAAGGCGCTTCTTCCTCTGGAACAGCAGGAGGGGGAAGGGGGGCTTCCTTGAACCAGGTTTCTGCCCGCAGCAAAGTACCTTCCCGGTAAAAATAACGGAAATCCCATTCCGAGAGATCTTGGTCGAATTGCAGTTCCCTTGTTACAAGTCCTGCGCTGTTTCTCATTTCAATTATACCGCTTATCTTTATTTCTTCTGCTTTTTCCTCTTCCCCATCCTCATCGCTTTCTTCCCCATCCTCGTTGCTGTTCTCTGTCTTTGCCGGGCTTGCTGTACGGCGATATTCCTCATTAAAAAAGCCAGGATTTCCCGAAACGACAACGACAGCCATGCCCCGTGAGTTGCGGAAAATCCATTGGCGGCGAACTTCGGCATCTTCCATTCGGAAAGACGAGCCTTCTTTGTAGAGTATCCGCAATTCCACGCTGAATGAATCATCGTAATAGGGCCTGACATTCAAAGGTAGAATCCAGGGGAGCCTTGAGCGATCGATCGCCTGAACAGAAAGGGAGTATTCGTTTCGCAATGCGGCCAGGCGCGAATTGATCTGTTCCAGGGCCATTCCTGAAGCATTGGAGCGATACCAGCGGATTCTCCCATCGTCGGATGCGGCGCTTTCGGTTAAAGGGAGTTCCTGGGCTAAAAGAAAAATGCCTGCTGTGGACAGAACAGCCACAAAAATAATGGCTGCAAAAAACAGGCGGTTGTTCTTTTTACGCAAGACCAGCGAATTCTTCGGCATATTGTAGCGGATCGAAGGGGGATATATCCCCGTATTTTTCTCCGGTGCAAAGGTAAACCACCGGAAGAGCGAAATCTTCCGCGAGGGAGAAGACTACCCCACCCCGCGCGCTGGAATCGTATTTGGCAAGAATAATTCCGTCTGGGGAAACAGCCTCCTTGAATATTTCAGCTTGTATATGTGCGTTCCGGCCGGTTGTGGCGTCCAGCACAAGGTATTTGACATAATTGCATCCTGAGGCCTTGCCCTCTATCACCCTGTTTATCTTCCTTAATTCTTCCACCAGGGCGGCTTTGGTATGCATCCTCCCCGCCGTGTCTGCAACCACAATATCCCCGCCCCCTGCCTGGGCAGCCTCAAGGGCATCGTAGATTACTGCTGCGGGATCCCCTCCCTGCTGATGGGCTACTACCCTTATGCCAAGTCGCTCGCCGTGAATCTTAAGCTGATCAATAGCGGCGGCCCTGAAGGTATCTGCGGCAGCGAGAATTGGACGGCGTTTTTCAAGCGTCCTGTAACGATCCGCCAGCTTCACGGCAGTTGTTGTTTTCCCTACGCCGTTGACCCCAAGAAGGAGGACAAGACTGAGCTTGTCGGCTTCCACGCTGTTTTTTGCCTGTCCGGCCTTGTGCAGAATCTCCGTTAGAAGATTGGCCAGGATCTTCCTTGCACCGTCCCCGTCGCTGATCTTTTCCATGCGGCACTTTTCCTTGAGATTTTCGGCAAGCTTGTAGGCCCCGGCGGCGCCGAAATCCCCCTCCACGAGAAGATCGGTTAATTCGCCAAATACTTCTTCGGAAAGGCTTTGCCCTAATCTAAATAATCCTTTTATCCTTGCAGCGAAAGAATTCATGGTTCAGCCTCTTCGGCTTTTGGCGGAACTTTGGCGATTGGCGTAGAGTCTCCGCCGGAATTTTTTAGGTACTTGTAGATCTGGTAAAAGGTTAACCCCAGCGACGTGCCAATTAAACCGTAAGACGCGGTTTGAAGAAGATTGCCGAAGTTCGCGTTGCTGTTGATCTTTGCCCTTGTTTCAGGATCGTTGCTGTAGAGGTTATTGGAAACTACATAGTCATTTGAGGCAATGTAGGTTCCCGCAATGCCGCCAGCAAGGAGGGCTACAGGCAGGACAATCCAAAAGACGCCATAGGTTTTATAAAAACTATTCCTGGAATTTTCTACTATCTTTTCTTCCTTGAAAATCGGGGGTGCCGTAGAAAAATCCACCTTACTAAAGCTATCCCCGATGAAGAATTGAGCGTTGCCCCTGACAAGGGTATTATCACGAATGATGGCAGTACCAATTTCACCCTCCGGCGTCTCAACGCTTATATAGGAGAATTCAGAACTTGGCAATTCCATTGTAAAGGGAGTTTCCCCCATGTAGAGCCCCCCCAAGAAAACCTTGGAGCCTGGCTTTTCAGGGACATCCGCGTGTAAAATGATGCGGCCAAGCGGGCTGAGTTCTATAAATAGTTCAGCAAGCTCTCCTGTATTTAGTTCAAGCGGAAACATAACAGGCAGGTGATTGTCGGCATACACTGTTATATCCGCCGTTCCCGGAGAATGTGTGCGTATCTCTACCTCGCCCTGTCCAGCGTAATTGCCGTCTACCAGCACCATTGCATCAGATGGGGAACTGCGTAAAAAAATCGCCGACGGGTAAGCCACGGAAACTATCGCGGCCAGATGTTCGGAAATTTCGTCAACGGCATTGTTGAAGTCCTCTGCGGAAAAAAGTATGCTGTTTTCATAACTGTAGGATGTCGTATAGCGGGTATACATTTTTATATCAAGGAAAATTCTGCCGTAGTATTCCGAAAGGCTTCCCGAAAGGAAGCCGTCAACATTTTCTTCGGTGCAAAAACGGTATTCCCTGCCGGGTATGGGCGGCATTGGGAATATTCCATTCAGGTTTTGCTGGGTGAGGCTGAAAAACGGTTTTTCTTCTACCGCCGGGACATCGGCTTCTATCTCCTTGAGGTTTTCCTCGAGTTGTAAAATTTCAGCGTCTATGGTTTTTATATCTTTCTGGTATTTCCATTCAGGATCTCCTCTATAAATCAGGAGATCCCTTTCATTTCGTTTCTTGACAAGAGAATCAGCCGCATCGGCCCTTGATTTTATCCAAGCGTAATCACGATAGTATGATGTTTCCTTTTCATCCCGAAAACGGAAATCAAGGCCCCGCAGGGCGCTCGCAAAACTTCTTGCCACTGTGTCCCCTGCCGTCTGCCATGCAGGAGACATGGCAGAAGTGTCAAATGCCGTTATGCAAAGGGTCCATTCGTTGTTTATCGGCTCTTTTTCTTCCTCTGCCTGTTTCCTGCCGAAAGCCAATAGCTCGTAATCGACGGTGAAAAACACAAAAAATGACAGAATAAAAACAAATGCGGGTTTTATGTTCATTTTCCCTCTCCCCGACCAAAAAGATTAATCATTCCAGGCAAAACGAAGGTACTCCTCAATGAAAGGATCGATATCTCCATCCATTACAGCCTGAATGTTGCCCGTTTCCTTTTTCGTCCTTGAATCCTTCACCATTGTGTAAGGCTGGAACACATACGAACGGATCTGGTTGCCCCAGGAAATATCTTTTTTTTCTTGTGCAAATTTTTCGTTTTCCTTTTCCTTCTCCTGCCTATAATATTCATAAAGCCGTGCTTTAAGAATGCTCATGGCAATGGCCCTGTTCTTAATCTGGCTCCTTTCATTCTGGCAGGCCACCACAATTCCTGTGGGAAGGTGGGTAAACCTTACGGCGCTGTCGGTTTTGTTAACATGCTGTCCACCAGCGCCGCCTGACCTGTAGGTATCTACCCTGAGATCCTCTGGGCGGATTTCCACCTCAATGGAATCGTCGATTACCGGAAACACATAAACCGAAGCAAACGAAGTATGCCGTCTGGAGTTGGAGTCAAAGGGGGAAATGCGTACAAGACGATGCACGCCGCTTTCGCCCTTTAGGTAACCGTAGGCATATTCCCCATCGATTTTGACCGTTGCTGATTTGATGCCTCCCTCGGCTTCCAGACGATCCTCCTCTTCCAGGGCAAAGCCGCGGCGCTCGGCCCAGCGAAGGTACATTCTGTAAAGCATCCCTGACCAGTCGCAGGCTTCAGTTCCCCCCGCCCCGGAATGAACCGTAAGGAAACATCCGTTCCGGTCTACTTCCCCGCCCATCAATTCCATAATATTCTGTTTTTCGAATCTTGCAAGAAGATCCTCAAGCGCCGCTTCTATTTCGGGGCTTTGGGATTCATCCTTTTCCTCGGCTGAAAGCTCATAGAGGGTCTGCAGGTCCTCCATTTCTTTGATAATGGCTTTCCATGGTTCCCAGCGGTTTTTTAGGCCCTTAAGCTCCCCCATTGTCTTTTCGGCCTGGGAACTGTCGTTCCAAAAATCCGCCTCTGCGGTTTTAGCTTCTAAAGCGGCTATCTTACCTGAGAATCCGCTTTCCTCAAAGACGCCCCCAAATAGTCATGATTCTGTTTTTAAGATCCATTATAGGTGCTCCCAACTCGCTTAGTAGCATATTTTCCTCCTGCTTACCTTTTGGTCACTCTCCTGACTGCTGTGGGCCTTGTTACTGTAACATTCTGGGGAGCATTCTTTTCCTGCTCAAGATCCCTTGCCACAATGCGGCGCCATTTTTTGTCCCGGAGGGAGCTTAGCACCAAGGTTCCCTCCATGGGGAACTGAAAAAACCTTAACTTGTCAAAACTGTCGGTTGCCTTGTCGAGGTCCCTTTTCAGGCGGTTGAGGGTCCCCTGGGAAACCGTCATCGATTCCCAAAGCATACGCTGGACCCTCTGAAACCCATATTGGGCCAAAAGATCCGAGAGCTCCCGTGCCCTGTCTTCAGATCCCGTATCCAGCGCGATAGAAACAAACATATCCATAGAATAGGGGAAAAAGCCAAAATTGTAAAGCTCTGGCGGTAAACGCTAAGTTTCCTGTTGCTGCTTTGCTGAAAAAGCCTTGCAATGAAAAGAAGCCTTGTGCCATAATGGACTTACATGTATTCCATAGAAAGCATCAAGGCAAAACCCCTGCAAACCCAAGTATACACCTCCCTTAAGGAAAAACTAATGCAGGGCGTGTGGAAGGAAGGGGAAAGACTTCCCTCTGAGCAGGAGTTTTGCACAATGTTCGGGGTAAGCCGGGTAACGATTAGGGCAGCTATGCAGCAGCTTAGTATTTTGGGCCTGGTGGAAACCAGGCAGGGAGAGGGAACTTTTGTAACGAATTTTTCACTCGCAAGGAACCTGGATACCCTGCATCCCTTCATTCAGATCCAGCAGAACCAGGATCTTATCACTGTAATGGAGTACCGGAAAATTATCGAAAAAGGAACCATAGGCCTTGCCCTGGAGAAAATCACCGACGATGATTTTGCCGCTTTGGAAAAGACCTATGTTGTCATGACAGAAGAAGGCTGTTCGGACGAAGCATTTATTCAGTCGGACTTTGGTTTTCATTATGAGCTTGCCCAAATAAGCAAGAATTCCATGATCATCAAGATATATGAACTCCTTAATGAAATTCTTTTTGTAGCCATGCAGGATATCGTTCATCTTGCGGGAAGAACCGGGCCGATGTGGCACAGGAGAATCATTGACGCCCTAAAACGCGGAAACAAGGCGGAATGTGAATCCGT
>JGI24702J35022_10000507_pt1 | contig 23570 bp, 16 predicted proteins | sample TergutTh196P4_FD_35022 | JGI IMG/M metagenome (IMG submission 35022)
ATCGTGTCTTGTAGCAAGTTTGATAAACCGCCCGTGGAAACACCGACGACACTAACGAATGCGCCCTCCTCACAGCCGAATGACGATATACCACCAGAGACGTCTGACGCCACGCTCCATCAACAACCTTCAACGACAAAGCTAACAATGCCAGATAGTGTTGAATTAGCCGATCTATGGGAGAGAATCGACGGATCAACTGCTACTATACCGCTGACTGCCACGCTCTACGATGCTATTCAAGGCGGAGATTCGCCCCCTGTACACAATGCCACGTCGGGTGCGTATTACAGTTTGATCCACAACACTGCCGACCTGATTTTTGTCACATATCCATCTGAGGATGAGTTTATCGATGCAAGCGAAAATGGCGTTGAACTTGAGATAATCCCTGTCGTGAAAGACGCGCTTGTTTTCCTGGTAAATGTCGAAAACCCGGTTATGGAGATTTCCTTATCTAAGCTTAGAAATGTCTATACAGGCCAAATAACAAACTGGGAAGAACTCGGCGGCTACAGGGCAGAGATAATCCCATATCAACGAAACATNGGTTCCGGCAGTCAAACGTTATTCCTGAAGCTCCTAATGGACGGGGTTNCCCCAATGCATCCGCCAACCGAATGGAGACCTGCAACGATGGACGCGCTGGTGGAGTTAGTGTCGAATTATGATAATTCNAAGGAAGCCATTGGTTACTCGATGTTTTATTATGTTAATAATATGTATGGAAATAGCCGTTTCAAACTCCTTGGTATTGACGGAGTGGATCCTTCGCGCGAGACGATCACACGCGGTGAGTATCCACTTGAGGACTATTATTACGCTGTATTGCGCAAGGACACGCCGCCGAACGCGCCCGCCCGTACGCTCATCAATTGGCTTCTCTCTGACAGCGGACAGGAGGTTGCTATTGAGGCGGGGTACATCCCGTTACGCCAAATCGAGGGCGCGCAGCCGGACAGTGAAGTAGACCCAATTTATATTGGTAATACCGAAACGTCATCCGGTACGGGAGGCACGCTTTTGAAAGAAAGCATTGACGACGCCAAAGTGAATGGAGTCAGGCGGAAACTATCGGACATGTTCTTCGATGGGTTTAACTACATACAGTATATAAATACGGCTATTATGGAGGAAATNAACAGGATAGACAACGAGTTATTCCGTGATACGATGGGGGATCAATACTTGATACGCCCATTTTCAGGCATTCCAAATAATTATCCGAACTATGAGCTTTTGGATATTGGAACCCTAAGGGTGGACTTCCCAAATGGCAATCCGTTTTTTAAAGAAATAAGAACTGCGCGTAACTCAAGGGAGTTCTACATCAAGCTAACTGAGGACATAAGCCCGTACGGGGTTGGATTACCCGACTTAACCGTGACATATGAATACATTGGCAGACTGCTGCCGGACGCGGATCTTTACACACTAAGACTCAGTTTTCCGGAAAACCCTGAAGTGAGCGCGATTATTAATAATCGGCTTGAGTCATGGGTTGAGAGTTTCAACAGTGACAGTGACGCGCTTAAGCGGCTCAGCGACTTTTGCGTTTGGTATCTCGGGAACATATCAGACGGCAGAGCTTACCAGTTCCAGCCCACCTGGTCCCGGTGGAAGGACTACCTGTCGGTTAGTTATATCCTGCAAACCTATGACGGCCCTTCAAGCAATCTTCCGATGATTTTCACGATCTGTTTTGACATTAACACCGGTGCCACAGTAAACCTTCGCGACAACCTGCCGTCAAACGTGGATTATTCCAAAGCGTGGGGATATACGATTGCGGAATTTGACGGACTTGGCCAAAATGAGTATTATCCACAGCAGGAGTTCATCGAGGAAGGGAGCGCCTTCATCAGCGGATCAGTAATAACTGATGCCTGGATCATGTATGGCAATATTTTCTTATATGTAACAGAACCTACCGGTAGGACTATACAGGTCGCCTTATTGGAATTACCTGAATGAAAACGACATCGTAACATTCAGCCACAATATGATCACACAACAACGACCCATGATTCTCACACTTGGCGACCGCCTGACGCTTATTTGCGAGGATGACCGAATCATACTGATGACTTCGGCGATGTTTGCGTTGAGGGAGTTTCAAAAAGCAATGGCAGGTCAGGCAGAGAAAGCGGGACTTCATTCCGATGACGATGTTGTCGAGCTTATTATGCAAGGGCGGTACGGCTTTGAGGTATGAAGTGTTTTATTGACTCAAACGTCCTTATTTCGGCAGGCCTTTTTCCCAATAGTGTTCCCGCCGTTGCGTTCCGTAAAGCTGTAACACCGCCAAACACGGCTTTTGTGAGCGACTATCAACTTGACCATCGTCTATGGTGATTTTCCTGTCAGCCTGAGCCGCAAGTTGTAAATCGTGCGTGACTACTACCACGGTTTGTGAAAAATCCTCTACTGTCTGGCGTAACAAGGAATAGATTCGCTTGCCGCTCTCAGTGTCCAGGTTTCCTGTAGGTTCATCCGCCAAAATAATCGCGGGACGCGCGATGAGCGCCCGCGCTATCGCCGTGCGTTGTTGCTGACCGCCAGACAACTGCCAGGGCTGTTTTTTCAATATGTCTTCAATTTCGAGTTGGGCGGTGATTTTGTTCAGATGTGCGCCGTCCGGCGTCTTTTTGTCCAGGTAGAGCGGCATTAGGATGTTGTCGCGCACCGAGTATTCTGGTAAAAGCTGAAAATCCTGAAATACGAACCCTATCCGCCTTCGCCTCACCGAAGCAAGCTCGGAGTCGGCCATGGCAAACAGGTCAACACCTTCCAGGAGCACTGTGCCGCTCGTAGGCGTATCCAAGCCACCCAAGAGATGGAGCAGGGTCGATTTGCCGCTCCCGCTACGTCCCAATATGGCGGTCAATGTGGCGGCGTCAATTTGCAAAGTTACGTCGCTAAGAGCGTGTACTGCCGCCTCGCCTTGCCCATAGGTTTTGGATAAATTTCTCGTTTCTAGTATAGCCATTTTTTATGTTCCCTTCATGTTTTCAATGGAAGTTTTCTTTATGAAGCTGCGTAGCGAAACAATATGCATATATAGAATAAAGAGCGTAACTACGGTACAAACTATAAGATGAACGCTCCAGGGGTAAGAGGGAATAGACGCCGCCTTTGCCGTCCCAGAGCCTTGTTCAAATATCTTTATCAGATAAGCGTCTGCAAACGTGAGCTTGATGTATATTTGCGCAGCCCACGTCAACACATTTGCGATTGCTAGGGCAACGGCGCAGAGGAACACGCCGCGTTTCAGATAAACCCGCTTTAGGCTTTTTTGGTCCATTCCGATTGCGACCAGCGTTCCAATCCCATATCGCGCCGCTTCCATTCGCGCTAAAAATATCCCATGCATTAAAATCAGCGCTATTATGCCCAGTAGAATGCCCGCTATGCTAAAAAGAAACATGCCCTGGCTGCCGCTCTGATAGTACTGATCGACCAGTTCATATGAGTTGGCGGTGATCAAACCTTCTCTCTTCTGGACAATGGACGCAATAGACCGGCGAACGGCGTAGTCGGCGTTATCATTCATCCGAATGTTGACTGAGCTGTATCCGTTTGCTATATCATCCGAATAAAGGAGGCTTCGGCTCATTTCTTGATGAAGCGATTTGCTAGATACAATGTTTCCCGCAAATGATGGGTTTCCGTTTGTCATAAGGGATCCTATAGGAAATGACCGAATTATTCCCCCGATCTTCACTTCTTTCGTGAATTCAAGAATAATTGGATCTCCCGCTTCATCTAAAATGTTGTATCCTTTTTCATCCCGAGGCGCGGCGATTGCGGTCAAGCTGAGCGTTTGTCCAACCTCAAGCCCCGCGTCTACCTTGCCTGATAAACTATTATCGCTGGGGTCTGAAATGAAGTGATATGTCCCTTTCTCAGAGTTATATTCGTAGTATGGGAGATATATGAGCACGTCGTCGCCTCTATAAATCGCGTCCATATCGGCGACTGGCGACTCACACGCGGCGGCTAGAGCTTCCAGATCGGGTTGCCAGGGTGAATAAAGCTGCGTGTTATATGTATCCGCATCCACCATCATCCAGTTTCCTGTTTCATCCAGCAAACTGGAACGATAGATGTCTTGCAGCATCGCGCTTTGCTGAATGGACGGCGAAGAAACCATAAAAACTGATTCCTTCAATTGTGACACGGCGCTGACCAGTTTCACGCCGGGAATAGACAGCAAATCATCAATCAGATCCTGTGACAATGCGCGATTCATTCTTGCGGTAACATTAATGGCCGCGATGTCTTTATTGACGTAGTACGGCATCATGCGCCGGTACCCCATGCCTGCGCACAACATGGGCAAGATCAAGCAGAGCGCCGCCATCAAAGTTTCCACTCTTAGCACAGGGAGCGCAAATCCGATCCTTCTTCTGAGGCGGACGCGCTTTTGCAACACTGATGTGTTGTCTGGCTGTTTCATCATCACAAGCAGGGCAGGCAAAAGAAAGCCGATGAAAGACGCCATCAGGCATAGACTAAGCGAGACTATAAGACGCCCGGCTGGAACTGTGAAAAATAGCGCTGACCCTTGCGACAGCAGCCCCGCGTAGCATAGACCCAAACCTAGCAGAGTACCGGTAGGCAAGGAAAGAAGTAGATAAAACGCCGCTTCCCACAGACATAGCGACAATATCCACGCGCGCGGCGCACCGATGGCGCTCATGACGCCCATCTGCCTTGACCGCTTGCGAAGCGCGCTAATAAAAAGCTGTGCCACTGCGAAAACAAGCAACAGGAGTACGGCTGCGATAATTAGTGACGATTGAGTTTCCTCCGCTTCGCTATCAGGATAGGCGGCTTCATTCAAAACGCCTGTCCCATCGTTTACACGCAAAAACGCTGTGTTGATCGGTGCTCCGATGAACAAGCAGAACGTATGCGTCAACACTTTGCCATAATCGGGCAATTCGGCGTCTTGCGCTACAAACGCGTTGACCGGTTGATTAATGCCCGTACTCCAATATGTTTCATACGAAGGCAAAACGCCGCATAGGACAAAGGTTACGGTATATGTTTCCAAATCCTCAGGGTCGCCAGCCCAAAAATCCGACGGCGTAATGTTGAAGCTTACTGATCGCCCCAGTTCATAAGAATGCCCAATGCTGTCAAGCAGGTTGGCAGTGACGGCGATTTCATCCTTTGATACAGGCAGCCGTCCGCTCAGTGGCACGATTCGCCCCACTTCAAAAAAACCGTCGTCGGCAAAACCCACCGAACCTATCTGTTGGAGGGATTCCCCCACGATCGCGCCGAGCTGAGTCAAGGTCCCTACGGCATCCGGGCTGGTAAGGCTCAAAAATTCGCCCGCTTCGGACAGTCCCAGCCCGTATTGCGCGATTTGCCACTGTCCATACAGGTCGTATCGCGTCTCGGTTTCGGTGGTTTTGGCGCTTTCGAAATAGCACAGCGCAGCGGTCACGAAGGCAGACGCGAACGTAAGCGTCATTAGAAGTAAGAGCGACTGCAGCCCGCGCCCCCGTATACCTTTCCAAGTAAGCCTTATGATTTGTATCATTACATAATCTCCATTCACGCCTCCACAAAATATTTGGTTTTTAAGTAACAGAACATCTTTTATGCTCAATATATACCCAATTTCTTACGAATCAACGAACAATACTATTAAGGCTTTCTTACGTTTTGCAATAAAAATATGGTAGTCAAAAAAAGATGGATTCTTCGCACGGTTTATGGTATCATCAAAAAAGAACTAAATCATAGGCAAGGAAGAAAAAACGCTGCTTGTTTGCGTATAATACTGAAAGAGGTACATGAGCAATGCCATTTAATATTGCAATACCGGAAGCCTTCATACTGTCCACCCGGCAGACCAGTAAAGAATTTGAAGCGGAAGCCAAAAAAGCGATAGCCTTGAAGTTTTACATCGACGAAAAACTTAGCCTGGGGCAAGCGGCGGAACTCGCGTGTCTGAGCGAGCTTGGGTTCATATTATATCTGGGTGAGAACAGCGCTTCCGTGTTCCGTTTTAATAGCGATGACTGCGGATCGGAATTACTGTGCGACGTGCAGAACGCGGAGAGATTCGCGAATGGGTGAACATATCGTAGTAGCCAACTCAACGCCCATTATATTGTTGGAAAAGGTGGGGCAGCTTGATCTACTTAAACAGATGTATTCAAGAGTTCTTATTCCCGAAGCGGTTTATGTAGAAGTGATAACTGATGGCGAACTCAGGCGCGGCGGTCATGATTTTATTACCGGAAATCATTGGATTGATATCGCACANGTTAAAAACAACGAAGCGAGGATGTTATTCTCGACAAACTTGCANGAAGGCGAAGTCGAGACTATTTTGCTTGCCATTGAAAGGTCTGCCGATTTGTGTATATTAGACGANCTTATGGCAAGGAAGTATGCCCAAAACGCAGGGTTGGTCATTACGGGTACGTTAGGCGTTATAATAGCCGCCAAAAACAAAGGATGGATCGACACAGTAAAACCTATAATGGATCGGCTGCTTGACGTAGGCATGTATATCGGGAATGAACTGTATTCAACTGTATTGTCCGCAGTAAAAGAAGATTGACTTTTCGTGGGGATCCCGTAAGAAGCCGCAGTTGGTGCCCGCTGTCAACAAAAGCCCGTAACCATACGAGTTTGCGGGTATTGGAAACAAACCGCCATGTGATATAGTGTCACTGCAAGTAGCTAAAAAAGGAGGTTCATATATGCTGATTAAAACTTTGACTGTCGGGATGCTTGGAACTAACTGCTATATAGTCACTGACGAAAAAACACTCCAATGCGCTATAATAGACCCGGGCGCTGAATCGAGCGTGATTCTTGACTATGTTGAGTCTAACAAGCTGGAAACGGCGGCTATTTTTCTTACCCACGGGCATTTCGACCACTACATGGCGCTTCGGGAGGTAATGGACGCGACCGGAGCGCCCGTATATATAAATGCCTTGGATATAAACGTAGGAGGGTGGGGGCATAAGCGTAAACTCTCTGCGATCGAAGGCCTCAACTGGTATAATGAGGGCGACGTCGTGAAAGTTGGCGGCCTTGAATTCACTGTGCTTGAGACGCCGGGGCACTCGCCTGGTTCGGTAACGCTCAAATGCGAAAATGCGCTGTTCACAGGCGATACCCTCTTCCGGGACGATTGCGGGCGCACTGATCTTAGCGGAGGCAATATGGAGGATATGCTCGAGTCGCTTCGCCGCTTGTCGGCTCTTGAGGGAGACTATGAAGTTTACCCTGGTCACGCTGAGTCCACAACACTCGACCGCGAGCGTATTTTCAACTATTCCATGAAGAGCGCCACCGGAGATATGTAGTCCAAAATGAAACTGGTACTTGTTGGACATAGCTATAAATACGCTGTCGAACAGATAATGCTGGCGCTATTTCCAAAAGAAAAGCCTAATTATTCATCAGATGCCCTAACAGAGTCCGATGAACTTATAATGACGTCTCGATTTCAAATTGGTGACAAATACGCCCAAGCGACCACTTGTATGCGTTGCGGAGACAGGGTTTCTCATGGTATTGCGCGGATAAAGCGCGACAAGCTCAAGGGAAAGATCATGACAGACCGTTTGTCCCAACGCATAATAAAGCAATCGTTTTATCGCGCAGCGCTGGTGTTTTTGGATACCCCGCCGATTTGGGGCTCGCTAACCGGTATCCGCCCAGCTAGCATCGCTCTGGAAAAGATAGAGTCTGGCATAAGCAAAAAATCGGCAATCAAGGAACTCACCCGCTTATACTATGTATCGCGAGAGAGGGCTGAGATGTGCGTACAAGCTGCCGCAGCCTCTCTTGCCCTAAAACAAGAGCTTGCCTTTGGGGACATTGCTCTTTATATTGGCATCCCATTTTGTCCATCACGATGTGCCTATTGCAGTTTCGTTAGCAACAGTGTAGAAAAATCATTTGATCTCATTGAACCGTTCGTAAAAACGTTGCTAAAAGAGATCGATCTTGCCGCGAAAGTAGTTAACGATCACGGTTTGCGCGTTATAGCTATATACATCGGAGGAGGAACGCCCACGGTTCTTCCGCCAGACTATCTCGAGGCGATTATGGCGGCTCTTAAAAGCGCGTTCGACATTACGAGTTTGCGTGAATATACACTGGAAGCAGGGCGGCCGGATACCATCGATGATCTCAAACTTAGGATCGCCACACGCTACGGCGCGGATCGAGTCTGCGTGAACCCGCAATCCATGTCAGCCGAGACGCTCGCCGCGATAGGGCGCAATCACAGCCCTGAGGAGACGTTTAATGCCGTACGGCTCGTCAGGCGATTTAATGCGTCGCTCAACATGGATGTCATCGCTGGATTGCCAGGCGACACGCCAGAAAGTTTTTCTCGAACTCTCGACACGCTGCTCGAATTAGCACCGGAAAATATCACCGTCCATACGCTGTCGCTGAAGAAAGGCTCGCGCATTATGCTAGATGGCACAGCGAGACCATGCGGCGCGGATGTTTCTGAAATGCTGGGATACGCTTCCCGTTGTCTGCGAGGAAGCGGATATGAACCGTACTACCTGTATAAGCAGAAGTATACCTCGGGCGGTTTTGAAAACACAGGTTGGAGCCGTCCCGGGCATGAGGGGATATATAATATATGCATGATGGAGGAGCTTTGTACCGTGCTGGCGCTGGGCGGCGGTGGCGTTACAAAGCTCGTTTCTGCAAATGGGAATATTGAGAGAATCTTCAACGCGAAATACCCTCGTGAATATATCATGCAAGCGGACAAAATGAAGATGAAATATGAAAGATTAATGAAATACAACTTCCACTGATGATTTGTTGAACTTTTCTGCCTACCCAGTGGATTGCACCAAAGATTTCGACCTGTGCAATTGCCAAGCTTCAGGGACAACCCCCCTGCCCCCCTTCGTGCGCGAAGGGGGCATATAACACTCATTTCGTCCTATGAACCTCATTTGTGTCGCGTGACACTTTCGCACGTTGCAACTGGGTGCAAATCCTGTCCTTTCGTCCAAGAGCCCTCTTCGCGCACGAAGGGGGTGCCGTCCGCAGACGGCGGAGGTTGTTCCTAATTGCACCAAAGATTTTCCAAAGATATGTAAAATATATGTTACGAAAGCGCGCTTTTTCGAATGAAGTGATATACTGATAAAAATAATCAGGGCGCGCGCAAAACACGCGGGATGCCGCGATTAACCCTGGGGGGCGGTTGCGTGATAAGGAATTTCCTTCGCAATTTCATGATTGGCAGATATGGGCCGGATCATCTAAATGTTGCGATGATTGTAGTCTCGATTTTGCTGTCTTTACTCCATGGAATACTTAAGCTGGCGCCAATACTATACATATCGTGTGTCCTGCTTGCACTGGCCGTCTTCAGGATGTTATCGCGAAACATTGCGCGGCGACGCGCTGAGAATGACAGATTCATCCGTTACTGGTGGCCAGTAAGAACCAGGTTAAGCCGCTTCTACTCGAATATTAGGTACAGAAAAACGCACAGGTTTCTTAAGTGCGTCGGTTGCGGCAACAACCTTCGCGTCCCGAAAGGCAAGGGGAAGATCCAGATCACTTGCCCAAAATGCGGGGAACGGTTTATGAAGAAAACATAAGTAACAAAGAAATGACGGGCGGGTGCAAAGACCCGCCCATTCATTTTGATAGATACTTTTACATCAATACTTACCAAAACCGCCGACGCCGCTCAGCGAATAGCTAAACGCGTCTTCTTTCAGCGACGCGGAGAGATTCCTCGGGGATTCATCGCCTGATGGCAAACCCCTGCGTGACTGTTTTTCCCCCTTAAGCCTAAACCGTGCGATCAGTTCCTCCAACATGGCCGACTGCCCGCTCATTTCTTGTGACGCTGCCGCGCTTTGCTCGGCAGTCGCGCTGTTTTGCTGGACGACTTGCGCTACTTGCTCAATTCCTGTATTGATCTGAGATATACCAAGAGACTGTTCTTCCGACGATTTGGCGATTTCATCCACGAGATGGCCCGACTCGTTTATGCCAGCCACGATTTCATTCAAGCTTGCGGCAGTTTCTCCAGCTATACGTGAACCGAGTTCCGCTTTTTCCATTGAGTTTTGGATCATCAATCCAGTATCTTTTGCAGCCTCGGCGCTCTTTCCAGCAAGATTCCGCACTTCCTCGGCAACCACCGCAAAGCCCTTCCCATGCTGCCCAGCGCGGGCGGCTTCGACGGCTGCGTTGAGCGCTAGTATATTTGTCTGGAACGCTATGTCGTCTATAGTTTTGATTATCTTGCCGATAGCCTGGCTTGCTTCGTTTATATCCTTGACTGCCGTAATCATTTCGTCCATTTGACGGCTCCCTTTTTCCGCGTTCTCCTTAATGGTTACCGAAAGTTTTGACGTTTTACCGGCAGTCTCCGCGTTTTTCTTCGTGCTTTTTGCTATCTCGGCGATAGAACTCGACAGTTCCTCGATTGACGCCGCCTGTTCAGTGGCACCTTGCGCAAGCGACTGGGCACCGTCCGCAACCTGCTTTGAGCCTGTGGACACCTGGTTGGTAGACGACTGGATTTCAGCGAACATGTTGTTTAGATTATCAGCCATTTGCTTAAGCGACGTGCCCATAGTATCTGAATCAGAAAGAAGACTGATATCTGACGTCAGATCGCCGCCTGAAATCAATTCCAGCTCTTTGCTCGTTTGGGTCAAACGTTCCATAAAAGTCGTGGTGGCGCTAATACATTGGCCAATCTCATCCTGTCTGCGCCCATACTTGCTTATGGTTTCAGCCACTGCGGGATCAATGGAAATATCTCCTGTCGAACCCGCCTTTTTCATAAAGTTAGTCAACGGGATAAGCGGTTTGCTTATAAGGTTTGAGATATATAGCGCGAGTATGATTGCCGCTGCTATGGAAAAAACTAGCACAAGTACCAGAGCTAGGGTCAGCGAGCTATATAAACTGTCTCCCGCGATATTTGCCTCCTCCGCCCATTGGGCGTTTAACGCGGCGCTTTCTTCAAAACCGGTTGTGATCGGCGCGATGATCGGGGCGCCAATGGTTGTGTACATATCGTACGCTTCGTCGAATTGCCCGGCGTTTATTAGGTTGAAGCAATCTCTTTTCAAATCCGCGTAATCCCCCAACCAAGTTTGTTTGGCGGTGAAATACGCTGCCTCAGTCGAGTCGTCGGTTATCGAGCCTTCATATTGCACGAAATTCGCCGCAGCGACCCTGTCGTATTCATTGAAGCTGTCCATTACGCTCCGCACTCTTTGTGGGTCGTCTCTGTGTAAAATGATAGTACGCATAGCATTGCGCTCACTGGCGAATAATTCACGCAAATTGCCCATGGCTTCAACAGCTATCAGGTGGTTGTCGTACAGATTTGATTGCGCGGTACTCAGTGAGTTCATGCCAATAATGCCGATTGCTCCGACAATGACGGCTAGAATAATCATGCCGACAAAGCTGACGATCAGTTTTCTTGACACTTTCAGATTTTTCATTACTATTCCTCCATAGTATTGTGTAAAACAAGTTTGTTATCATCCATCGCGGCGGAATTGTCCCTTCGGTATGTCTTGTTTAGCGCAGCGTAAAACCCGGCGTCTATTTCGCGGAGCGCTTCGCCGCGTATCCGAAAACGCCAGTTGCCATCGGGTTTGCCAGGGATGTTGGTGCGCGCGTCCGAGCCGTAGCCCAGCATGTCCTGTATAGGGACTATGGCAAGCGACGCCGTGCTCGTAAACAGCAAACGGATCCATGCCTTATTGATCGCGCAGTTTGGCCCGCCGACAGACCAGTCGCCTTCAAAGCCAAGGTATGACAACGCTTGCTCCCGAACCTCCGGAGTCAACTCGAACATCCATGCCAGCATGGTCGTATTGTCGTGCGTCCCAGTGTACGCTATGCTGTATTTGTTGAAGTTATGCGGCAAGTGCGACTCGTCCCCAAGGAAACCGAATTGCATGACGCGCATACCCCGGAAGCCGGAATCCTTAAGAAGGGTTTTAACGTCGTCGGTAATATCTCCTAAATCCTCCGCGATGAGCGGCAGGTGGCCAAGTTCCTCCTCCAACGCCTTGAAAAGAGACATCCCAGGACCTTTTGTCCACTTGCCTTCTTTCGCGCTGTCAGCATCAGCCGGTACCCGCCAATAGCTCTCAAAACCGCGAAAATGGTCGAGTCGGATTATGTCGTATCGTTCTAGCGCCGCCTTAACGCGGCTTACCCACCATTTATAGCCATCCTTTCTCATCCGGCTCCAATTATAGACAGGGTTGCCCCAGAGCTGGCCATCCGGATTGAAATAATCGGGAGGTACGCCTCCAATCGCGAGAAAACTGCCGTCCGCGTCCATATCGAACAGGTTGCGGCGGCTCCAAACCTCCGCGCTGTCCTCGGCTACATATATCGGCATATCACCAATAATTGAAACCCCGCGGCGCGTGGCGTATTCCTTTAGCCTTGCCCACTGCTCGTGGAATAGCCACTGTACAAACTTATTAAACGCGATCTCGTCGCTTAGTTCTTCCTTGGCGCGCCGGATCGCGGGCAAGCTGTGGGAGCGTAATTCCTCATCAGGCCAATCATACCAAGGGATATCGCCAAATCTGTGCTTGATTGCCATATATAACGCGTAGTTATCAAGCCAAAAAGGCTTAAACCGTGAATACGGTTTGTCATTCAGCCTCGAAAACGCCACCCGCAGAAGCGTCAGTTGCTTTGCGCGGACAACGTTGTAGTCCACATAATCGACGCTTACACCCTCGGCGCGCTCCGTGAGGTCGTCAGGCGTCGCGAGGCCCATCTCCAGGAGCATCCTCGGGTCGATCAGCATAGGTTCGCCAGCAAACGCAGATACACATTTATATGGCGAAAAACTGATACCAGTATGTTCCAGTGGTAGAATTTGCCAAGCGTGGAAACCGGACGCGCTCAGAAAGTCGATGAATTCAACGGCTTCGGCGCCAATGACGCCGATACCGAACGGACTGTGTAGCATTGACACAGGAAGAAGGACGCCGGATGAGCGTGGAAAATTATGTCTTAAGCACATATCCATTTGTAATAACTCCTAACTCCAAATAACTGACCACTGACCACCAGCCACTAACCACTAGTCACTAGCCACTAGCCACTAATATGCCATATCTCATTCGCGTACTGCTTTATTGTTTCATCGCTCGCGAATATGCCGGATCGCGCTATATTTATAGCCGACATACGGGACCATTTCTCAGTATCCTTATAGAGTTTGTCCGCTGTCGCCTGAGCTTTTATATACGGTTCGAAATCCTTCATTACGAAGAACTGGTCATTCTCAGCGGTGAGGGAACAATAGATGTGCGGGAACTCCGCCCGTTCGGCTTCGAACGGGTGAGAATTGATGATACCCTTAATGATGCGTTGCAGACGCTCGCTACCCGCCAGAAATTCGCGGCTATTATAGCTCTGCTCTTTGCGAAGCTGGAGCACTTCGGGGACTGTGAGTCCGAACGGGATATAATTACCGTCGCCGACAGCGTCAAAAATCTCGATATTCGCTCCGTCGCGCGTCCCGATCGTTACCGCCCCATTCATCATAAACTTCATATTCCCGGTGCCTGACGCTTCCATGCTGGCTGTAGAGATCTGCTCGCTTAAATCGGAGGCCGGGAATATCTGTTCAGCGAGCGATACACGGTAGTTTTCCAAAAACACGACCTTGATGCGATCCTTCACAATAGGGTCGTTGTTTATCTTATCGGCGACGACGGACACTAGCTTAATGATGTCTTTGGCAAAGTGGTAGCTTGGCGCGGCTTTACCAGCCGTTATGAACGTTCTCGGGGCGATATCTATATCAGGATCGTCGATGATCGAATAATACATATCCATTATGTTAAACAGCAGGAGAAGTTGGCGCTTGTAAGCGTGTATCCGTTTTATCTGAACGTCGAATATGGAGTTCGGGTCAACCTTGACCTCATTGTTTTCTTGTATGAACTTTGCCAGGCGGAGCTTGTTTTGACGCTTTATATCCATCAGCTTTTTGAGAAACGAACTTTCGCGTACGGCGCCTGACTCATCAAGCTGTTCCAACTTTAACGGTTCCCTCAGCCAGTCGGGGCCAATTGTATCAGAAATGAGCTTGGAAAGCTGGGGGTTTGCCTGATGGATCCAGCGCCTGTGCGCTATACCGTTGGTCTTGTTGTTGAAGCGGTCTGGAAAAATCGTGTAAAACCCGTGGAACAACTCGTTTTTAAGCAAATCGCTGTGAACTTTCGCGACGCCGTTTATCGCGTGGCTCCCGATGATGGCCAGATTAGCCATCGAAATCTCGCCATGGCGAATAATAGCCATTTGTAAAACTTCTTCAGGTTTGTAATTATACTTATAACGCAACAGTGCGCAAAAACGCTTGTTTATTTCGTGGACGATCATGTTTATACGCGGCAACAATTGCGCGAAAGAATCGACAGGCCACTTCTCAAGCGCCTCTGGAAGTATGGTGTGGTTTGTGTACGATATCGTTTTTTGCGTGATATCCCATGCCTCGTCCCAACCAAGACCTTCATCATCCATCAATATCCGCATAAGTTCCGGTACGGCTAGCGCCGGGTGGGTGTCGTTAATGTGTATAGCTATATAGTTGTGGAATCCCCTTATGTCCCCGTAGTGCTTTTTGAAATGTCCGACTATGCTCTGTATACCAGCCGAAACGAAAAAATACTGCTGCTTGAGCCTGAGCATACGGTTGGCGTAATTGGAATCATCGGGGTACAAAACCTCTGAAATCGCTTCAGCCGAGTATTTTTGTGAAACCGCGTTGAGGTAATCGCCGCTGGAAAACGATCTGTAGTCGATTTGCTGGGTCGATTCGGCACTCCACAGCCGCAACGTGTTGACAGTATCGTTTTCATGACCGGGTATCGGAACGTCGTATGGCATCGCTATTACAGGCTCATAGTTCTCATGGTGGAACCAAAGCTTGCCGCCGCCGACATCCTCTCTGATATTGCCATAGTATTTGACGATAATTTGTCTGTTAGGTTTCTTTATTTCCCAGACAGGATCGTTTTTGAGCCAGTTGTCAGGCATTTCTACCTGATACCCGTCTATTATCTTCTGCTCAAACAGTCCGTACTTATACCGGATGCTGCACCCGTTGCCCGGCAGACCCAGATAAGCGAGCGAGTCCATGAAACAAGCCGCGAGCCTACCGAGACCGCCGTTGCCAAGCCCAGGGTCAAGCTCAACTTTATATATATCTTGCAGGTTAAGCCCAAGTTCCGCTAGAGTCTCCTCGCATACCTTCTGGAGACCGAGTGAAATGATGTTCCGCTCCAGCATCGGGCCAAGAAGAAACTCAAGCGAGAAATAATACACCTGTTTTTTCTTGCCCTTCTTATAGTTGCGGGCAGCAGTTTGCGTCCAAATTTTCATTATCTGGTCCCTGACAAGGTTGGCGAGCGCTATATAGCAATCCTCCTTGGTAGCTTCTTCAATAGAGATGCCACGCATAGCTTCAAGCTTGTCGGTAAATAGGGCGGAGAAAACACCCTTATCAAGCAAATTCATATGGCTCCTTCCTTTCGCATGAGTTTCCCGCCCTGTGGACATGGAAAACACGTTTCATCTGATTGCATACACGCCGGATTCGCCGGCTTTGACGGTTAATGTATCTAATTTTTTGCTTTTTAAAAGATCAAAATTGAAGCTTCCCACATTCAGTATCCTGTCGGTATCCGACACGTTCACCGCTATAAGGACGCGACTGCGCCCTGAACCACGTATAAAGGCGAACATGCCTTCCCGCGCTTCAATAAGGGTGTATTTGCCGTCCTTGAAGCAGCCACGCTCCTTTCGCAACCGGGAGAGGCCTTTGTACCATCTAATAAGGTCCAAGTCCTCGTATCCCCATGGATAGCATCGCCTGTTAAAGGGGTCGGCGCCGCCTTCCATACCTGCTTCGTCGCCGTAATATACGCAAGGGACGCCTGGAAGCGTAAACTGCAATAGCGAAGCCAGCCTCAGCCGCCGTTTCGCAGTCATAAGCTGATCGTCGCTCAGACGGAAGTCCGACATATCAATTTTGCTGTCCGGTAAGCAGACGCCGCTGAGCGCTGTAAGTACGCGCGCCGTATCGTGGGTCCCCAAGATATTCATAAGCGAGTTGAGCACGTGAGCTGGATAATTCTTGCACAAGGAAGCCATAACGTCCGCAAGCTGTATTACATCGCCATCCTTGACGCACGCGATAATCGCGTTTTTGAGAGTATAGTTCGTGACGCTGTCAAGCTGGTTGCTTGTAAAATAACGCCGTCGGACATCATAGGAAATCTTGTTTGAAGCGTCCTCCCACACCTCTCCGACGATTAACGCTTTAGTGTTCTCCCTTTTTATCGCGTCATGGAGAGGATCAAGGAAATAGTCCGGCAGTTCGTCTACGACGTCGAGGCGCCAACCGGATACGCCCTTGCGCGTCCAGTGCGCTATCACTCCGTTTTCACCGCATATGAAATCAATATACTCTCCGTTTTGCTTGTTGAGCGAGGGGAGAAGCTCAATGCCCCACCACGAAGCGTATGTGCCGTCCTCGCGAAAATAAAACCAGTCGCGATATGGCGAATCAGCGCTTTGATAAGCCCCTAACCCGTCGTATTTACCATACCTGTTGAAGTAACGGCTGTCGCTTCCTACATGGTTGAAGACTCCATCGAGTATTATCCTGATCCCACGCGATTTCGCTATTGCGCATAGCTGCTCGAACGCTTCGTCGCCGCCAAACGCGGGATCGATTTTCATAAAGTCGCCGGTATCGTACTTGTGATTGGAAGCTGCCTCGAAAACTGGGCTCAAGTACAAGCAGGTTACGCCCATCTCTTCGAGATATGGGAGTTTTTCGATCACTCCGCGTAAGTCACCGCCGAAGAAGTCGTTGTTTCGGACAATACCTTCTTCATCAGGCAAAAAGTATGGGCAGCCGCCCCAATCCTGTCTGAAGACCGCGTAGGCGCTGTCTTCGGGTGGTGGGTCGCTGTCGTCGCTCCGGGCATGGCGGTAAAACCTGTCAACAAAGATATGATATATGACGCCGCCATATAACCAGTCTGGGTTTTCAGCGCAGGGGGAGTACGCGGTAATCTGAAAGCTGCCCTCCGCGTTCTCTGGTATGGTAAATACGTCGCCGAAAGTGGAATCGATAAGGAAACGGTACCAATACAAGCCCGGGGTGTTGATATGTACAGCGCTTTTATAGACGTCATACGCGCCTGTCAGATGGTCGAAACCCATGGAAATCTCGCGCGCTTCCGTCTCTCCGCCATCCGGATAAAGATAGACGCGCGGGTTTGCCGCGTAACCACGCAGCAGTTTTACACTCAAAACCAACGATCCAGGCACTTCGACGCCACCTGCCGGGCATCTGTAATACTCGTCTTTTTCATCGAAAATGTACATCGTCATTTCCGCTTTAGCTCCTTATAGATATCGGAATAAGCCTTCGCGGATATATCCCAACCGAAATCGCGCCGCATTGCCTCGCGCATGAGATTTTTCCAGTCACGTTCGCGATTAGTATAAAGGTCGAGGGCTTTTAGTACCGTATTGAGGAGCGCGCCGGCGTTATAGTCTTCAAAGACGAACCCGTTCCCGTTGCCTAGGCTACAGTCTCGGATCGTGTCGCCAAGCCCGCCGGTCTTGCGGACTATGGGTATCGTCCCGTAGCGACAGGCTATCATCTGCGCCAACCCGCAAGGCTCGCTGCGCGACGGCATCAACAAAACATCCGCGCCTGCGTAGATTTTGCCCGCGATCTCAGGGTTGAAAGCGATGCTAACAGCGACCTTGTCGGGGTATCGAACCGCCCTTTCTTCAAAGAACAGTTCGTACGCATGTTCACCGGTCCCAAGTAGCATAAACTGAACGTCCATCCTGAGCATGTCGTCCATCATGTATGTTATGAGGTCGATACCCTTGTGGGACACGAGCCGGGATACGACGCAGATGAGCATCTTGCGTGGGTCTTTGGGCAGATTGAACAGGGTTTGCAACTTTCTTTTGTTAACGGCCTTGCCGTCAAGGGAGTCCGCTGTGTAATTCTTTTCAAGCAGCGGGTCGGTGGCGGGGTTATATAGATCTGTGTCTATGCCGTTTATAATTCCAGTGAGTTTATACGAGTTTTCCCTTATGATCGGCTCAAGCTTATACCCGCCGCTGACCTGTATTTCACTGGCGTAGGAGGGGCTCACGGTTGTAAGTTTGTCCGAGCAGACGATCGCGCCTTTCATGAGGTTTATGCATCCGTCATAGTTGACAAGGTTGGCGTTGTAGTCCATCAAGTCGAACACGTCATGGAAGATATCAGGCCGGAACTGCCCCTGGTATTCTAAGTTGTGCATAGTGAATACCGTCCTGATGTTCCCAAATTTCTCGTAATAATGCGTTTTCAGGTAGACGGGGACAAGCGCCGTCTGCCAGTCGTGCGCGTGAATGACGTCGGGGACGAATCCGGTGAGTTCAATAACCGAGAAGACTGCCTTGGAGAAGTATGCGAACCGCTCGCCGTCGTCAAAATGGCCGTACGCGCTTTCTCGGTCGAAATAATGCCGGTTGTCAAGAAAATAATATGTAACGCCCTCCGTTTTAAGCTCTTGTACTCCGCAATATAGAGTCCGCCAGGCAAGCCGCACTTCGGTTTCGCCCAAGAATTTCATTTGCGGTTCGAATTTATCGCGAAACTGCGCGTAAAGCGGCAACACAATGCGCATGTCGATATCCGGGCAGTTTTTGGCTACTGCTTTTGCTAGAGCGCTCGCGACCTGACCCATGCCCCCTGTAGCGATGAAAGGGATTACTTCGGAAACCGCGTTTAGTACTTTAAGCTTCGTTTTGCCACTGGGCATAATTGCAATACCTCCTATTGTTGATGGTGTAAAATGTTGTTAAATGACCCTCGATCTTTCTATATATACCGGATATGTGCGGTATCCGACCATATGGCGGGTATCCGATATAACGACGGATCTGTCGGCTATGACACAGTCGAGCATAACGTCGTTCCCAATCAAAGTATCGTCCTGCAATATGCAGTTTTTGACGATGGAGCCGGCGCCTATTTTAACGTTTCTGCAGATGACGCTGTCTATCACTGTGCCCTCTATCTGGCATCCATCGGCGACTATGGAGTTTTTTATCTCAGCGTCCTTTCCATATTTCGTCGGAAGGGAATCCCTGCGGTACGTGAATATCCGCCTCCCCTCAAAATCAAATAGAGCGTTTCTTTTTTCAATATCCAGCATTTCCATATTGTAATGGAAAAAAGTCTCGATTGAGCAAATATGCGCTGTGTAGCCCTTGAACTCATACGCGACCACGTTTAGCCGCTCAAGCGATTCCGCGAGCAATGAACCTGAAAACCGGAGCATGCCACAGTTCTTCTCTCCGGCTATGAGCTGGATAAAAACCCGCTTTTGCATAATATACACACCAAGAGAAACATTTATTACGTCAGCCGAATTGGGCGTCCTGACTATGTCTCTCACGCGTCCGCTGTCGTCTATTTCGAAAGCGATGGCATTTTCGCGTTCGGTAGGGTCGATGGTCTTTCTCGCGTATATCGCGGTTACGTCGGCAAAGCTTTTTTTATGCGCGTCTATAGCGGCCCGATAATCCATGTTATAAACGACGCTGCTGTCGGCAAGCACTATGTATTCCGCTTTTGATTCAGCCAAGAATCCGGCGGCTCTTTGCAAGGGGCCGTCAAGCTCGCTGTTGACGCTCCGCCGGTCGTCCGCGTGGTATGGCGGGAAAAACGTCACTCCGCCTGATTTACGGGCGAGATCCCATTCTTTTCCCATTCCGATGTGGCCGATGAGCGATTGGTAGTGGCTGTTGAGGATCATCCCAATTGTGTATATCCGCGAATTGACCATGCTCGAGAGCATGAAGTCCACCAGGCGATATCTGCCGGCAAATCGCGTGGCGGATAGGGTCCTCATCGGGCTGCCGTCACCGGCGCGGTCCGGATGTGGATCGGAAAGGCATAGTCCTGCGTTCAATCTAAATCACTCCTTCTCCGTCTGTATGTCGCTTGCCTCTCTATCACGGTCCCGCGCTCGCAGACTTTCAGTTTACCTCCGTCTTTGAGCGGTTCCCCAACAGCAGCGCCTTCCTCGACGATTGTATTTTCATCGAGAATCGCGTAATCAACGGTCGCGTTTTTACATATTCGCGCGTTTTCCATGATGACGCTGTCCCTTACAACAGCGCCTTCTTCCACAATCACGCCTACGGATAGTATGCTGTTTTCGACCTTGCCGTATATCTCGCAACCCTCGGTGATAAGTGTGTTTTTTATGCTGCCGGTAGGGGAGATATAATGCGGTGGACTTCCAGCGGTTCTTGAAAGTATATTCCAGTTCTCAAAACCCAGGTGTAGGTCGTCAAGAAGGTCCATGTTGGCTTGCCACAGGCTTTCTTCCGTGCCGACATCCTTCCAGTACCCATCGAAGCGGTAGGCGAACAAGCGGCGTCCATCGCTCAGCATATCCGGGATTATATTTTTTCCAAAGTCATGCGACGATTCAGGATCGTTTTCATCCTTGTTCAGGTACTCCCTTAATACACGCCAATCAAAAATGTATATGCCCATCGACGCGAGATTGCTTTTTGGGTTTATCGGCTTTTCCTCGAAGTCGGTGATGCTGTCGTCCAAAGCGGTATTCATGATCCCAAATCTGCTGGCATCTTTGATAGGAACCTCAATGACCGCGATTGTGCAGTCCGCCCGGACGTTTTTGTGGTAGTCAAGCATGGACGAATAATCCATTTTGTAGACATGGTCGCCAGCCAGAATTAGTACGTATTCCGGGCTGAACGTATCTACGAAGTCTTGGTTTTGGTAGACGGCGTTCGCGGTTCCGCTGTACCACACGGTGCTGCCTGGCTTGCTATGCGGAGGGAGTATCCAAACCCCGCCGCGCAGAATGTCGAGGTCCCAGTGCTGGCCTTTTCCAATGTAGTCATGCAGTAGCAAAGGTTGGTACTGCGTCATGACGCCAACTGTGTCAATGCCCGAGCGCACACAGTTCGTAAGCGGGAAGTCGATTATTTTATATTTGCCCCCAAACGTCACAGCCGGCTTGGCAAGTTGTTCCGTTAATGATTTCAGTCGCGATCCCCTGCCTCCGGCTAAGAGCATGGCGATGCACTCCTTGTGTTCCGATAGTCCCATACTTTACTTTACCTCCTAACGCGCTATTTGCGCAAGCGTTTAGTGGGCGACGATCAGTGGACAGAGGATTGCGAAGTGGTTTTCGAGCTAGAGTCGGCGTGCGACTCTTTAGGGCGCGGCGCGCCGTCAGGCGAATCGCTTTTGGATACGGTGCCGGTTGGCTTTTCAACAGATTTTTCGACATCCTTCCGTTTCAGCCTTAGGCAGACCGTGGCAAGGGGCGGCACAGTTATGCTCAAACTCTGTTTGAAGCCATGCAACGCCGCTTTCTCGGTTTTGATGTCTCCATTCGTGTTGCCCCATCCGCCATATTCCGCCAAATCGGAATTGAACACCTCTGTGTATAGCCCCCTATCCGGGACCCCGATCTTGTACTCGGCTCTTTTTACCGGCGAGAAGTTGATAAGGACTATGAGGCTCCTGCCTTTTTTATCCATGCGCATAAAAGCGATGACGTTGCGCTCCCGGTCGCTGTCGCATATCCACTTGAATCCGTCCCATGAGTAATCTATTTCCCACAGCGCAGGCGTCGCCAGATAAAACGCGCCCAATTCCTGGACGTAATGCTTAAGCTTGCTGTGCATCGGATAATCAAGGAGGAGCCAGTCGAGGCTCGAATTGAAATCCCATTCCCGAAACTGACCAAATTCCGCGCCCATGAACGTGAGTTTTTTGCCTGGGTGTGTCATCATATAACCAAGGAAAGCGCGCATTCCTGCGAATTTGTTTTCATAATCGCCGGGCATTTTATTGAGAAGCGATTTTTTCCCGTGAACAACTTCGTCGTGCGATAAGGGAAGTATATAATTCTCACTAAAAGCGTATAGGAACGAAAATGTGATTTTGTTATGTATTTCTTTCCTGTAAAATGGGTCGAATTCAACATACTCAAGCATGTCGTTCATCCAGCCCATATTCCACTTATAGTTAAACCCCAAGCCACCGTCCTGGGTGGGTTTTGTGACCAGTGGCCACGCTGTTGATTCCTCGGCGATTATCATGACGTTGGGGAACTCACTGAAAACAGCTTTGTTCAGTTTTCTAAGAAAAGCGATCGCGTCAAGGTTTTCGTTGCCGCCGAGGGTGTTCGGCGTCCATTCGCCCGCCCTTCGGCCATAGTCGAGATATAGCATCGAACTGACGGCGTCTACCCTCAAACCGTCCGCGTGGTATTTTTCGATCCAAAACAGGGCGTTAGAGACTAGAAAAGATTGAACTTCAGTCCGCCCATAATCGAAGCAGCGCGTGCCCCATTCCCAATTCTCGATGCGGTCGTTGCCGTGGCACTCGTATAGACATCCGCCGTCGTACTCGATCAAGCCGTGCTGATCCTTTGGGAAGTGGGACGGGACCCAATCAAGAATAACGCCTATACCGGCTTGGTGGAACATATCGACGAATTTCATGAAATCATGCGGCGTTCCATATCTCGTCGTAGGGGCATAGTATCCGGTTACCTGATACCCCCACGAGCCGCTGTAGGGGTGTTCCATGACAGGCATCAATTCAATATGCGTGTAGTTCATTTCTTTCATGTAAGGTATCAATCGTTGCGATAGTTGCTCATAGCTGAAGGGTTGCCCGTCGCCGGCCCTCATCCAAGAACCCATATGAACTTCATAAATGTTCATTGGACTATTATATGAGACCTGGCGTCGCATACGTTTTTGCCAGGACTGGTCGTCCCAGATATAACCTTCTATGTCAAAAATTATAGACGCTGTCTTTCCATCGGTTTCCGAACAGAATGCGTAGGGATCAGCTTTCAGCTCGTCCCTGCCGTTTTCTGAACTTATACTGTACTTGTACCGTTGCCCCTGCGAAACACACTCGACTGTCGTTTCCCAAATACCGCCTTTGGATATACGCATCATTGGATTTGCTGTTTTATTCCATCCGTTGAAATCGCCGACAAGGTGGACAGCCTTCGAGTGCGGTGCCCACGTCCTGAAAATAGCGACATTTGTTTTTAGGTCGAAGTGGCAGCCTAAAAAATCATATGCCCGGTAATTGGTCCCTTGGTGGAAAAGATAGATAGGAAGGTCGCCCGGCAATTGGTTTTCGTCCATAATCAAACCTCGCTCACTAAGAATAGCACTCTACATATCATTATACATTATATCGAAGATATGTGGAATAAAAATTATATAGATTTTAAAAAATACTTCGTCACATGCGATTCGCGATAAGTTACTACATCCAAATCGCGTCTAACGTCTCGATTGATTGCCAATAGCAACCGCGTCCTAGTTGATGGAATGAAAGTTTCGCGATGGTTTCGAAACAAACAAAGAACATTGAGATTGTAATACAAAACGTGAAATATTTCAACTGTATTATTCTCAATTCTTGTAGAGAC
>JGI24702J35022_10000508_pt1 | contig 23559 bp, 20 predicted proteins | sample TergutTh196P4_FD_35022 | JGI IMG/M metagenome (IMG submission 35022)
GTTGTCGCTGTTGTTGTCGTCGCGGCAGTTGTTGTCGTCGCGGCAGTTGTCGTCGTCGCGGCAGTTGTCGTCGTCGCGGCAGTTGTCGTCGTCGTGGTAGGGTAGCCTAGCCCCCCAATCCTGACTTCATTGATAGAATTGCTGCCGGTCCCTCCAACTCCCTCAATAATGTCGATTATCCCGGGGCCGTTTACCGTAAATGTAATTTTATAAATCGCGGTATTGGGAGGCGTCGAATAGTCCTGATAGTAGAGGTCAAATGTTGTTCCAACGGGTACGTTGCCATATGCGTATATTACCCAGGGATTATCGACATCGCCCGTATACCCCGCATTGAAAGCGTGCGTCCCTGATTTGACATAAATACCCCAGTCAGAGCCTTCTGCTATAACTGTTGTGTCATGGTTTGAAGTGTGCTGGATGATATTTGGTATGCCACCCCACCCCTCCTGCACATAAGAGCTTGAACCCCTTATGATATCACCACTTGCAGGCATTAGCACTTGCTCCCGCTCGGGTAATTCTATATAACTACCAACGTCAAATTCGACCAACTCTTTCTTTTTAATTGAATCAATAACGCCACTTGCATTTGCACCAGTCGGCGACTTAACTTGTTCTTCTTCACCTCCTTCATCATAAGTATTTACATCATCAATCACACTGTCTATCTCGTCTTCATCGGCGCTGGGACTAGCAACCGCATCTACATCAGGCGCTTCACCCAACTCGTCGCCAGCGGCAGCCCCAGCATCGCGAACCTTTTTTCCGATATAACCCTTTACATTTTCCGCAGTTGTGTTATCGACACTAAATTCGCCAACAGCCACAACTGTTTCCGTTTGCATAGCGTACATCGTTGTAAACAGGAATACCAGCATGATTATGATGCTTAGAACTCTTTTTAGCAACATAATTTCCACTCCCTATGGTTCAAAATGTTGCCTCATTATTACTCTGGAGTTGAGGCACTCCCTTTTCAGCCTCATTGTTGACGTACAACGCGGCAAAACGGTCTCTTTTATTGTGGGGTTGGGATTCCTCATTTTCAGCCTCTTTTATTATGAGGTCGAGACACCTCGTTTTCAGCCTCATTGTTGACGTACAACGAGGCCAAACGGTCTCTTTTGTTTTGAGGTTGGGATTCCTTATTTTCAGTCTCTTTTGTTTTGAGGTTGGGATTCCTTGTTTTCAGCTTCATCGTTAACGTACGATGAGGCTAAACGGTCTCTATTATTTTGAGGTCGAGACTCCTCGTTTTCAGCCTCATTGTTGACGTACAACGAGACCCGACGGTCTCTTTTATTATGAGGTTGGGATTCCTCATTTTCAGCCCCTTTTTTCAGAGGTTGGGGTTCCTCATTTTCAACCCTTTTGTTAAAAGCCAGGGCGCTTCGTTTTCCGCCCCTTTTGTCTAAAACTTAGGGTTCCTTGCTTCCCGCCCCTTTTGCCAAAGCCTGGAGCGCCTCGTTTTCCCGCCCCTTTTGCCAAAGCCTGGAGCGCCTCGTTTCCTGCCCCTTTTACTTAATGCCAGGGGCGCCTCGTTTTCCTGCCCCTTTTACCTAATGCCTGGGGCGCCTCGTTTTCTGCCCATATTTCCATGTGGACTGCGACATAAACTCTTAGGGGTTCGCCCCCAATTTGGAGAAGGACATTTAATCAATCATTCTGAATACGCTAATTTGACGGCCGCACGCGTACTCCACGTTATCTTAGCCGTCTGAATAATTAAATGTCTATATCCACAAAAACCCTTACTCTCAATTAGAGCTGTTTCTTGCTAAAAAGTCGCGGTACTTTCAAAACACAAAATGTAAACGCAAAACAGAAAACACAAAATCGTACCGTTAAACTTTAAGTCGTTAAAAAACGACTTACCGGCGATACATTCTGCTAGTTTTAAATACCAGTTACTATTATAATCATACTTCTTATGGGAAAGCAACGCTGATAGGACAATGTCTCTGAAAAGTAACCAAATAGTAAAGATATTTGACATTTATTCATGTGAAGAAGGGTAATATGAAGTAGAGCCTTGACGTAAATGTAGTATGTAATGTAGACTTTTTATGACTATTAGTAATGAAGAAACCGGAGGTGTTGGAAAAATGATGCAAAAAATCATCGCAAAGGCGCAGAAAGCTCCGGTTTTGGTGTCTTTTTCTGTTGTTTTTGTTATTGTCCTTTTAATATACATGCTGATGGGTATTTATCCATTTGGTGAAAATCACCTCCTTAGAATTGATGCTTTTCATGGTTACGCCCCTGAAATGAACGAATTTTTTGAGAAAATTAAAAGTGGCGAGAGTTTATTCTATTCCTGGCACGGCGGGTTTGGCATCGACTACTACTTTACATTTATCCTCGAATTACTCAACCCCCTCGTACTGTTTGGGTTTCTGTTCGGTCCAAAGGGCATTACTGAAACATTTTCCTTTTTGATACTCATCAGTATTCCAGCCATTGCGGCGTCTTTTGCGTATTATCTAAAGTCAAAATATCAACGCAATGACCTAATCATTGTGATGTTTTCTGTTATGTATGGTTTGTCTGCGTATGTCACTTCATTCTTTTGGGTGTATTATTGGCTTCCCGCGATTGCAATCTTGCCTTTTGTAGCGTTGGGGCTTGATAAAATGGTCAAAACAGGTAAGTGGAGAATGTATACTGTTTCACTTGGGTTGGGAATCATATCCAATTTTACATTCGGCCTGTTCCTCTGTTATTTTTCTCTTATTTATTTCATAATCGAGAGCGTTTCTGTGGGCAAGGAGGCTTTCAGGTTTAAAAAACTGGTTAAATACGCGGTCACTTCGCTAACAGCGCTTGTCATTGGCGCAGTTGCTCTTGTGCCCGCCGTTGTATTTATGAGCCGAACTGTTTATAGCAGTTCAGGCGAGGGAATACCTTCGTTGGAAATTTTCTATTCAATTCCCCAGTTACTGGCGGCTATGCTGCATGGAATGACGCCGTCCATTACGCACGGGAACGATACCGGTACGCCAAATATCTATATAAGTATGCTCGGGTTTATACTCATTTTCCTTTACGCTTTTCACAAAGGTATTCCGCGACGGCGAAAAATTGCTCTGTTCAGCGCACTCGTCTTTCTCTTGATCTCTACGTCAGTCAATATCATTGGATGGGCAATGAATGGGTTGCGTTTCCCTGCCGGACTACCACACCGATATATATTCATTTTTGTGTTCCTTGTTGTCATGGCGGCGTTTGAGAGCTTTAGCGAGCTTGAGACATTGAACAAAAGACATTTACTGACTGTTTCATTAGGCTGTGCGGCGTTAGTTGTAGTACTTTGGCGACTGTTCCCGATGAAAGATTTTGATACGCCCGGCCTTGTTTCTTTACCAGCGTTCTTTGCTAGTATTGTGCTGGTTCTGGCTTATACAGCGCTATTGTTTAGGAGATCGGATGAACTGCTAGCCGCCAGGAGGATATCCGGGCAAGCGCTGGCGAAAGGGCGGGTCACGGGCAGGAAGGCCTCGGGTAGAGGGCTCGCAGGTGGGAAGGCCTCGGGTAGAGGGCTCGCAAGCGGGAAGGCCTCGGGTAGAGGGCTCGCAAGCGGGAAGGCCTCAGGTAGAGGGCTCGCAGGCGGGAAGGCCTCAGGTAGCGGACTCGCAGGCGGGAAGGCTAATGGCGGGAAGCTTGCTAGCATAAAAATAAGCGGTAGTGAACTTGTCGATGGGAAGCCCACAGACAGAAAATTGGCTGGAAAGGATCTCGTAGGAGCAGGCGCTGACGGCGCGTTTGCGGGAGAAACCAACGCGGCTATGAATGAAGCCGGATTAGAATCAGTAGTGTTTGAACCATTATCGTCATCATCACTGCCTGCTGATCAGGATTCGGAAGCGGTAGCATTGGTGTCAAAAGCGGCGCTTTCCGCGCGGAATGACTCCGTTACCGTATCGGAGAGATTGGTATTTGCGCCTAGAGTGACCGTTCTGATGCTAATCATAATGTTTGTGGTTTTTGTTGAACTTTTCCGCTCATCTTATCTTATTTTCCAAAAAATGAATACTGAGCCGTCCAGATTTTTGTATGCCAACCAAATCCAGGCGGACTTTTCTCCAGTCCGCGAAAAACTAGAGAGCGATACAGAATTCTATCGAGCAGAGCTCAGCCCTAACCGCCTTCTCACAGATGGAAAAATGTTTCAATATAACGGAATGACTATGTTTTCCGTATGTTACGAAAGCGTTCCTCAATTCGCCAGAAAAGTTGGCGTTGCGGGCGCCGCTAATATGATTGAATACAGACACACAGACCCGTTACTCAACACAATTCTGGCTGTAAAGTATTCGATAAACCGTGGGTTCATGTTAGATAAACCGCCTTTGTATTACGAAAAACCCGAGCGCTACGGGGAATTGCAAGTTTACGAGAACGCACGGGTTTTACCTCTCGGATTCATGGTTCGTAGTAGCGCCAGGGATTTTTACCCTCTCATGTTAGAAGAGCCGCCTCACTTGGTGAAAAATGGCATTGCGTCTTCCATAAGCGGTGTTGACACGCCACTCTACAATGACCCTCTTCCTTCGTCTTCAGGCGTTTTGTCGGCGACTAATATGGATGTCACTTTGGACGAAGACGGCTATACTTACCACTTTGTGTCTCATGAGAGTTTAACTAAAGATGATCGGATGTCCTTTAAAATGGAGTTCGTAATAACCGATTCAAATCCAACGTTTCTAACCATACACGACCAACCACTCGATTCGATTTCGGTTTCAATCAACGACGAAGCCCTGCGTCCGCCAATGGCCTCCAAAGTCAGTATCGACACTCTTTATCTAGGACGTCTTGTTCCCGGGGATATCGTTTCGGCGGAAGCAGTTATCTATCGCGAGGAATATTTCGGTAAGGTAAGGAAAAGAAATCCGTTTGAACTGCTGGGATTAACACCCGCCGTTTATAACAGGCTCTCAGATCTCCATCGAGGAACAGGCGCAATTAATGTTTACCAAATGGAGGAATCTGTATTTGACGAAATTTACGGTATTCTATCCGAATCGCCTTTGCGCGTAACATCATATAATTCAACTCGCGTAAACGGCGTTATATTGGTTCAACAAGAAGGCCCGTTGTTCCTCTCCATTCCGTTTGACACGCGCTGGCATATCTATGTGGATGGGACGGAAACGGAATCATTCCGTTTACTTGACGCGTTTACCGGTGTTTATTTGAGTGAAGGAGAGCATGAAATACGCCTTGAATACAAACCCGTCGGATCTTGGGAAGCGTTCTTCCTCTCTGCTGCCGCTCTTGTTGTTGTTGTGTCGTCGGGGTATGCTCCCAAGCTTTCATGGGGCGGTGCAAATGGACGTAAAAAACTCCGAAAAAAGAATACGCCCTTCGACGCGTTACTGCCCTCTGAAGATGACGGCAGGGGCGAGAACGATAGTTCCGGAGATGATGACTGTGGAGGGAACGATAGTTTCGGAGGCGGCGGTCGAGGAGGCGGCGGTCCAGGAGGGAACGGCAGTCCCGGTGGCGGTGATCGAGGAGGCGGCGGTCCAGGAGGGAACGGCAATCCCAGTGATGACAACAGAAAGGGGAACGACAGTATTGGGTATGGAGGCGGCGGAGGATGGAATGATAGTATTGGATATGGAGGCGGTGGAGAGAACGACAGTATCGGATATAGCAGTATAGATGAAGCCGATAGTATCCAAGATGATGGTATGGATGAAGCCGATAGTATCGGAGGTGACGTTTTCAGAGAGAACGATAGTATCGGTGATTATGGTTTGGGTGAAGTCGATAATAACGTATATGACGGCAAGGGTGTGGACGACGGTATCGGAGATGACGTTTTCAGAGAGAACGACAGTATCGGATATGGCGGTATGGGTGAAGCCGATAGTATCGGTGATGACGACGCAGGTGTTGACGACGGTATCGGAGATAACGGCTTGGGTGAGATCGACAATATCGGTGATGACGACGCAGGTGTGAACGACGGTATCGAAGATGACGTTTTCAGAGAGAACGACAGTATCGGATATGGCGGTATGGATGAAGCCTCTTGTATCCAAGATGACGGTATGGATGAAGCCGATAGTATCGGTGATGACGGCGCAGGTGTGAACGACGTTATCGGAGATGACGGTACGGGTGCTGACGACGTTATCGGAAATGACGGAGACGAGCGTGGCGGTTCTGAGTTTAATGATTATGAGCCTGACGAGTCTGAGCGTGGTGAGGAAACAGAGAGCAGTCACGGGTTCGAGAATGACAAACACGCGCACGGCAGGAGTGAACGCAAAGGAAATGGCGGGAGCAGACACGCGGGAGACGAGCGTAATGTACCTGTGCGTATCGAGCATGGAAGAGTTGGGCATGAACGTGATGTGCATGAGCGCATTGGGCATGAGCGTGATGGAGCTGACCGCGACAGGGAAATAAGGAGCGGAAGCGAGCACAAGCATAACAGGTATGAGCGCGTCGGGTATGAACGTAACGCTCATAAACAACGCGGGGATGAGTATGGCGGTGACGAACGCGATGGCGGCAACAGAGGCGAGAGCAATAGAGGAATGCATGGCAGGTATGAGATGCGCGAGAGTAACGGGAACATTGGGAGCAACCTTGACGAAAATGAGCGTGATATATATGAGCGTAACAGGGCTAAACGGGTCGGTTATGAGCATGATAGATTAGCGCGCGACGGAGCTGACCGCGATGGGAAAGTAGGTCGCGGACACGAGTATGAGCATGATATGTATGCAAGTGGCGGGCACAAACGCGACGGGTATGAGCATGATAGAGGCGGACGCAACAGAAGTACGCGTGTCAGGTCCGATAGGTACGAGATCGACGGGAGCAGAGGATACGGGAGCGGTGCGATCGGCGTGAGCGGACGAGACGGGATCGGCAGGATCGACGGGAGCAGAGGAGACGGGATCGGCAGGATCGGCGGGAGCAGACGCGTCATGTTTGAGCGTGATGAAACTGATCGCGACGCGCAAGCAGGGTATAGACTTGAGTACGAGCACAATAGGTATGCGCGGGGCGGGAGCAGACGCGTCGTGTTTGAGCGTGATGGGGCTGATCGCGACGCGAAAGCAGAGAATAGACTTGAGTACAAGCACAATAGGTATGCGCGAGGCGGGTATGAGCTTGACGGCGCTGAACGTGATAGCGACACTGGGAGCAAGCGCGAGTTTGAGTTTGACAGATTCAATCGCATCGAAGACGATGTGAACAAACGCAGGTTCGAGCTTGACCGTGGCGACCGCACTGGAGGCAACGGGAATGCACGTGAACATGGGTTTGGCATAGGCAAACACTTCGAAGGCGATGTGAACAAACGCAGGTTCGAGCTTGACCGTGGCGACCGCACTGGAGGCGACGGGAATGCACGTGAACATGGGTTTGGCATAGGCAAACACTTCGAAGACGACGGGAATACGCGCGAGCTTGGGCTTAACCCTAACGAGTTCGATATCGACGTCAGCGGGAACGAGCGCAATTTTGGTCGTAACAGATACGATCGTAACGGGCAAAAGCGCAGTAAAGACAACCGCAGTAGGTCTCAGCGCGACTGACACGTAACCACGACTGACACGAATCCACGACTAAGACGGAAACACGTCTGACACGGAACACGACTGAGACGGAAACACGACTGAGACGGAAACATAAGAGACAATCAGAAGGGTGAGAGCTCTGTCGAGATGTATCCGTATAAGTATAAATGTAAGTGTTATTGAAACTGTAGAAATTGTCGATAATTACGTTGAGGGCAGGAGTAAATTTTATGGAAAAAATCGCGGTTGGCCTGATCGGCGTCGGCAGTATGGGGATGAACCACCTGCGCGTATTCAGTGAGTTGAGTTCTGAAGCAGCCCTTGTTGGGTTCTATGACACCAACAAAGAATTGGCGCAAGAAATAAAGAAAAAGTATCACAACGTAGTGGCGTTCGATTCAATAGATAATCTTCTTGAAAATGTAGAGGCAGTTTCTATTGCGTCTCCGACGCCACTTCACTGCAAACACGGTCTACTATGCGCAGAAAAGGGTGTTCACGCATTAATTGAAAAACCTATCGCCTCTAGTTATGAAGAAGGCAAAAAACTTTGCGAAGCCTTTGCACAGAAGAATCTCAAACTTCAAATAGGGCATATCGAGCGCTTTAACCCGGCTGTTGTCGAACTAAAGAATATCATTGACAATTTAAAAGTATGGGCTTTAAGCTTTAATCGTCTCAGCATTGACCGGAGGATTTTAGACGTAAGCGTTACACATGATTTGATGATCCATGACATTGATATATTATGCTGGCTTATGAACTGTGATATCAAATCAATCAGCGCAGCAGGCATAATCAACGCGCTGGGAAATAATTCCGTGGATTACGCCAAAGCCTTGATTACATTTAATAACGGCGTTATTGCCGATTTGACCGCCAGTAGGATAACAGAGGATAAAGTCCGCTCTATTATGGTTCACACTATTGAATCCCTGATCCGAACCGATTGCATCGCAAGAAGCATAGACATAAGTAGAAAAGCAACGGTAAACATGAACCTTGCCGCGGGTATTGCGTATAAACTGGAGAATATAACAGAAAGGATCTTTGTGCCGTCATATGAACCTCTTAGGGCGCAAATAGCTTCCTTTATTGGTTGCGTGAGGGATGGCGAAAAACCATTGGTAAGTGGTGAAACAGGTCTAAATGCTCTCAGAATTGCCGATGAAATCTACAGTGAAATTGTATCCGGCGCGACTCCTTGCGAGATTTCTCCAAGCATGTCATAGAAATTAGCTAAGCTTGCGTTTGAGTTTGAATTTGAATTTGAGTTTGAATATTAGTCTGAGTTTGGATATTAGTCTGAATATTAATTTGAATTAGGAAATTATGGGAAATAGTATTTCATGTATTATTGGGGCATATAATGAGGAAGAGATGATAAGTGACGCCGTTGAAGAGTGCGTAAACGTATTGTCAGAAGACTTTAACGAATATGAAATTATCCTTGTTGACGACGGTAGCGCTGACAGGACCGGAGAGATAATGGACGCGCTTGCGATATCAAATCCGAATATTAAAGTGATCCACAATTTGATCAATCTTAACTTCGGCGCCTCGGTGTTGCGGGGCCTTGTGGAGGCAAAAAACGAGCTGGTAACATATAACGCTGCCGATCTTCCGTTGAATCCTTCTTTACTAAAAAGCTTAACGGAGTGCATGGGCGAGGCTGACGTCCTCGTAATCGAGAGAATGAACTATGACTGTACATTCTGGAGAAAACTAACTTCAATGATGAACCGATTGCTTCTGTTTATTCTCTTCCCGTTTGCAACAAGAGGAACGCCGATTTTAAATTTTACACAGATTTTTAAGCGAGAAATACTGAACAAAATAATGCCTTTAGCCAGAAGTCCAATTTTTGTCTGGCCGGAACTTGTTTTCAGGGCCAAATTCGCAGGCCTGGAGGTGAGAAACGAAAAGGCGCCTACCCGTATAAAGAACAACGTACGTAAAGGCGCTTTTGGAAAACCTCATGATATAATTTGGGGTATTACAGATATGTTGCGTTTTCGGTTCAGAGTCTGGATAAAAAAGTACTGAGTTAGATATACTGTGTAAGATGTTCTGCGTAAGATGTACTATCTCGCAGTAGCCCGGGAGGCGGCCGGGAGGCGGCTGGGAGGCGCCGCGACGCAGACTGTATGCGACCAAGGACGGCAAACGAATAAAGGATAGGACACTCGAAAGCATATACAAAAACATACAAGAAAGGATGCTCGAAAGGATAGGAATATTACTGTGATATTCATTTTGATTGCCATATATATTATTTGTTCCGCCGCCGGACTGATCCTTATCAAGCTAAACGCGGACGTCTCGCATTTGACAATTTCAGGCGCCACGCTTCAGCTCAACCTGTCGCTGACCACAATTTTGGGGTTGGGGTTGTATGTCGTAAGTTTCCTGTTGTGGGTGGTCATTCTTCAGAAAATGAATCTGAATTACATCTATCCTGTGGTTATAGGGATTTCGTATATATTTATTATGTTGGGTTCTCATTTTATATTGAAAGAGCCTTTTGCCGTAAAACAGCTTGTAGGTTCGGGCATAATTCTCATTGGGCTAGTGCTGATGAACATGAAGTAATTTAGCGTTTACGAAAGATTGGGCGTAGAGAATTGTGCCCTCTGTCCGTCATAAACTGTGTTTTGTTATCACCTGCGAAGTGAAATCAGAAGGGGGAATTACTATCGTGGTTGTACCATTCCTGGATCTAAAGAGGCAATATGAGGAACTTAGGGCCGAAATCGAGCCTGTTGTCATTGACGTGTTGCGCGGCGGGGCTTACATTGGCGGCAAGTATGTTGAAGCATTTGAGTCGGAAATGCGCAAGTATCTGGGCGTAAAACACGTTGTATCATGCGCGAATGGGACGGATGCGTTGATTATCGCATTGCACGCATGCGGTGTTCAACCGGGTGATGAAGTCATTACTTCACCGTTTTCCTTTTTTGCGACTGCGGAAGCCATCGCAGTCATCGGAGCAACGCCTGTCTTCGTAGACGTGAAGGATTCGGACTACAATATCGACCCCGCTCGCATTGAAGCAAAAATCACACCAAAAACAAGAGCACTCTTGCCTGTCCATATATTCGGGCAGCCCTGTAACCTGGACGCAATCAGACGTATTGCCAAAGAGCATAGCCTTTGTGCGATCGAAGACGCTGCACAAGCGATAGGAAGCGAGTATAAAGGCAAGAAAATTGGCGTGACAGATGCTTTTGCGTGCTTCTCATTCTACCCAACAAAAAATCTTGGGGCTTTTGGCGACGCGGGTATGTTAACGACCGATAACGACGATCTGGCAATAATTGCAAAAGCCCTTTGCGAGCACGGCATGGGGAGCAATGGGGCAAAAGCCCGTGAGTTGCTTTACGGAGTACGTGACGAATTCTCGACGACCGCCTCGCCAGACCCGCTTTATAACCCGTATAAGTATTATAACTATGTGGTCGGGTACAATTCCAGGCTGGACGCGCTTCAAGCCGCGATTTTGAGCGTGAAGCTCAAACACCTGGACGAATATAACGAAAAAAGGCGAAAAATTGCGGCAATGTACGGGGAGGGATTGGGTGATATCGTAAAAACCCCCGCCCCCCAACCGATGAACCAAAGTAAGAGTTGTTATCACCAGTATGCGATATGTACGGAAAAGAAAGATGCTCTAGGCGAATTTCTGGCCAAAAGGGGTATCGGGACAGGCGCTTTTTATCCTGTACCTCTGCATCTGCAAAAGGCGTTCAGCGGATTCAGGTACCGAAAGGGCAGCTTCCCTGCAGCGGAATCGCTATCAAGAAAGACAGTGTGCTTGCCAATCTTTCCCGAACTTTCTGAAGACGAAGTCAAGGCCGTGATACAAGCCGTTCGGGATTTTGTGAGAGAGCAGGCATAAAAGAGACTCGGACGCTATCGCCGGGTAGAGCAACCAACTCGCCAGGTAGAGTAACCAACACACCGGCTAGAGTAACCAACTCGCCGGGTAGAGTAACCAACTCACCGGCTAGAGTAACCAACTCACCGGCTAGAGTAATCAATACTAGTGGAGAGCGCTATCCATGGAGTTTACTTATGACGATTATAAAATATTAATAGATTTGTTGCGGGAGAGCGGTTATCGGATAAGCTCTTATCACGATTATGAGGCATTCGATAGATGTGTGATTCTAAGGCATGACGTCGATCACAGCCTCAGAATGGCGGCAAATTTCGCTCAATTCGAGAATATCTTAGGCGTAAAATCAGCGTATTTCATTCTACTGTCATCAGATTTTTACAACGTGGCCTCGGCAAGGAGTATTCAATATATTGATAGTATACGGGCTTCGGGGCACGAAATAGGCTTACATTTTGATGAAAGCAAATATCAGGGAGTTTTAGGCGCGCGCCAACGGACTTTAAATGTGAGCCAACGGACTTTAGAGGCGAGCGGCGGAAACGGCTGCAAAATGATCAAAAACAGTGAGAAAACAAGCGAAAACGAGGAGAAAGAACAGCTGTTTATCGATTTGGTTGAGAAAGAAACCGAGATGCTATCACGTATATTAAGTATGGATATAAAATGCGTATCTATGCATATACCGTCAAAACATACTTTAGAATCAAACTATATATTCCGTTCTGTGATAAATACTTATTCAAGCACATTTTATTCGGATTTTAAGTATCTGTCCGACAGCCGCCATAATTGGCGCGAGCCTGTTATTGATATTATTAAAAGCGGAAAATATAAACGCCTACACATTCTGACTCATCCAGTCTGGTATTATAAAAAACCGATTTCAACGCGGCAAGCGCTTCTTGCCTTCTTTAAATCCGCCCGTCTCGAGCAATATGAGTTCTTTGATGAAAATTTTAATAATTTACAGGAATATATTACTAAGGATGATGTTCAATGATTAAAGCGAGCGACATTATAGCGTTTCTTGAAAAAGAGAATATACGCCACAAGCGATTCGGTGATGATAGATTCGAAATCACAGGATTCTCACCGGTTCACGAGGCCAAAAATAACACGGTGACATGGATAAGGAAAACTGCTGATTTTGATTTTTCGCGTGTTGAAAATCATTTGGGCATGCTAATAGTAGCCGACGAAATGCCTTCACATGTGCAACGCCGTGACGGCGGCTTTATTATAAACGGCGAATATGCATTCGACGGCTGCCTTATAATCGTTGACTATCCACGGGCTGTTTATTTTGAGATCCTAAACAGTTTCTTCACTCAAAGGGAGCAACCGTCAATTTCAGCTTCCGCCATTGTTGAAACAGATAAAATCGGGAAAAATGTCTCGATCGGCCGCTTCACTTATATTTGTGGCGACGCCGTAATCGGCGATAACGTAACGATAAAAAACAACGTGAGCATCGAATGTCCGGTTGTAGTAGGCGATGACAGCGTTATAGAATCGGGCGCGGTCATCGGATGCGGCGGGTACGGGTATTATACAATATCAGATGATACCCCTAAAAAAATCCCCGATTTTGGCGGCGTCATCATCGGGCGTAATGTTGCGGTGGGCGCAAACACGTGTATAGTACGCGGGACATTGGGAAATACTATTATTGGGGACGACGTAAAAATAGACAATCTTTGCCACATCGCTCATAATGTGCAAATCGGCAAAAGGTGTTACGTGGTCGCGCTCAGTATGCTGGCGGGAAGCTGCATTATTGGGGATGATACATATATTGCACCTGGCGTTATGGTCATGAATCAGGCAAAGATAGGGCAGCGTTCTTTTTTGGGTATGGGTGCTGTCGTATTAAAAGATGTGGACGAAAACAAGGTCGTAATCGGGGTTCCCGGAAAGGTAGTCAGAGACAACAAAGGAAACGCAATTGACTGACAGGAGAAGCTTATTTTATTTGCGCGGGATAGTTATTTTGTCTGGCTGGGATAGTTTAATACGACGGGATAGTTATTTTGTCTGACTGGGGTAGTTTAATGTGACGGGATAGTTATTTTGTCTGGCTGGGATAGTTTAATGCGACGGGATAGTTATTTTGTTTGAGTGGTATGGTCACATTGTTTGACTGGTATGGTCACATTGTTTGACTGGTATAGTCACATTGTTTGACTGCGACAATTATTTTGTGACGGGAAGCGCTCTATATTTGATAGGGGGAACTTTTATGGGTATGAGAGAAATAAAAACTGTGACGCAAATCGGCGCCAACGGCGCCATGGGCCGAAATGTAAGCGCTATATTCGCTTCGTTTGGCAACGCTAAGGTCTATATGGTAAGCAGAAGCTTGAACAAGTCAAAGAAAGCGGTGGAAAAAGCCGTATCTTCCGTAAGGGCGGAGAGTATACTAAAGAATCTGATTCCCGTTGATTATTCCTCCTTGTCGGAGTGCGTTGGTAGATCAGATCTTGTCTTTGAGAGTGTAACCGAGGACATTTCTATAAAGTCTGATATTCTGAAGAGTATATCGGGCGCCCTCAGTGAAAGCACAATAATATGTACCGGCACGTCAGGCCTTTCTGTAACAAAGCTTGCAGAAACGCTGCCAGAGCATTTGCGCGCGAATTATTATGGCGTTCATATGTTTAATCCGCCTTATAGTATGCCTTTGTGCGAATTTTGCCGGACTAAATATTCCTCTGCTAGCCTTGCCACAAATTTTAAAGATTATCTAGAGCGCAAACTTTTCAGGACAGTCGTTGAGGTCAGCGATTCCCCTGCTTTTTTGGCAAACAGGATTGGGTTTGCATTTATTAATGAGGCAATGCTTCACGCACAGAAATACAAGGACCGGGGGGGCATTGATTATATTGACGCTATTTTAGGCGGTTTCACAGGCAGAAGCATGGCGCCTCTTGTAACTTCTGACTTTGTTGGCCTTGATATCCATAAGATGATCGTTGACAACATATACGCCAACACGCAGGATTACGCGCATGAGACTTTTGCGCTGCCAGAGTTTGCTCAAAAACTCATAGACAGAGACGCACTCGGGAGAAAGACAAATGGCGGACTATACAAAATGGAAACTCAGGATAACAGTTCGGGCAATAGTTCGAGTATCAGTCCAAAGGCGAGAGTAAAGAGGCTGACTGTATATGACGTCGCAACTGACGTCTACAGGGATAAAAAGAATTACGATTTTCCCTTCGCTAAAAAGATGATTTCCAGTTTCAGGACTGGCGATTACTCGTCAGGGTTTTACTCGTTGATTAACGATGGTTCGTTTGAAGCCGAGCTGTGCTTATCCTTTTTATTAAAATATATCGTCTATTCCCTAGTAACCGCGCAGACGGTCGGAGGCGGCGCCCATTCAGCGGACGCGGTAATGGCGGAGGGCTTTAACTGGTGTCCGGCGCTCGCCGTTATTGACGCGCTCTCCGCCATACAAAACGTAGCGGAGCTAATAAAAACACGCATACCGTCTATCAGTGAAGCTGCTGACATAGACAGTCTTTTAGCTGGCGTTGAAAAATCCGCATATGACTACAGACAGTATTTCAAGGCGGTTAAGTAATGAAGTAATACAGATATTCCAGAACATCCAAATCGTTTTGGGACTTTAGAAGAAAGGCATGGCCGTAATTTTGGGACTTTATAAGAAAGGCATGGTCATAATTTTAGGACTTTCAAAGAAAAGCACGGTCATAATTTTGGGACTTTAGAAGAAAGGCATGGCCGTAATTATGGAGGAATCAATGAAAATGAATAAAAGGAATAAGGTATATGTTTTGGGCGGCGCTCAAACAGATTTCTCGCGGAACTGGTCAAAGGAGGGTAAAAATGTCATTGCCCTGCTGCGGGAAATTATTAATGATACGTTTGCCGCCACGGGAATAGACGAACGCGATGTGCGACGGCTGAACAATGAAAACCGCATCGCTTGTTTCATTGGTAACTTTATCGCGGAGAAATACATTAATCAAGGACATTTAGGGGCTTTGCTAACCGAGGCTGATCCCGTGTTTGACGGCGTGCCGTCTTCACGGCATGAAGCGGCGTGCGCGTCGGGATCAGCGGCTTTGGACGCCGCCATGTCAAAGATACAAAACGGTGATTATGACGTTGCACTCGTCATCGGCTGGGAGCTAATGAAAACCGTAGATTCAACGGAGTGCGGCAGTATATTAGGCCACGCCGCTTACTATGAAGCGGAAGGCGCCGGCGTTGAGTTTCCTTTCCCTAAGCTGTTTGGAAGGCTTGCCGACGAGATGATTAAAAAATATCGGCTTGATGAAGCTCGCTTTATGGACGCTCTTTCATTAATCTCATATAAGAATTATTCAAATGCCAAACTAAACCCGTACGCGCAGACGCGCAAATGGTTTATGAGCCTGGAGCAGGCAAAAACGCGCGGTACGGAAACGAACCCCTTTGTAGGCGGCGGGCGCCTCGCTGTTTCTGATTGTTCACAGGTCACAGACGGCGCGGCTGCAGTGGTTTTGGCTTCTGAGGCCTATTGTGAAAAACTCGCCAAAAAGTCAACGCTGCCTATTGTCAAAGGGTACGGGCACAGAGTAGCGCCAATGCGTTTTGATAGAAAAATAGCTGCGGCAAAGGATTCGGATCACATTCTGCCGTGGACCCGCCAAGCAGTGCTGGACGCTTATCGTCGTAGTGGTATGTCAGTTAACGACATCGATTTTTTCGAGACGCACGATTGCTTTACATCCAGCGAATACGCCGCTATATCCGCATTTGGCATGACAGGTCCGGGAGACGAATATACCGCCGTGGAGAGCGGCGAAATCAGCTTTGAGGGCGCAAAACCGGTCAATCCAAGCGGTGGGCTTATCGGGTGCGGCCATCCCGTGGGTGGTAGCGGCGTAAGGATGTTTCTGGATCTATACCGACAGTTAACTCGCGAAGCGGGCGCATACCAGCTCAAAAAGGCGGAAAACGGCATGATGCTCAACATCGGGGGTAGCGCGACGACAAACTATGTTTTCATCCTTGGCAATCAGGGTTAGGGAATCCGCAGCCTGAGAGGCAAGGAACAGATTTCATAAGAATATTCCGCAGGGATAGCAGGGATAGATACCGTAGGGGATACCGCAGGTATAGATGCCGTAGGGGATACCGCAGGGATAGATGCCGTAGGGTATACCGCAGCGATAGATACCGCAGCGATAGATACCGCAGGGGTAGATACCGCAGGGACAGCTTTTGCCGCGGCAGATTCCGCCACGTTAAGCGCCGCGGTAAAACTACGCTGCAGTTTCACACATATCATCGAAAATTTTCTACAAAAAAAATTTTCATGCAATCGCATTATAAGAAATTTTGTGAGAGGAGCGTCCGGATGAGTATATTTATACACGCTACCGCTGAAGTGAGCTCAGACGCTAAAATAGGCGTCGGAACAAAGATCTGGAATCAAGCCCAGGTGCGCGAGGGCGCTCAGATAGGTGAGAACTGCATCATAAGTAAAAATGTATATATTGATTCGGGCGTAACAGTTGGACGCAATGTCAAGATTCAGAATAATGTAAATGTATATCACGGAGTAACAATTGAGGACGACGTATTCCTGGGACCTTCAATGACATTTACTAACGACCTCTATCCCAGGGCGTGCAACCCGGACTGGAAAGTCATAACAACGCTTGTTAAGAGGGGGGCGTCCATCGGCGCCAACGCAACTATAGTATGCGGAGTTACGATAGGGGAGTACTCGATGGTAGGCGCCGGCAGCGTAGTTACTAAAAGCGTTCCTCCATTTGCTCTGGTTGTGGGGAACCCCGCAAAATGGATCGGGGCTGTGTGTAAATGCGGAGAGCGAGTCAGCGACACGACTATGCCTTGTAAAAAGTGTGGTTTTACACTTCCGCACTTAACTGATTAGTCAACGAAGCATTTCGCGGATAAAACAAAGCAGTATTCAATGCTGTATGACAACGACGTCGCATTCAACGTATTAACAGCGCCGTATTTAATGCTGTATGACAACGACGACAACGGACGACAACGACGCCACATTCACCTCTGTATGGACGATGCCGCATTCACCTTTGTATGGCTATTGACTTTTATGAATTTACGCTTTACAATTATAGCACTGTCTGATAATGCCAGGGTATGGCTGGTTGGTGGCAGTTGGCTGTTAGCTATTAGAGGTTAAGTATATGCGGTTGGCTGTTAGTATTTGGCAATTGGTTGGGGGCAAGTAACTGTTTGGTGTTAGTATTTAGCGATTGACTGTTGGCTGTTGGTTTTCAGAAGTTAGCAGTTGGCAATTGGGTGTTGGCGGGGTGTGGCTCAGTTTGGTAGAGCGCTGCGTTCGGGACGCAGAGGCCGGAGGTTCAAATCCTCTCACTCCGATTCTTTTCTTTAGAATATGTTGGGTGCAAAGGGGCATAGTAAACGCGCGTATTGGATACACGCTTGCGAAATGGTCAATAAGAGTAATAAAAGTGGGTTCATGCTATATAGACTCTGAATATCCAGAAGGCGACTAATTGGCGAATGTAGATTCAAAAACAAAGTATCACTTAGTATAACTTATGGAAAAGATCAATCTCAAGTTGTGTTGCGGTGGCGCAGTATAACTTGAGATTGTTTTTGGAGGTTCTTATTATGAGAGGCGATATTAAAATGAAGCTTTATGGGTTTAATAACCTGACAAAATCGCTCAGTTTCAACATCTATGACGTTTGTTACGCTAAATCAGCGCGCGACCAGAAAGATTACATCGCATATATAGACGAGCAATACAACTCCGAGCGCCTTACCGGTATACTCAATAAGGTCACCGAAATGATAGGCGCAAGCGTTATTAATGTTTCAACTCAGGATTATGAACCCCAAGGCTCAAGCGTTACCTTTCTCATAGCCGAAGAGTCAATGCTGTCCGCCGGAAGGTCTGAAACAGTTGTCGCCCATCTTGACAAGAGCCACGTAACGGTCCACACCTATCCTGAGTACCACCCCGACACCGCAATTGCGACGTTCCGCGTAGATATCGACGTCTCGACATGCGGGGAAATCACGCCTCTGTCAACCCTGGACTTTCTGATTGGCAGCTTTGATTCAGACATCATAACGATGGACTACAGGGTGAGGGGTTTTACCAGGGATGTGTCCGGTAAAAAGTTCTTTATTGACCATGAAATCACATCCATCCAGGATTATATCGACGATTCCGTCCTTGAGCGGTATGACGCGATAGACATAAATGTTTACCAGTCAAATATGTTCCACACCAAACTGCTGATCAAGGAAGTTGACCTTCAGAATTATCTGTTTAAGACGGACGTCGATGAATTGGCGCCCAAGACGAGGCTGAAGATCACCAACGACCTGCGGCAGGAGATGATTGAAATTTTCAGCGGGATAAATGTATATTAAGGGCCTTCCGGGAGGTTTGAGGAAAGCGGATAATGGCTACGGAAAATATAAGCCGCTCTCGCCTGCTCCGGGCGGGGCTAACTCAAAACAGGGCGCCGGTTTATGAAGCGCTGGAGGTTTTCAGGCAAATGCGGCTCGTCCCGTTTGACGTGCCCGGGCATAAGCGCGGCAGAGGCAACCCTGAGCTTACGGAGTTTTTAGGGAAAAAGTGCCTTTCGGTAGATGTTAATGCAATGAAGCCCCTGGATAACCTGTGCCACCCAACCGGCGTAATTCGTGACGCAGAAATGCTTGCGGCAGAGGCTTTTGGCGCCTCTGAGGCTTTTTTCATGGTGGGAGGGACCACATCCTCAGTTCAGGCAATGATTCTGTCAGTGTGTAAGAGCGGGGACAAAATCATTATGCCGCGCAACGTCCACAGAAGCGTTATCAACTCCCTGATACTCAGCGGCGCGGCGCCGGTTTACGTCAACCCTCGGATAAACGACAGGCTTGGCATTTCTTTGGGAATGTCAGTCCCCGATGTCAGGAACGCCATACTGGGCAATCCTTATTCAAAAGCAGTGTTTGTCAACAACCCTACATACTACGGTATATGTTCAAACCTAAAGGAGATAGTCAGTCTGGCCCATGAACACGGGATGATGGTTCTGGTTGACGAAGCCCATGGCACGCATTTCTCCTTTAGCGACACAGGGCCTGTCTCTGCAATGTCCGCCGGGGCGGATATGTCCTCTGTCAGCATGCACAAATCAGGAGGCTCTTTGACTCAAAGCTCGATACTGTTGTGCGGACCGGGGATAAACGCCGACCACGTCAGACAGGTAATAAACCTGACACAGAGTACGAGCGCGTCTTACTTGCTGATAGCAAGCCTGGATATATCGCGCAAACGCCTCAGTCTCAATGGAAAAAGCATTTTTGAAGGCGTCCGGAAAATGGCCGACTACGCCAGGGGAGAGATAAACCATATTGGTGATTACTATGCGTTTTCCTCCGAATTGATAGATGGTGACGCGGTTTTTGACTATGACGTGACAAAACTATCAGTAAACACACTGGATTTAGGTCTTGCGGGCATTGAGGTCTACGACCTACTGAGGGATGAATACGAAATCCAGATCGAATTTGGAGATATCGGAAATATTTTAGCGTATATATCGCTTGGCGATAAAAACAAGAAGAACATCGAAATGCTTGTCAGCGCGCTCGCGGAAGTCAGAAGACGGCATAAAAAAAGCGACAGGAGCGGAATGTTGAAAAACGAGTATATCCCGCCAACAGTTGTGATGTCTCCCAGGGACGCGTTTTACGCGCCGATGAAGAGAGTTGGTCTGGACAGTGAGAGTATCGGTAAAATTTGCTCTGAATTTGTCATGTGCTACCCTCCGGGCATACCTATTTTGGCGCCCGGCGAAGAAATTACCGACGGGATTATTGACTATATCCGGTACGCCAAAGAAAAAGGATGCCTATTAACAGGCGCGGAGGACATGGACGTCAATTATATCAATGTCTACGACGGCGCCTCTCTTTAAAACTGTTATGTTTAAGAAAGGACAGGTCAAAAATGGACTTATGGTACAACGAATGGCACACAAAAGATGTAAAGCTTTCGATCAGGGTCGAGCAACCTCTTTTTTCGGGCAAGAGCGAATACCAGCGAATCGATGTGTTTGAGTCGCCTGAATTCGGACGGTTCCTTGTTCTGGACGGGTTTATTATGCTTACGGAGAGGGATGAGTTTATCTACCATGAAATGATAACCCATGTGCCAATGGCTGTTCATCCAAACGTTGAAAACGTTTTGGTCGTGGGCGCCGGCGATGGCGGAGTCGTACGCGAGCTTGTGCGATATGACTGCGTCAAGTCCATCGACATGGTTGAAATTGACGAAATGGTCGTAGAGGTGTGCAAGAAATATCTACCCGGAACCGCCTGCCGCTTTGACGACGAGCGGCTGAGTTTGCATTTTGAGGATGGGCTTAAGTTCATTCGAAAATATGAAAGCAAATACGACCTGATCATTGTGGACTCAACCGACCCTTTTGGTCCGGGGGAGGGCCTCTTTACCAAGGAGTTCTACGGTAACTGCTTTAAGTCATTGAAGGAAGACGGCATAATGGTCAATCAGCATGAGAGCCCGTTCTATCGGGAAGACGCGTTGGCTATGAAACGAGCTCACAAGAGGATCATCGAATCATTTGAGATAAGCCGCGTTTACCAGGCCCACATTCCGACATACCCGTCAGGCCACTGGCTGTTTGGGTTCGCCTCAAAAAAGCACCACCCCGTCAAGGACTTAAACGCCGAGAAGTGGAACAAGCTTGGAATAAAAACCGGGTATTACAACACAAATCTGCATAAAGGGGCGTTTTACCTGCCTAACTATGTGCAAGACTTGCTGAGGGAAGTTGAAAAATAGCTGAAACTGAATTGATTCTAAACGAAACTGAATTGATTCTAAAAAGGAAGTCTATCTCAGCTATGACCTGTTTGTTATCGTTGAATGGAACGCGCTCTGCGTGGAAATACCCCATCCAATATGCGTAAGCAAAAATAAATTCGCAGCAGATTATCGGACGGTCTGACCCGCTCCTACTCTGAAATGATGTTCTCAAAAATGGTTTCATCGAAAAGATTAGTCCACTCTCTCCGTGAATGGATAAAGCGAATAATGTTTACGCAATTTGTTTTATCACGGACAACATAGAAAAGCAGATAATTGTTTATTGGCAACAAACGCAAACCTTTTGCAGCTAAAAACTCATCTTTAACAAGCGGTTGCCGCATCGGATTTTGAGAAAGCGACTTAGTTGCCGTGTCCACTTTATCCAGTAATCGGTTTGCAGCCGCCTTATTGGATAATGTCTGTGCAATGTAGATTGCGGTATCAAGCAAATCTCTTTCTGCAGTTTCGGTAGTATTCACCTGATACATTAATCGTTCACTTCTTTCCTAATGTCTGTTAATGCACTTGAGAATGGACGCATTTTCCCAATAATTTCATCTTCCAGACCTTGTTCAAGAAGATGGTATAATTCCAGCTTTCCTTTTAGTTGTTCATAAACCTTAATGCTCATTATGGCAAGGTCACCTTTTCCGTTTTTCGTGATAAAAACGGGTTCAGAGTATTCGTGACAAAAAGCGGATATTTCGTTGTATTTGTTACGTAGATCCGCACTCGGTCTTATATTCGGCATGAGGACACCTCCATTGTTATATAGTCATATTATATCATAATACTGTTATATTGTGAACCCTCCCATGAGCTAAATCCCATCGGGGTGAAAAGCTCGAAAAACGCGCATCTCGCAATAAACGATACACTGTCCGGGATGTCTATACTTTCCAGCGAAATGCAACTTAAAAACGCATCATTCCCAATAATCGTGACACCATCTTCTATGACCGCACTTGTTAAACTATCGCAATCTCTAACTAGTGTCATTTTTATACTTAGGATGCTGGATTTCATTATCACCCGCAAGTAATTGACAAGCTGAAATTCTGTATAATATTTGGTTAGTCACGAGTTGGTGAGTCGGCGCGCTACGGGATGTGCCACTAAAGCTACAGCTATGTCTGGAGCTAAGATCGATCTACTGACCCAATATATATCTGCGCCCTCGTTTTTGGCTGGTGTTGTACTTTCTCTTCGTGTGTGATAATCTTTTTGAAGTCAATAGCCCCGTGGGATGACGCGGGTTGATTGTCAGTTTACGTATAAGGGGTCTGCCGTGAACAAGGGTTTTGAAGCGTTTATCGCATGTGAAAAGAGCTTTGACGAAGCCAATGTTGTCATATTTGGCGCTCCGTTTGACGGTACAGCTTCATATCGCCCCGGGGCGCGGTTTGCGCCTAAAGCTATACGGGTTGAGTCATATGGTATAGAGACCTACTCCCCTTATCAGAATAAAGATCTATCGGAGGCATTGGTATTCGACTCCGGCGACTTGGAGCTGCCCTTTGGAAACGCGGCCAGAGCGCTCACAATGGTTGAAACTCACTCGGCTTTTATTTGCGCGGAGGGGAAGCGGCCTTTTATGTTCGGCGGGGAGCACCTTATGTCATTGGGAGTGATTCGGGCTGTTTGTAAAGCGTATTCTGATCTCCATATTATTCATATTGACGCCCATGCCGACCTACGGGAAGAATACCAAGGGGAGACTCTATCGCATGCAACCGTGATGCGCAGGGTATGGGAACTGGTCGGAGACGGAGGAATACATCAGTTCGGCACACGTAGCGGCGATCGCGAAGAATTCGAATTTGCAAAGTCCCACACATTGATGCAGAGGTTTAACCTGAACGGCCTCGAAGAAACAGTCGGACTGCTCGCCGGAAAGCCGGTGTATGTGAGCCTTGACTTGGATGTATTGGATCCGTCGGCGCTTCCCGGAACCGGCGCCCCCGAAGCAGGCGGCGTAGGGTTTGACGAGCTTCTAGACGCGCTGATCAAACTTAAGCCCTTAAATATTGTGGGCTGCGATATAACAGAACTGTCGCCGCCGTATGATTACAGCGGCGTTTCCACGGTAACGGCATGCAAGTTGGCGCGAGAAATGCTCCTGATTATTTAATTTGAGAGCTTGGCGCTCGTGAGGCAAGGGAAACCGCGCTTCGCCGAGCCGAATTGGGTTGCGGGCGTAGCCCGCTTTGGTAATTTAATCCTTCAACAACTTGTTTTTA